>Ga0187843_10000543_pt1 | contig 26543 bp, 13 predicted proteins | sample SpaLakP09_SKY_43_FD_134516 | JGI IMG/M metagenome (GOLD analysis project Ga0187843, IMG submission 134516) | Oligotrophic lake water microbial communities from Sparkling Lake, Wisconsin, USA - SP09_SKY_43 | ecosystem: Environmental > Aquatic > Freshwater > Lake | place: USA: Sparkling Lake... | reverse complement strand
CTCACGATGGAAGACGGCATCTTCACCGGCAGCCGCCTCGGCTTCCGGGCTCGCGAGGACCTGGGGGACGGCCTCGCCGCCGTGCTGACGATGGAGTCGGGCTTCGACCCCAGCAGTGGCGTCTCGCTGCAGGCCACGCCGGCAGCCGACTTTGGCCAGGCCCAGGCCACCACGCGCTTCTGGGGGCGCGAGATCCACCTCGGCCTGACCAGCAAGCACTGGGGCGTAAAGATGGGCCGACAGTACACCGTCGCCCACAGCATGACCGCGCGCTTCCAGCCGCAGGGCAACCCCAACAACCTCGCGCTCTCCATCTTCAGCAGCCACCACATCGCCCGCCAGGACAATGTGCTGCGCGTCGATGCCAAGTTCGCAGGTGTTGACATGACCCTGGCACGCACCTTCGGCGAGGACGTGGACGCCGACGCCAACGGCACCTGGGCGGCAGCCGCCAGCTACAGCGCCGGCGACCTCTTCGTCGGCGCCTATGTCCAGTTGATGCAGAACCTCAACGGCACCGAGACGCGCAAGATTTACGGCCTGGGGGGTAACTACAAGCTTTCGCCGATGTTCACCCTGTTCGGCAGCGCGATGCGCCGTACCAACGAGGTCAGCCCGCAGATCAACGACGTCTGGACCTTGGGTGCCAACGTCGAGTTGCATCCCAACATCACGCTGAGCCTCGCTCACCTGGCCGACAGCCAGAGCGGCAGCGCCGCGCTCGAAGGCTCGCGCACGGTCAGCTACGTCTCGGCCAGCTACCGCTTCTCACGCCGCACTGACCTCTACGCGGTGGTCGACAACAACCAAGTCGACGACGGCTACGCCAAGCCCGCCTTCATGGGCGTCAAGGGTGCACAAACCGCCTACACGGTCGGCGTGCGCCATCGTTTCTAATCCTGACTGGAGCCCAACGTGATGAACAAGAAGAATACTTTCAGGCGCGACCTGCTGCTCGGCGTAGCACTGCTGGCGAGCCTGACCGGCCCGCTGCAGGCCCAGGCCAACTACCCAAACCGCGTGATCACACTGATCGTGCCCTTCGCCCCGGGTGGCATCGCCGACGTTACGGCCCGCGCCGTGGCCGAGGCCATGACGAAGAACCTGGGCCAGACCGTGGTGGTGGACAACCGGCCCAGCGCCGGCAGCATCGTCGCCACCCAGGCGGTCGCCAGTGCCAAGCCCGACGGCCACACCCTGCTGCTGATGAGCAACAGCAATGCGGTCAGCGTCGGCCTGTTCAAGAAGCTGCCCTACGACACGATAAAAGACCTGACCCTGGTGTCGACCCTGGGCTTCTTCGATCTGGCTGTGTTCGTGCCCGCCAACTCGCGCTTCGCCTCGCTGCAGCAGGCGATGCAATTCGCCAAGGCCAACCCGGGCAAGCTGAGCCTGGGAACCATCGCGGTGGGCAGCACCCAACACTTAGCGGCCAAGCTGCTCGAGACGGTCAGCGGTGCCGACTTCCTGACCGTGCCCTACAAGGGCTCACCGGCGGTGCTGATGGCGCTGCGCAGCGGCGAGATCGATCTGGCGCTGGAGATCGTCGGCCCGATGATGCCGCAGCTCAGCTCAGGCGTGGTGAAGGCGTTGGCCGTCACAACGAACCAGCGCAACCCGCTGCTGCCCGAGGTGCCGACGATGCAGCAGGCGGGCATTGCCGGCTATAACGTCAGCTCCTGGAATGCCATCGCCGTGCCCGCCGGCACGCCCGCGCCCATCGTCGAGCGCCTCAACGCTGCCATTCGTGAAGCCATGGCCTTGGCCCCCGTCGTCGCTAAGCTGGAGAAGCTAGGCATGCGCCTGCAAGCCGGCTCGCCCGGGCAGGCACAGGCCCTGCTCGCGGGTGACATCAAGCGCTGGGGCGAGGTGATCAGGGCCGCGAAGATCGAGGCGGAGTGACAGGAACCGCTCGCTGGTTCGAGCATTTAGATTCGGGAAGTTCGATCCAGTCTGCCTTGACATTCAAATCGTTCCAGAGCTCTACACAATTGATCCCGAAACCGAAACGGCACGCCAGCTGCCTTCTTGGCCTTATCAAAGCGTGAGCACATCGCGAAGGTGCCCAGCGGATTGCCGCTGTCGTCCTGAATCAGCCAGGCGCTCAGTCGACCCCTGCGATCCAAAAGTACAAAGCAGAAGCTTAAAGCTGCAACGCCAGCACCGTCGGTGACCCCGTCGCCCGGAGGGTGCCGGCCTCCAGCACCGCCGCCGCCACGCCCAGCATCACTCCCATCGCCATCGCATAGCCGGGGCAAGCGTGCAGCGGGGCGGGGCTGATGGGATCGCGACGGTCGCCGCCGAAGACGGTGTAATGCTCGCCCGGGTTCTGCTGGGTGGCCGAGGCGATGCCGACGACCAGGGTCTCACCGACGGTCACGTCCACCAGGCCCAGCTTGTGGGCGCTGCGCGAGCGCCGCCACACCATGGCGGGCGTAGGTCGTGCCATCACGGTGGCGATGAGCGTGGGCCGCAGGGTGGAGAGCGCCTGCTTGTAGGCCAGCTCGGGCGTTGCCGGCTGCGCAGCGGGCCAATCCTGCTGCAGGTCCCAGAGCTTGCGCGTGGCGACCCAGGCGCCCAACGCACCGAGCAGGTTGCCGTGCACGGTAGGAGGGAAGCCCAGCATCACGCCGGTGAGCGTGCGCGGGATCAGGTCCGGGTCGGCCATCGCGCCGGCTAGCGGGGTCAGCGCGGCGACGATCTGGGTGGTCAGCGGCGGACGGGCGGCGCCGCTGGCCAGCCAGTCGCGCACCGCCTGCAGCAAGGCCTGACCCTCGCTGGCACCGACCCGTTCGACGATCGGCGAAGGCCGAGGCCCGAACACATAGCGGGAGACGGCGAAGAAGGCGCGCGGGCAGCGCGGTGGCTCCGGTTGGGTGGGCGGCTGGTATTCGCAGCCCCACATCGCCCGGCCGTCGGGCAGGCCGAACCACTGCGTGCACAGCGCCGCAAGCACCTGCTCGGACAGTTGCTCCAGGTCCAGCGGCGCTTCCTGCTGCAGGGTCAGCGGGATCTGTTGCTTGGCCAGAAAACGCAGCGTGCCCAGCAGCTTGCCGGCTGCTGCATAGGCGGCACCAAAGGCTTCTTCCTCGCCGATGCTTTCCAGCGCCAGGTTGACGGCCGGCGCCTGCTGGCGGTGGCCGCTGTCGTCGTCCATGCCCAGGTAGCCGATGCCGACCGAGCGTTGCATGCGCTCGCCGTAGCCGCTGACCGAGTACCGCTCCGACGGGTCGCGGAAGACCTCCATCACCCGCGCCGAGTCGCCCACCAGCACGCCGTAGCCCGTGCGCACCACACCGCCCGGCTGTGCCCGCACCCAGGCCCAGGCGGCGTCGCGCTTGTCGCTGTCTTCCAGCCATTGCTGCCAGGCCTTCGCATCGTCCAGCGCCGGCACCTGCACGGGAGGCGCGGCCTGAACGGGCAGCGGCAGCTCCAGCAGGGCGGGCAGACTGCGCAGCACGCCGATCGAGGGCACGAAGAAATACGCGCCCCATTGCAGCTCGACGAAAGGCTCGTCCCCGAGGTCGAGATCGAAGGCCTTTTCGGCATGCTCGAAGCGGTAGATGCGCGGCTGGCCTTTCTCGGCCACGCCCATGAAGGGGTCGGGCTGGCCGGAGTAGCCACCGCTGGCGTTGCCGCCGGCCAGCCAGCGCTGCAGGGTCTCGAACTGTTCGCTGAGGCTGGCGTTGTAGGCCATGAAGACGAGGCCGCGCTCGGCGTCGTCAGGTGCCGCGTTTGAGTAAGCCGGACCATAGGACATGCCGCGGCGCAACAGGCGCGGCATCTTGGCCTCGCGGGGATTGGCGCGGCGGATGTGGGCGTGGAAGGGGCAGGCCGAGCCCTGCGGATCTTTGGCGTAGTTGAACTGGTTGAAGGCACCCGGTGCGGCCAGCGGGTCGCCGTTGAGGCTGCGGCCCATCAGCTTGGCCTTCAGCAGCGTGGCTGGCAGGCCCAGGCGGGCAGCTTCGGCATCGAGCCGGGTGTGGAAGCGCTGCACATGCTGGCGCAACTTGCGGATGACCAGGAACGTGCCCTTGTCCAGCAGTGCGTCGGGCTGCTCGGGCACGGCCACGCTGTCGCGCGAGGTCGGGTAGCCCAGGAGCAGCTCGCCGCGTGGCACCTCGTCGGTCCAGACCGGGTCGGTGGCCGTGCCGACCTGGGGCTGGCTGAGGCCGTCGACATAGCCGAAGTTCTCGCGACTTTCGGCATTGCGGCGCAGCTTCTGCACCGACAGCACCTGCAGGCCACTGTTGAGTTGTAGCGCCTCGATGGCACGGTCAAGCTCGGCGGCACTGACGCCCGCGCCGTGGCGCAGCTGGATGGCCAGATGGACACTGGCCAGGTCCACCGTTCTGCCGCTGGGCTTGGGCCAGTTGCGCTCCGGCAGCTTCCAGTGCAAAGGGTGGTTGTGGCGCAGGTCACCCAGCAGCCCGGCGCGGGCCTCCATGCCCTCGCGGAAGGCTTGCGGCATGCGCGCCAGCCGCGCGGCCGGCACGCCCAGAGCCTTCATGCCCGACAGGCTCAAGCCCACATTGCGGTACAGACCCTTTATGGCCCCCGGCTTGGCCTCGCTGCCCAGCGGCCAGGCGTTCAGCCAGGCGATGGCCTGCGGGCGGTTGACGATGCGCAGCAGCACCAGGGCGCCCGCGGTCAGGTCCGGATAGGGCGTGAGGATGCCGGCCTGGATGTCGGTGCCGTGATAGTCCAGCTGGCGGCTGGGCAGCGGTGTATGGGGCGGCACGGTCTCGAACCACGCCAGCATGCGGTGGTAGCTGAGGCGCGCCGGGTGGCCGACCGGGAACTGCCGGGCCGTGTCCAGGGCGACCAATTCGGACAGGATGTCGCGCGCGGCGCGCAAGAGGCAGGCGCCGTCGGGGGCGCCCTTCAGGAAGAAGCGCTCCAGCTGGTACAGCGCGGCCAGGGCGGGCAGGCCGCGCAGGGCCATGGCCAGCGCGGCGGGGCTGGCGAGGTCCGGCAGCGGCCGGTCGGGCGTGCCGGCGGCGGGCGTGCGCAGCCGCGCCGCGTGGAGCGGGCTGAACTTGGGGTTGTTGTGCTGCTGCAGTTCCAGCGCGGCCAGGTACTCATGGTCACTGACGGTGCGCCCCGATTCGATGAAGAGGAAGTCATCGGCAATCTCGTTGGCGCGCACCCATTCGATATAGCGCTCGAAGCTGCTCTCGCGTGCCAGCGGGTAGCCTTCGCAATGGCAGAGGATCAGGTCCAGCATGCTGCCCAGCGCGTCCCAGATGACGCGCATATAAGGCTCCCAGCCGCCGTCGAAACAGACACTCAGCAGCAGCTTGTGCGGCTCGTTGCTGCCCGCCTTGGGCTCAATGATGGCCCAGCGGAAGGAGTGGACGATGCGGAAGCGGCTCACCACATCGGTGTAGGGCGTGCGCGGATTGACCGACTCGCGGGCGCCCAGGCGCAGGCCATTGAGCGTTTTCAGCACATTGCGCAGTCGCGCCACATGGCTGATGGTTTCGAAAGCGGTGACGAATCCGGGTTTGACGGTAGCGATCAGACTCAGGTCGGTGATGCCCTGAAGCTGGACGTCGGATGTTTTTGCTGACATGGGTTCTCCGATGCGGAGCGCCGAACATAAGGCCAGCGCTTACGCCTGTCCTCCGGACAACTGGGGATTGACCGAAGGCGGGAGGTCGAAAAAAAAGCCCGCCGAGGGCGGGCTTGGTCGTGGCCAGTCGAGTTCAGCGGCGGCGGCGGGCCCTCAGCCAGCCGACCACGCCCAGGCCGCCCAGCAGCATGGCGTAGCTGCTGGGTTCGGGCACGACCGCCACGGCGACACCAACCAGCTGCCCTCGAACCGCGCCAGCGGGATTGATGGCTGTGTGAACATTCACATAGGCCAAACCATTTTGCAACATGTCAAGGAAGGACATGGCCGCATAGCCGTTGGCTGGGGTAGCCGGAATCGAAGGTGCGGCGAGGTTGCTGCCACCCACCAGCAGGGTGCTGCCGGCGTTCAGCGAGGTGAACAGCGGGCCGTCCAGCGCAATGCGCACCGGGCCGTTCTGGCTGGTGCTGGCAGCGCCATGGATGTGATAAGCGCTGGCTGCGGTACCGAGGCTTGCGCCGCCAGAGAGGTTGAACACCGACATCGCGAACGAGTAGGTGTCATCGGCGAGGCTGAGCGTGCCCTGATCGTTGTATTGAAGGTAGGCAAGGCCGGTGGCGACCGAGGCCGAAACGGTGCCAACCTCGTTGGCTGCGGTCAGCGTAGCGCTGAACTCGTGGATCGCGGCCTGGGCGGCCAGCGGTGCGGCCAGCAAGATGGCAAGGATGGGGGCGGTGAGCAAGCGCATTGCACGTTTCTCCTGAAGGAAAGCGGATAGTGGCTGCGCCTGCTAGTTGCTACAAGCCCTAAAACGTGGGCATCGTCCAATCGATCCGCTCCGGCCGACCCGGCAGGCTCAGGCGGGCCGTGGCGGGCGGGCTGGCGCTGATGATCCGGCCGCGCCGAACGACCAGCAGGCGCTGGGCGCGCAGGCGGATCGCCTCGATCGGCGAGCGGGATTGCAGCAGCACGAAGTCGGCGTTTTTGCCAACTTCCAGCCCGTAATCCGGCAGTCCCAGAACGCGTGCGTTGTTGACTGTCACGGCGTCGAAGCAGGCTCGCATGCCGGCCTGCGAGGTCATCTGCGCCACATGCATCCCCATGCTGGCCACTTCCAGCATGTCGGCGCTGCCCATCGAATACCAGGGGTCGAGCACGCAGTCGTGGCCGAAGCCAACATTGACGCCGGCCGCCAGCAGCTCGGGCACGCGGGTCATGCCGCGGCGCTTCGGGTAGCTGTCGTGGCGGCCCTGCAGGGTGATGTTGATCAGCGGGTTGGCCACCGCATGCAGCTGCGCCTCGGCCATCAAGGGGATCAGCTTGGAGGCGTAATAGTTGTCCATCGAATGCATGGAGGTCAGGTGCGAGCCGGTCACGCGGCCCTGTAGGCCCAGGCGCTGGGTCTCATAGGCCAGGGTCTCGACATGGCGGGACAGCGGGTCGTCGCTCTCGTCGCAATGCATGTCGACTGGCAGGCCGCGCTCGGCGGCCAGCTCGCACAGCAGCTTCACGCTGGCGGCGCCGTCCTGCATCGTGCGCTCGAAATGGGGGATGCCGCCGACCACATCGACACCCATGTCGAGCGCGCGCTTCAGGTTGTCGAAAGCGCCGGGCGCGCGCAGCACGCCGTCCTGGGGGAAGGCGACCAGCTGCAGGTCGAGGTAAGGCCTCACCCGCTCGCGCACATGCAGCAGCGCCTCGACGGCGAGCAGGCGCGGGTCGCACACATCGACATGGCTGCGTACCGCCAAGAGGCCCTTAGCCACCGCCCAGTCGCAGTACTGCAGCGCACGTTCCACCAGCGCCTCCTGTGTCAAATGGGGTTTCAGCTCGCCCCACAGCGCGATGCCTTCCAAAAGCGTGCCGCTGGCGTTGACACGGGGCAGGCCGTAGCTGAGGGTGGCGTCCATGTGGAAGTGCGCATCGACGAAGGGCGGGCTGAGCAACCAGCCCTGGCCGTCGACGACCTCAACGCTCTCGGGCGACAGCAGCTGCGGGCCGATGGCGGCGATGCGGCCACCCTGCACCAGCAGGTCCTGAGCCTCGCGGCCATCGGGCAGACAGATGTTACGAACAAGCATGGCGGGCCGGGTTGTTGCCGTTGGAGTGCCCAGGCTATCACGCGGCCCCTAGCTTTCAGGGTAGCTAAAAGCGGTCAGGGGTCTACCGTTCGGGCTCGCGTTGTTGGCGGCATCAGGAGTAGGCGTCATGGCTCAATCGCCCAAGAAGGTGGTCATCAAGAAGACGGTCGTGGCTAGCCCCACCGTCAAGCCCAAGCTGGGCACCGATGCCGTCAAGATCGTGCCTGGCGCGGTGCTGGTGCCTGGCACGGTGACGCCACCGCTGGCCTTGCAGTTCAGCGTGGTGGGCAATCTCTTCCATGCCGCGCGACCAGGCCGGCCGGTGGTGCGGCCCGACGATCTGCTGGCCCTGCGCCTGCAACTGGTCAACCTCAGCATCAAGGCCGGCACGCCGCCGCGGCTCAAGCGCAGCAGCGCTAGCGGTGCGGCCTATCTGATCCTGCACCACCCGCCGCAGTCGATTGCCGAAGAGGTGTTCTGGGAGGCGAAGGCGGCCGGCGTCGGCAATGCCGATGTGCCGCCCAAGGCCGCGGGCCAGCCGGACCCGCCCAGCCCGCCGGCCGACAGCAATGTCGACCCGCCACCGATACGCGCCCGCGCGGCCGGCGAGTCGCGCGTGGTGTTTGAGTGGCCGGTCGGTTTCGAGTGTGACTACACGATGGCCGGCGTGCTGATGGCGGTGCAGTCACTCAAGATGAACGTGCCGATGGGCGCACGGCCGCGCCCGCCAGCACGGGCCTGGTCGATGTGGCCGCGCCTGCTGGCGCAAAAGCTCGTCGTCAAGCGCGGTGCCGGCGCCAACGCGGTGCTCGAAGCGCCCGCGGCGGCAGTCGGCACCCGGGCGTTGAGCCTCAACTCGTTCAGCCTGCGTCAGACCCAGATCGCCCTGCGTGGCGGCGTGGCGGCCGAGGCCACCCTGATGCGCCGGCTGACCGACATTTCGCCCGGGCTGCAGCTTGGCGTGGTGGATATCGGCAGCATCAGCACGGTGCGCATCGATCCCAAGCCGGCCCCGCCTGGCGCCACTGAAACCGCGCTGGAGCTGCCCTGGCGCCTGATCCTCTCCCCGCATGCCGGTGAGCAATGGCGCCATGCGGCCCAGGCGGTCACCTCGCCCACGACCCTGCGCACCGAGCTGTGGCACACCCGCCTCTTGGGCAGCGGCAGCGCGACCCAGCCGCCGCTGGAGCCGCCCCATGCCGATGCCAGCCGCACTGTTCGTGCCGTCTGGGCCACGACCGGGCCCAACGGCAAGCTGATGCAGCAGGACTTTCCGCAGGGTTTCACCGAACTGCCCCTGCCCGGCGAGGGCGACCCGCCGCTCTTCCTGCCCACCCTGAACGACTACGACCGCTACCAGCTCGCCCACCTGTCGGCCAATTTCTCAACCGACTACGTGCCGCAGCCGATGGACACGAATCTGCTCATGCTCAGCGCCCTGGGCGGCTGGCTGGACTGCCGTGGCGACTGGGAGCCGCCGGGCCTGGACGTGGAGTCCTGGGTGCACCGCGCGGCAATGGGGCGCGACCACTACGTGCGCGTCGTCTACCGCGGCGTGCTCTTTCCCTTCGGTCACCGGGCGGTGCTGATCAAGGTCAGCGAGCGCAAGTTCCACGGCTCCTTGCCGGGCAACCCGGCCTACCTGCGCCAGCGCATGTTCATGGTGGTGCGCGAGCGGGAGAAGCGTTACGACGATGCCGGCAGCCTGCAGCCCTTCGGCGCAGGTGACCAGACGGTCAAGAACGAGTTCCCCTTCACCCATGTGCGCATGCTGACGACGGTGACACCCGACCTGTCCGAACCGAAGAAGACCGAGGTCAAGACCAATCTGGGCCAGTTGCTGTTCTGGCCGGCGACGGGGTCAGGCAACACGCCGACGCCGTTCCGCTTCCGCATGGCAGCGACCGATCTGGACGGGCGCAATATCGAGTTCGACCTGCCGCTGATCTTCATGTCCAACTCGCTGGCCAGCCCGCGCAAGCGCAGCGGCAAGAAGCTGCTGCCGATGTACGGTGCCGCCGACGCCCAGCCCGGCCTGGCCGATGCGACCTCCAACGCGCAGATGGCACTGCAGGGCTGGAACGCCAAGCAGCCGGTTGCCGACATGAAGCGCCAGCGCATCGCCATGGCCCTCAGCGCCAAGGCCGGTGACACTGCAATCGAGGCGATCAGCATGCACTTCGGCGCGCACGTGCCCGCTCAGGCCGATCCGTCCCAGGCCGCCTTTCGCGCCTATAGCCAGAAGCTCACGCGGCCGATGTTCTTCCCGCGGGTGCTGCGCGCGCAGGTGCGCATCGCCGCGATGGCCCAGCTCAGCGGCAGCGACAAGCTCAACCAGGTGCAGTGGAACAGCACCTATCTGAAGAGCGGCTTCAATCCAGCCGTCAACAAGGGCGAGGTTTTTCTCGAAGTGCCCAGCTCGCCGGACATGGCGCGGCTGGACTTCTCCAAGCAGGGCGATCGCTCGGGCGGCTTCGTGATGCCCAACCTCTCGCCCACCGCCCTGTCGCGCGCGCTGGGCCCAACGGCCGGCAAGGTCGCCGACGTGCTGGCCGGCAAGGTCAAGCCGACCGAGTTCTTCCCGGCCAGCGGTGGCGATCTGCCGCTGCCGCTGCTGTTCGGCTGCATCCCGCTGAGCGCCGTGATCACCCAGGTGGACGACCTGCTAGGCAATCTGGACAAGGCGCCCAAGTTCGCGTCGGAAGCCGGCAGCAAGGTCGAGAGCTTCTTCAACGACCTGATGCGGCTCTACCAGTTCATCAGCGCGCTGGCCGAGCAGCCAGCCAACCTGGCCCAGGCCGCGCTAGAGGTCGTGCGCGGCACCCTGGAAGACCTTAAGCAGCAGGCCCTGGCCTTCGGCGCGGCCCAGGCCAACGAGCTCAAGGCCAAGGTCGACGCGGTGCTGGCCCCGCTCAATGCGCTGCGCACCCAGCTGACAAACCTGGCGGCCAAGAGCTTCGACGTGGCCAACCCGCTGGCCGGCATTAATCTGGGCGACGCCAGCCTGCGCCAGGCGCTTACGAACCTGGCCAACACCGTCAGCGGCATGCCGCAGATCCCGGCCGGCTTCCGCCAGGCGCTCAACGCGGCCGTGGTCCAGCTCACCACGGTGCTCGATGCGCTGGCGCTGATCGCCGGGCTCTACACCCACGGAAAGGCGCTGTTCGACGCGCTCAAGGCTCTGCTGGCCAACGACGCGCCGGGCCAGTCGATCGGCGAGCTGATCACCAAGCCGGGCGAGCTGGCGCCCAAGATCGGTCTGGTGGCCGACCGGCTCGATGCCGTATACGACGATGTGACCGCCTTCCCGCTGCTAGAAGGCCCGCCGCGCAAGACCATCCTCGACATCATCGACGTGGTACGCACCGCGCTGGGCACGGTCGAGGACCTGCTGGAGCTGCTGGAAAACCTGCTCGGCGAAGAGCTGGTGCTGCGCTTCGACTGGAAGCCGGAGATCAAGAGCTGGGGCTTCACACCCTCGGCGCCCCTGTTCGTCGTGCATGACAAGCACGCCTTCATCATCGCGGTCGAGGCGCGGGTCAAGAAGAGCGGCGGCCCGCCCAAGATCCAGGTGCTGTGCGGCCTGCACCATTTCGACCTGGTGCTGATCGCGCCGGCCAGCTTCATCGAACTGAACTTCGAGAAGATCGAGTTCAGCGTCGACTCGGCGGCCAAGATGAATGTGGACGTGCTGCTGAACGACATCAAGTTCGTCGGCCCGCTGTCCTTTGTTGAGACCCTGCGCGACCTGATCCCGCTGGACGGCTTCTCCGACCCGCCTTACCTCGACATCACCGCCCAGGGCATCGACGCCGGCTTCGACATCTCCTTGCCCAGCATCAGCTGCGGCATCCTCAACCTGTCCAACGTGTCGCTGGGCGCCGGTTTCACCGTGCCCTTCATCGGCCAACCGCTGTCCGTGCGCTTCAACTTCTGCACGCGCGAGCAGCCCTTCCACCTGACCGTCTACATGTTCGGCGGCGGCGGCTTCTTCGGCATCACCCTGGACCCGAAGGGCATCCAGATCATGGAGGCGGCCTTCGAGTTCGGTGCCGCGATCTCGATCGATTTGGGTGTGGCATCGGGTGGCGTTTCGGTGATGGCCGGCATCTACTTCCGCATGGAGGGCGAGGCCTGCTCCTTGACCGGCTACTTCCGGCTGGAGGGCCATGTCGATGTGCTTGGTCTGATCACCGCCTCGCTGGAGCTCTACCTGGAGCTGCGCTACGAGTTCGAGACCGGCAAGTGCGTTGGCCGCGCCTCGCTCACCATCGAGATCGAGGTCTTCATCTTCTCCGGCAGCGTCACCGTCAGCTGCGAGCGCAAGTTCGCCGGCTCCAACGGCGACCCGACCTTCCGCCAGCTGATGGGCCTGTCCAGCAATGCCAGCCTGCCGCTGGCCGACGAGCTGGCCAGCATCGACAACAACACGGCCTATGCATGGCGTGACTACTGCGAAGCCTTTGCCTAAGGTTTTTCTTCAGGAGACAAGGACATGGCCAAGCAAGCAATCATCTGGAGCGTGCTTCCCAACGGCAAGGAGACCAGCGGGCCGATGAAGGGGCGCTGGCGCGTCTCCGTCGTGGTGTCGCCGCGGCTCACACCCGAGAAAGCTGCCGAGCAGGTGCTGGAGGCCTTCTCGGCCGAATGGGCCGACTGGCCGGCGCTGGTCGCCAAGCTGGGTTTCCAGCTCGAAGTTGGTGGCACGCTGGTCAAGCTGGTGCCGCTTAACCGCCCTGAAACCGCCCGGGACAGCGCGCTCTGGAAGCGCCTCTTCTGGCCCAAGCTGCCGGTGGCCGGCTTCCAGTTCAAGGACATGAGCCAGGTCAATCTGCGCTCCTTCCCGCTACGCGGTGTGCTCGGCTTTGTGCGCAAGCACTACCAAACGCTGTCGCTGCAGGCGGGGGCCGGTGAGCACCCGACCCTGCTGCCCTGGAGCGCCGCGGACCCGGGCCTGAAGGGCATGCTCGGCGAGGCCGGCACGCAAGTCATCACGCAGAATTTTGGTAGTCGCTCGATCTCGCAGATGGCACCGGGCTTCGGCCGCTTCCATCGCGAGTCGGGCAAGAAGGACGGCCGGCGCGCCCATGACACGGCCGTCGACACACGGGTCTTCAACGCCAACAGCTGCATCAAGGCGCCGGTGCGCCTGTCCGGTGCGGCCGGCGAGCGCGGCGCCAAGGGCACCTTCCCGCTGCGCGCGTTGCCGCCCGAATGGGAAGACCCGGCGCTGATCCGCAATGGCAGCATCCAGGTTGCACCTGCCGACCGCGAGCCGCGTGCGCAGCTGATGGAGCAGTTCTCCGGCCCGGCCGAATATGCGCTGTGGCAGTCTGACCGCTTCTATCACCGAACGGTGGTCAGCGAGGCGCAGCTGGCGATGCGCCGGCCCGGCTTTGCCGGCGGCGAAGCGGCGATCAAGGCGCCGGAGTTCGACTTCCACCAGCGCATCGCCTCCTACGGCGATCACCCCAATCTGCTGCGCCGCCTCGGGCTCATCATCGACTGCGTGCTGGAGAGCAACGAGGCCATCGACGGCGGCCGCGTCGCACTGCCGACGAACGAAGGCCTGATGCGCCTGAAGGTGGTGGGAGCCCCGCCGCACCTGAGCGCCGGCGATCTTTTCCCCCAGAGCGCCTGGAAGGCCAGCAAGCGTCGCTTCGTGCTGCGCCCGCGCACCGCAGATCACCAGGACGGCCTGCTGCGCCTGGAGAACGCCAACGACCAGTACCAGAAGGCCAAGGAGCCCAGCCCCTTCGACCTGTTCCAGATCGACCCCGATGGCGCGGCCCTGAAGACCATCAACTTCCTGTTGACGGCGCAGAATCTGGTGGGAAAAAGCCTGGTGATGGGCGCGGGCGGCGAGGTGACCTACACCACCGGCGACCGCCAGCCGGTGGCGACCCTGCGCTCGGGCGGCATCGGCGTGTCGCGCCACGGCCGTGCCGGCCAGGTGGCGATGACGGCGGCCGCGGCCGCGCTGAACAATGCCGCAGTCGCCAGCGGCGGTGCAGCCGCCGCGCAGGTGACGCTCTACGCCGAGGACATGCTGCGCGGCTACCGCATCGACGTGCTCGACAAGGCGGCCGGACGCTGGCGCTCGCTGACCGCCCGCGAGGGCCGGTACAGCGCCCTGCCGCGCGCGGCCAGCGAGGCCGCACTGCCGATCAAGCTACCGGCCGAGGAGGGCTATGTGAAGGGAGCCTCGACCACCAGCGGCGAGGAGCAACCCGACGACCACTACCTGCACGAGACCCTGTTCCGCTGGACGGGCTGGAGCCTGGCCGCGCCGCGCCCGGGCCGCACGGTGCGCGACGGGACGGTGCCGGGCACGAACCTGCAGACCGAGGAGGTGGTCGACCAGGTTGACGATGTGGCCGCTCGCGGCAACGGCTTGGCGGTGCGCTTCGCGCCAGTCAAAGGCAGCCTGCCCAAGCTGCGCTTTGCCCACGAGTACCGCGTGCGTGCCCGCCTGGTCGACGTGGCCGGTAACAGCCTGGCGCTGGACGACGCCGACCTGGGTGCCCTGGAGCAGGCCAGCCAGCCGATCAACTACGGCCGCTTCGAGCCGATCGATCCGCCGGTCCTGCTAATGCGACGCAAGCTGAGCGAGGGCGAGTCGCTGGAGCGCCTGGTACTGCGCAGCACCTACAACCGCAGCGCAGTCGACTACGCAGGTGACATCAGCCCGCCCTCCGGCGTCTGGGCCGGCTTCTACGACAACCCCGACTTCGAGTACGGCGCCACGGCCGAGCGCCATCTGGTGCCGCCCAAGAGCTCGCAGCAGCAGTGCGAGCTGCACGGCATGTTCGACGCCGCCATCGGCAGTGCCGACCCCGAGCAGGCGCGCAAAGCCTACGCCATCGCCGCGCGCGAGTCGGGCTCGCTGATGGACCAAGAGCCCGGTGCGCAGATCGAACTGGTAACGCCAACCAAGGTGGCCAAGGTCGCCACCGTGCAGGGCGCTGGTGCGCTGATCCTTCCGCCCGACCAGGCCGACGACACGCGCGACCGCTTTGCAGCCGGCCAGTACATGGTGCACCGTGAGCCCATCGTGCCGGTACCCTACCTGCCCGACCCGGCCTGCGGTGGCGTCGCCCTGCACGGCGTGCCGGGCCTGGCCAAGCTGATCCAGGGCAAGCCACTGTTGGCGCTGGCGCCGGGCCTGCCCGGGGTCATCCTGGGCAAGGGCTGGCGGGTGGCCATACTGCTTGCCAGCAAGAGCCTGGTGCTGCTGCTCGACAGCGACCGCGACCCGGCCGACGATCCCGGGGTGAATCTGCAGAACGATTGGCCCGACGATGTGCGCAGCCTGCGCCTGGTGTTGGCCGAGCAGCCGGACGAAGTCAGCCCGCCGCCGTGTGGAGACACTCACACCGAACCAAATCCGCCGAAGTGGGACTTCGACACCGGCGTGCTGACGATCTTCCTGCCCAAGGGTCATATCGCGCGCCTGCGCTATGCAAGCTTTGCGCACGACAAGCTGGTCGGCCATTTCGGCCTTCCGCGTTGGCACGCCCCGGCCGACTGCGCCAAGTTGCAGGCCGAGGCGCTGGCCGGCGCCAACTGGATGCTGACGCCCTGGCGCCGCCTGACCCTGGTGCACGCAACGCAAAAGCCAGTCTGCCCGCCCCGGCTGGAGCATGTGTCGATGAACCGGCTGCCGGGCGAGCAGCATGTCGACATACTGGCCCGGCTGGTGCGACTGCACGGGCCCAGCACGGGCAAGTTCGAGATCGTCGCCAGCTGGGAGGAATGGATCGATGACCCGCTGGTCGACGAGCCCGGCAAGCCCGGCCCGAAGCGGGTCCAGCACGAGGCCCAACTGGCCGAGATTCGCCTGGACGAGAACCACCCCAACGTTTTCAACTTGGCCGACGCGGTACGCCGACAGACCGAGTTCACGCCCAATGGCGGCCAAGTGATCCCGCTGGACCTGGCCCAGCGGCCGGCCGTGCCGGGCAACCGCCACGAGTTCGGCGACACGCGCTTTCGCTTCATCCGTTACCACCTGCGCGCCACCACCCGCTTCCGCGAGTACCTGCCACCCAAGCTCTTCGCCGACCTGGGCAAGATCACCCGCGATGGACCGCCGCTGGAGACCCACCATGTGCAGATCAAGGCCCACCCGGACCTGACGGTCGGCACCGACCCCGGCGCACCGGTGCTTGATGTCGGCTTTGGCGGCGGGGGGCTGCCCGGCTGCATCGTTCCGGCCAGCGCCACGCCCGAGGTGCCCGAGCTGGTCTACATCGTGCCGACCTTCCGTTGGAGCCGTCCGGCGCCCAGCAGCGGCACCGTGCAGAGCACGCGTTATGGCAACGGCCTGCGCGTCTACTTGGAGCGGCCCTGGTTTTCATCGGGCGACGGCGAGCTTCTGGGCGTGGTGATCCCCGGCAACGACGCGCCTTTCAACCAGATCGATGCAGCGCGCCTGCCCTTCGTCACGCAGTGGGGCATGGACCCGCTGTGGGACAGTGGCCTGCCGTCCACCCGCAGCAAGCTGAGCGACTTCACGGCTGCGGTGGCGAGCGAGAACGCACTGCTGCTGGAGCTGCCCACGGCGACCGTCCATGTGGTCGGCCACCGCGTGCACTTCGACCCAGCGCGCAAGCTCTGGTACTGCGACATCGAGCTCAACCCCGGCGCCAGCTACATGCCTTTCGTGCGCCTGGCGCTGGTGCGCTACCAGCCGAATGCGCTGCCTGGCCTGCGCATCTCCAATGTGGTGCTTGCCGAATTTGCCCAGTTGCTGCCACGCCGCCGCGCAGTGCTCAAGCGCGAGGGCTTCAAGCTCGACATCAGCGTGCATGGCCCGGTGCCGGCGCGTGGGCCGATGCGCCGCGCCAACCCCGGCGGCACGTCCGAGTCACCGCATGCCGATATCTCTTTTGTTGGGCTGGGTGTTGCGGCAGAGCTGGGCCGCAATCGCATGGAGCTGGTGCTGCAGATGCGCGACGAGACGATCGATTCCGACCTCGCCTGGGAGGATGTGAAAGTGCTGGCCGAGGGGCCGGCAGACCCCAATGCCGCCGCCATCACGGCCACAATCACCTCGGGCACGCCGCTGGTGCAGCGCATTGACGATGCCAGTCTGAACGTGCGCACGCGCAGCGGCCAGACCCTGCGCTTCGACCGTCTGCTGGACCGCAGCGATGCGGCAACGGCATTGACTCCGATTGCGCCGGTGAAGCCCGTCAAGCCCGGCCAGCTGGGTGACCTCGGCGCCGTGATAGGCCCCATCGACACCAGCATGTACGACCCTGCCGTGTGGCGGCTCAGCGGCCAGATTCCGCGCCTTCCCAGCGGCCGCAAGATCCGCGTGATGGTGCGCGAGTTCGAGCGCTTCTACACCGACCGCACAGTGCCCGAGAACGTGGGCGGCGCGGTGCACCGGCGCGTGGTGGTGGAGGAGCGTCTGGTCTATGCGGAGGTTTTTGCGCTCGACTGAGCCGCATTTTTCGGTGTGTGCACCGTCCACAGATGCACCAGGGTCAGGCCGACGGCCAGCATCGGCGGGCCGATGAAGACGCCGATGAAGCCGAAGGCGATGATGCCGCCGAACACGCCGAACACGATCAAGAGCAGCGGCAGGCTGGAGCTGCGGCTGATCAGATAGGGCTTGACGATGTTGTCGATGCTGCTGATCACCAGCAGGCCCCACAGGGCCATGAAGACGGCCCAGCCGAGCGAGCCTTGGTAAAACAGCCAGAGAGTGGCGCCACCCCAGATCAGCGGCGGGCCGACCGGGATCAGCGACAGGAAGAACGTGGCCGTGGCCAGCGCCAGCGCGCCCGGCACGCCGGCAATCAGGAAACCCAGCAGCGCCACCAGCGCCTGCGCCAACGCGGTGCCGAAGATGCCCTGCACCACACCGGTCACCGTGCTGTCGGTGGTGGCCAGCAGCTCATGGCCCAGCTCACCGGCCAGCCGGGCCAGGATCCGGCGCACCGCCTGCACAAGCAGCTCCCCGTCGCGGAAGAAGAAGAAGCTGATGAACATGGCGAACACCATCTGCACCAGCCCCGAGCCGATCGCCTTGCTGGCCACCACCAGCACGCTGCGCGCCGGCTCGATCAGGCTTTTCAGCAGGCCGGTGAACTCTTCGCGGCTGCCCATCATCCGGTGCCAGTAGCCGTCCAGCGCCTCGCCCACCAGGGGCAGGCCTCTCAACCATTCGGGCGGCATCAGCGGGCCGCGGTCCAGCAACTCCTTGATCGTGTGCACGGCGCCGGTCACATCGTCCGCCAGGCTGAAGGCCAGCCCCGCTGTCGGACCGATCACCAGCACCACCAGGCCCAGGGTCATCAAGGCAGCCGCCAGCGATGAGCGCTCGCCGACCGCGCGGCGCAGGCGCTTGAACAGCGGCCAGCTCGACGAGCAGGCCACCGCGGCGAACAGGATGGCCGGGATAAAGGGCTGGAGGATCTGGAAGCAACCGACGACGACGACGACGACGGCCGCCAGTTGGGCATATTGCAGCAGGTTCTGTTTCACTGGCGGGCGCGTCCGTGTTGGGGTGGGGCAGCATAGCAAGCGCTAAAGCGGCTCGGTCGTGAACCCCTTGATCGGCGCGTCGGGCCCGCGGCGCCCCAGCCGCTCGTACTCCGAGATGACCTGCGCGCCGAACAGCAGCAGCGCCGCCGCCAGCTCCAGGCTCAAGAGCACGGCGATGGCGGTCGTCAGCGAGCCGTAGACGGTGCCGATCTGCGACAGGGTCGAGAAATACCAGACCAGCAGATGGCGCGACAGCTCCCACAGGACCGCCGCGGCCAGCCCGCCGATCAGCGCATGGCGCAGCGAGAGCCGGCCCACCGGCATGACCAGATAGACCGAGGCCAGCACGAAGACCTCGCCGGCAAAGCCCAGCAGGTAGAGCAGCAGGCCCGACACGCCGCCCAGCGACCAGCTTCGCCACAGGAAATCGACCCGCTCCTGTCCCAGGGCCTGCAGGCTGCCGGCCACCAGCGTGGCAAGCAGCAGGCCGATGCCCAGGCTAAGGATGTAGGCGTAGGGGATCAGCGCCGACACCAGGAAGTGGCGCCGGCGGATCGCCACCCGGTGGTGAAAGATCACTGACATCGCGTTCTCCAGCACCGTGAAGGCGAGCGAACTGAAGAACAACATGCTCACCAGCAGCACCCAGCCGATCACCTCGCGGTGCGCCAGGAAGTTGGCCAGCTCGGCGACGATGGCGCTGGACTGCCCAGGCACCAGCCATTCGAGGTAATGGCCGACGGTCTGCAGGAGACGCGCCTGTTCGACGAAGTGCGACAGGGCGATCACCGTCAGGATCAGCAGCGGCACGATGGACAGCAGCGCGTAGTAGGCCACCGCGCCAGCCAGCAGCAGGCCCTGGTTGGCGCGAAAGGCTTTCAGGCAGCGCAGCGCAAAGGCGCCGGGTTGGCGGAGCACCAGCGTGGCGGCATGCGCTTGAGCTCTGGCGTGGGCGATGGGGATCTCCAGCGGCTGACGGGCCTCCATCATCCACGCCGGCCCGGCGCCTGTCATTCGGACCCCCGCCTGTTGCGCTGTCGGCCTATCCCCACAAGGCATCGCAAAGGATTGCGCTACGCTTGCGCATGGATGAAACAGGCAAGCCACTGACAAGATCGCGGCCCGGGCACAAGTCGCTGGTGGTGCTGGCCACGCTGGCGCTGCTGTTCACCCTGCATTGGGCCAGCGCCGTCTTCATTCCGGTCGCGCTGGGCCTGGTCTTCAGTTACGCACTGAGCCCCATCGTGCGGCAGCTGCAGCGTTGGCATGTGCCGCGCGCGCTCGGTGCGGCCCTGCTCTTGCTCGCCATCGGCGGAGGCTTCGGCTGGACCGCCTACGCACTCAGCGACGATGCCTCCACCCTGATCGAGTCGCTGCCCACCGCAGCGCAAAAGCTGCGCGAAACCCTGCGTGTCCAGCGCGGCCGGCAGGAGAGCGCGATCGACAAGGTGCAGCGCGCGGCCACCCAGCTGGAGCAGGCCGCTCAGGACAGCGCGCTGCCAGCGGCCGGCAACCCGCGTGGCGTCACGCGGGTGCGCATCGAACGCCCGCAGTTCGACATCAAGGACTATCTGCTCACCGGCACCCTCGGCCTGGCAGCCTCCTTGGGCCAGGCGGTGGTGGTGATCTTCATCACCTTCTTCCTTCTTGCCTCGGGCGACACCTTCCGCCGCAAGATGGTCAAGATTGCCGGCCCCGACTTCACGCGCAAGCGCATCACCGTGCAGGCGCTCGACGAGATCACCGAGCAGATCCAGCGTTATCTGCTGCTGCAGCTGCTGATCAGCGTGCTGGTGGGCGTGGTGACGGGCCTGGCCTTTGCGTTGATCGGGCTGGAGCAGGCGGCGGTGTGGGGCGTGCTGGCCTTTGTGCTGAACTTCATCCCCTACCTCGGCTCGCTCGCGCTGACCGGCGGCGCCGGCCTGGTCGCCTTTCTGCAGTTCGGCAGTGCCGACATGGCCCTGCTGGTGGCCGGTGCGTCCGTGCTCGTGCACACCATTTCCGGCAACCTGCTGACGCCCTGGCTCACCAGCCGCAGCAACCGCATGAACGCCGTCGCCGTGTTCGTCGGCGTGCTCGCCTTCGGCTGGCTCTGGGGCATCTGGGGCCTGCTGCTGGCCGTGCCCATCCTGACCACGGTGAAGGCGGTGTGCGACCGGGTCGAGGACCTGAAGCCGGTAGGTGAGTTGCTGGGTAACTGAGACGGGCGGGCGGCCGGCTAAAATCTGCGGGTTAGCCCTCAGACGAAGACATTCCCATGAACCTTTCTGCCTTTTCCAGCATCAGCGCCCTTTCGCCCCTGGACGGCCGCTATGCCTCGCGCGTGGCGGCGCTGCGTCCGCTGCTGTCCGAGTTCGGGCTGATGCACCGGCGCGTGCAGGTCGAGGTGGAATGGTTCATCGCCCTGTCGGACTGCGGCTTTGCCGAGTTCCCGGCCTTGTCCGAGGCCGCCCGCGGTCTGCTGCGCGGCCTGGTGGCGCGCTTCTCCGAGGCGGACGCGCAGGCGATCAAGGACATCGAGAAGACCACCAACCATGATGTGAAGGCGGTCGAGTACTGGCTGAAGTCGCGCTTCGAGGCGCAGCCGGAGCTGAAGTCCGCCGGCGAGTTCGTGCACTTTGCCTGCACCAGCGAAGACATCAACAACACGAGCCACGGCCTGATGTTGAAGGCCGCGCGTGCCGAGGTGCTGCTGCCGACGGTCGACAAGATCATCGCCAAGCTGACCACGATGGCCCACACCCTGGCCGCCACGCCGATGCTCAGCCGCACGCACGGCCAGACGGCCAGCCCGACCACCGTCGGCAAGGAGATCGCCAACGTCGTTGCCCGCCTGCGCAACGCGCGTGAGCGCATCTCCGATGTGAAGCTCCTGGCCAAGATGAACGGCGCCGTGGGCAACTACAACGCTCACCTGAGCGCCTGGCCCGACTTCGACTGGGAGGCCTTCAGCCAGGGCGTGATCGAAGGCCCGCTGGGCCTGACGTTCAACCCCTACACGATCCAGATCGAGCCGCACGACTACATGGCCGAGCTGTTCGATGCGGTCACCCGCACCAACACCATCCTGATCGACTGGTCACGGGACGTCTGGGGCTATGTGTCGCTGGGCTATTTCAAGCAGCGCACCAAGGCCGGCGAGATCGGTTCGTCGACGATGCCACACAAGGTCAACCCAATCGACTTCGAGAACGCCGAGGGCAATTTCGGCCTCGCCAATGCCCTGCTCACGCACTTGAGCCAGAAGCTGCCGATCAGCCGCTGGCAGCGCGACCTGACTGACTCGACCGTGCTGCGCAATATGGGCGTGGCCCTGGGCTACGCGGTACTGGGTTACGACTCGCTGCTGAAGGGCCTGGACAAGCTGGAGATCAACGAAGCCGCCCTGGCCGACGACCTCGACAGTGCCTGGGAAGTGCTGGCCGAGCCGATCCAGACGGTGATGCGCCGCTACGCCCTGCCCAACCCCTATGAGCAGCTGAAGGAGTTGACCCGCGGCAAGGCGATCACCCGCGAGTCGATCGCCATGTTCATCGGCGGCCTGGCGCTGCCCGAGGCAGAGAAGCAGCGCCTGCTGGCGCTGACGCCGGGCGGCTACACAGGCATTGCGGTGGATCTGGCCAAGAGGATCTGAGGGCCTTGCCTTGACTGCGTCCCTGCGGGTGCTGTCCGTCATCCCACCGATGACGCAGCTCAACACGCCTTATCCGTCCACGGCCTACCTGACCGGCTTCCTGCGCTCGCGCGGCGTCGATGCGGTGCAGGAGGACCTGGCGCTGGCGCTGATGCTGCAGCTGTTCTCGCGCGAGGGGCTGACCGCCCTGCACAAGAACGCACAGGCGCTGAACGAGGCGCAGCGCAAGCCCAGCGTGCAGCACTTCGAGGCCGAGTTCGAGCGCTATCGCGCGACGATCACGCCGGTCATCGCCTTTCTGCAAGGTCGCGACCCGACCCTGGCGCACCGCATCAACGGCCGCCAATTCCTGCCCGAGGGCCCGCGCTTCGTCTCGCTCGATGCTTACATCGACGAGGACGGCGGCGACCCGTTGGCCTGGGCCTTTGGGTCGCTGGGCCTGCAGGACCGCGCCCGCCACCTGGCCACGCTGTACCTGAACGACCTGGCCGACGTGCTGCGCGAGGCGGTGGACCCGCGCTTCGAGTTCGTCCGCTATGCCGAACAGCTGGCCACCAGCCAGCCGACCTTCGAGCCGCTGGCCGCCGCGCTCGCTGCGCCCCTGAACATGGTGGACGAGACCCTGCGCACGTTGGCGCTGGCCTCGATCGAGAAGCACGCGCCGCAGGTCTTGCTGATCTCGGTGCCTTTCCCGGGCGCCGTCTACGCGGCCTTTCGCATCGCGCAGGCGGTCAAGGCGACTCACCCGCACATCGTCACTGCGCTGGGTGGCGGCTTCGTCAACACCGAGCTGCGCGAGCTGACCGAGGCGCGGGTGTTCGACTACTTCGATTACGTCACGCTGGATGCCGGCGAGCGGCCACTGCTGGCCTTGCTGGATCACATCGGCGGCAAGCGCTCGAAGCAGCGGCTGGTGCGCACCTTTGTGCGTGAAGAGTGCGCGGTCAAGTACATCAACTTCGTCGAGCCCGACATTGCTTTTGCCGAGGTCGGCACGCCGACCTGGGATGGCCTGCCGCTGGACCGCTACCTGTCCCTGCTGGACATGCTGAACCCGATGAACCGGCTGTGGTCGGACGGGCGCTGGAACAAGCTGACGGTGGCGCATGGCTGCTACTGGAAGAAGTGCAGCTTCTGCGATGTGTCACTCGACTACATCTCCCGCTACGAAGGCGCCTCGGCGGAGACGCTGGTGGATCGCATCGAAGCCATCGTCAAGGAAACCGGCCAGACCGGCTTCCACTTCGTCGACGAGGCAGCGCCGCCCAAGGCGCTCAAGGCCCTGGCCGCCGAGCTGCAGGCGCGCCAATTGGGCATCTCCTGGTGGGGCAATATCCGCTTCGAGAAGTCCTTCAGCCCCGAGCTCTGCCAGCAGCTGGCCGACAGCGGCTGCATCGCCATCTCCGGCGGCCTGGAGGTGGCCTCGGACCGGCTGCTGAAGCTGATGAAGAAGGGCGTGGATGTGGAGCAGGTGGCGCGTGTCACCAAGGCCTTCACCGACGCTGGCATCCTCGTCCACGCCTACCTGATGTATGGCTTTCCGACGCAGACGGTGCAGGACACCGTCGACGCGCTGGAGTACGTGCGCCAGCTGTTCGAGAACGGCTGCATCCAGAGCGGCTTCTTCCACCGCTTTGCCTGCACCGTGCACTCACCGGTCGGCAAGTCGCCGGAGGAGTACGGCGTGACCCTGCTGCCGCTGCCGGACAGCCCCTTCGCCAAGAACGATGTCGGCTTCGTCGACCCGACTGGCGTCGACCATGACGTGCTCGGCCAGGCACTCAAGAAGGCCATCTACAACTACATGCACGGCATCGGCGTGGAGCAGGACGTGCGCAGCTGGTTCACGATTCGGGTGCCCAAGCCGACGGTGGCCAAGCACCGGATCGCGAAGGCCTTGGCGCAGAGCAATTAGCCCACTGGCGCTTTCTGCCTACGGCAGCAAGTTCATGTAGAACTCGGCCGCACGGTCCTGGATGCCCCACAGCTGGCTGATCATCAGCTTGCGGCCATCGTTGCGGTGGAACACGAAGCGGCCGCGCTGGACATAGGTGATGTTCGCGACCTTGGCCAGCGGAATCGAGTACTGAGCCGTGCGGGTCAGTGAGTCGGCGGCATAAAGGTTCAGGTGCGAACGGCACTCGGCCAGCGCGTTGAAACGGGCATCACATTCGTACCAGGTCTGCTCGATCAGCGCGACCTCGTTGGCAAGCGTCTTGTGGCTGAGCGACACCGCCCGGTAGGTACGCGCGCCCGAGGTGCCGGTGCTCACTGCAAGGGTGCCCCGGTAGCTCATGTCCTGACCCGGCATGGTCGAAGCGAGGAAGATCGCGCCACAGGCCGTGTAGATGCTCGTCCCCTCCTCGCTGAACCAGAGGTTGCCGCACATCTGATAGTTCCCGTGATACGGAGAATCTCCAAGGCCGACGACAGACGGTCCCGTGATGTCGAATGCCTCGATGTCGTCGGGCGATATCCCGTTGGAGGCGGAGTAGAGCTTGTCGCCTGCCGGATGCAGACGGGCTCGCGCGCCGGAGTACACCCGCGAGTACAAGGTCTGCGCATTGCTGCCGACATCGATCGCGATCAAGTCCACCGAGTTGGCAATGGCAGGTTGCGCAAACACATGCACCTTGCCCCGGCCATCCAGCACGAGGTCGCCCACATTGGCTGCGACGCTGAGCTGCTTCGGCGCCGCGGCACCGGCGACGCCCACGGTCGACAGGTCCACATGGCTCACCAGTGCGTCATGCCCGATCGCCGCCTTCATACCGTCCGGGCTCAGCGATACGGCGGTCGGCAAGCGACTCAGCAGCACCTGCTTCTCTGCCCCGGTCATGGCGTCTTGCACGTACAAGGCGTTCTGCGGCCAGCTCGACACCATCACCACGGCGTTCAGCGATCGGCTGTACTCCGCATCGATGACGTCATGCGCCAGTACCGTGCGCGTGCTGGCGACGAGCGGGGCGATACCGGACTCAGCGACCAGATGGGTGTTGACGACGTAGCTTGCCGTCACGCGCAGCGGACTGCCGGCAAGGGGCTTCAGGCAGGCCTCGTCTTCGCAAAGGTTGACCGTCACCGTGTCCGTGTAATTGCCTTCCGGCATGGACTTGCCGGGCTTGAATTCGATCCGGATATTGAGGATGTTGTCCGTCGCCCAGTTCACGATCACATCGCTGATCGCCTGGCCCGTGTTGGTGTGGCTAAACCAGACGCTATTGAGCGCCGCACTGCTGAGGGTCGCGGTCAACATCTCGTTGTCGGCGGCGCTTGCCGTGGTGGTGGTGTGGGTGACGTTGGCGGCGCTGACCTTCACACTCACACTTGCGCTGGACTTGCTGTCGCCGCCTCCCCCACCACAGGCCACCAACAAAAGCGGCAGCGCCACGGCCATGCCAAGACGAAGCGCCTGCAGGCGCCGACCAAAACCCATCGTCAACATAACCATCCGCTCCCTGAACATATGGCCTCGTGCGGCCTGTCCCGCGGGCTATGTCTCCCGCTTTCCGCAGATAGTGTAGGTTTCGACCATCGCGTGCGCCGTCAAGGCTTTCACCAATATGGACGGCGCGCTCACTACGTCATCAAAGTCCGGCGGCTCCGATCTCCGCCGCCGCGTTCGCCATCCACAGCTTCAGGCGCTGGCGCTCCAGCAGGCCCAGCTTGAGGCCGTCGCCCTCGGGCGCATTGCGGGCGGCCCAGAAGCTGCTGTTGCTGGCGTCGATCTTGCGGATCACCGCATCCTGCAGGTGTTTGAGCTTGACGATGCGGGCGCCCAGAGCGAGTGCGCGTTCCAGCTGGCCGGAGCGCTCCAGCTGGCCGAAGTCATCGCCGCGCAGCTGGTTCAGCACCAGCACGTACTGCAGGCGCGCCCCGAAACGGTCAAGCAGCTTCTGCAGCAGGTCGACCGAATCGCGGCCGGCATCCATCACATGCCAGTAACGCACGAGCACGCCGGACTCCTCGGCCACTTCCAGCACGCCGGATTCATCCATCCATCGGGTCAGCGGCTCGTGCGTCTGCGCCGCCAGGTCCACCAGCACGCGCTGGCCGGGCTGCTCGATGGCGGACTCTAGGATCGCGTCGAGCGCCTCGTAGCGGTCGATCAGCACCGGCGAGGCGTAGTTGGCATAAAAGCGCATCAAGGCGCCGTGCGAGCGGTCGGTGTCGAAGCCGGTGAAGGGGATCTGGCTGTCGATCAGCTGCTGAGCGATCAGACGGGCAACGACGGATTTGCCTACCCCGCCTTTCTCGCCGCCGATCAGGTGGATGGTGGAAGGGCTGTCGGACGCGATGCTCATGGGTTGCTCTGCCTTGGGAAGGATGCCGGGACGAATGCAGCAATCATGCCAGCACCGTCGCCTGCAGCAGCAGCGCCGGGCGGCGGCGGTCGTCGGCATCAGTGACCATCAGCAGGTCCAGCGCATCGCCGCGCTGATCGGCGGCAATGCCCTCGACCTTGCAGTTCAGCGCCAGCCGGCGCAGCCAACGCAAGCGCCCGTCGGCATCGACCCGGCCGATGCAGGAGCCCAGGCATTGGCCGTCGGTATAGCTGTCCGAGCTGTCTTCAGCCGCGGCGCTGAAGATCCAGCCGCCATCGTCCAGGGCCGCACCATCCGTGAAGCCCAGCGGCACCGCGCCGATCGCTCCGAGTTCGTACTCGGTCACCGCGCCGGGTTCCGGCGCCGGCCCGCGGCCGCGCAGCCAGGGTTGCAGCGCCGGCCAGTCGAAGCGGATGCAGGCGTTGACCCGT
>Ga0187843_10000541_pt1 | contig 26557 bp, 26 predicted proteins | sample SpaLakP09_SKY_43_FD_134516 | JGI IMG/M metagenome (GOLD analysis project Ga0187843, IMG submission 134516) | Oligotrophic lake water microbial communities from Sparkling Lake, Wisconsin, USA - SP09_SKY_43 | ecosystem: Environmental > Aquatic > Freshwater > Lake | place: USA: Sparkling Lake... | reverse complement strand
GTCTAGTGGACTCACCACCTACGTCAATTAAATCTGCCCCGTTTTTTATTAAATCTTGTGCATATTTAACTGCAGCATTGGTATCACTAAATAATCCCCCGTCAGAAAAAGAATCAGGAGTTACATTTAAAACACCAACTACTAAGCATCTATTCAGCTTTGCCAATGTTGGTGAAAGACCTGCTGGTTGGCGGCGTGAGCCTTGAGTCATGAGTTATAGGAGATAAGTGTTAAGGCTTCGTGTCTGAGAGCTGGATCTTCTAATTTTCCGCGCACAACTGAGGTGGTAGTTTTCGAACCTGGTTTATTCACTCCGCGCATACTCATACAAAAATGTTCACATTCAATAACCACAATCACACCTTGTGGTTTAAGAATTCTCATCAATGCATCTGCGACTTGAGAAGTTAATCTTTCTTGAACTTGTGGTCGCTTAGCATAAACATCAATCAATCGAGCCAATTTTGACAAACCAGTTATTTGGCCATTGTTATTGGGAATATAGCCAACACTAGCTTTGCCCACAAAGGGTAATAGGTGATGTTCGCAGACAGAAAAAATATCAATATTTTTAACAATTACTAATTCATTATGATTTAAATCAAAAGTTGTTGCTAGTACATCCTCTGGTCTTTCATAAAGTCCAGCAAACATTTCTTTATAAGCTCGGGCAACCCTTGCTGGGGTGTCTTGTAATCCATCTCTATCTGGATCTTCACCTATAGCAATTATAATTTCCCTGATTGCATTTTCAATTTTTTGTTGATCAAAGTTTTGTCTTTGAGCAGGATCAATATCTGCTAAAGGATCAGCATTTGGACTGATACGAGTTTTTTCATTCATAATGTTTTATTTATTTTTTGAATTTTTTACTTCGTTGGCTACTGCCCCATTTGATTTCTGTGTCTGACTTGGGTGCTCCAATGATGCTTTAGTGTCCTCGGGTTTGACTAAACGAACCGGTGCTTTAACGGGACCTTTTTTAGAGGGTTTGCGTTTATTCGAACCAGTCCAAGCCGGGCGATTAGGGCTACGCTTTAGTTTTTCAAATATTTTTGCCACTTCTTCTTTATCAAGTGTTTCTTTTTCAAGAAGTTCAACAACTAATTTATCTAAAGTTGCTCGGTTTAAATCAAGAATTGCATAAGCTTCATGATGGGCATTATCAATGAGTTTTCTAACTTCTTCATCAATTGCTGCTGCCACGTCTTCAGAATAATCTCTTTGATGATTTAAATCTCTACCTAAGAAAACGTCTCTTCCTTCAGTACCGTATTTAATGGCACCTAATCTTTCAGTCATGCCATATTGAGTAACCATGGCTTTAGCAACACCTGTGGCTTTTTCAATGTCATTTGATGCACCAGTTGTTGGATCATGAAACACCATTTCTTCAGCAGCACGACCACCCAACATGTAAGCAAGTTGATCAAGCATTTGATTTCTGGTTGTTGAATAGGAGTCTTGTTCCGGTAAAACCATGGTGTAACCAAGAGCTCTACCTCTTGGCAAAATCGTAATTTTGTGAACCGGATCAGTGTTAGGAAGTGCGGCAGCAACTAATGCATGTCCACCTTCGTGATAAGCAGTAATTAATCTTTCTTTGTCATTCATTAATCTGGTTCGTTTTTGTGGACCAGCAATTACTCGATCAATTGCTTCATCAACAATTAGGGCATCAATAAATTTCTTTCCAGTACGAGCAGTCAACAAAGCAGCTTCGTTAAGTACGTTTGCTAAATCTGCTCCAGTAAAACCGGGGGTTCTTTTGGCAAAATCATGCAGATTCACATCATCTGCAATTGGTTTACCTTTAGCGTGAACTTGTAAAATCTTTTCACGACCCTTTAAGTCTGGTCTTTCAACAGCAATTTGTCGATCAAATCTTCCTGGACGTAATAATGCTGGATCTAAAACATCTGGTCTGTTAGTTGCCGCAATAAGAATAACTCCGACATTTACATCGAAACCATCCATTTCAACAAGTAACTGATTTAAAGTTTGTTCACGTTCATCATGACCGCCACCTAAACCTGCACCACGTTGTCTTCCTACTGCATCAATTTCGTCAACGAAAATAATTGCCGGTGCGGCAGCTTTTGCTTGTTCAAATAAATCTCTTACTCGACTTGCACCAACTCCAACAAACATTTCTACGAAATCTGAACCAGAGATTGAAAAGAATGGAACACCAGCTTCACCAGCTACTGCTCTTGCTAAAAGTGTTTTACCAGTTCCAGGAGGTCCATAAAGTAGAACACCTTTGGGAATCTTGGCGCCAACTGCTTGAAATTTTGCAGGCTCAGCCAAGAATTCTTTTATTTCTTCTAACTCTTCAACAGCTTCTTCTGCACCGGCCACATCTGAAAATGTGGTCTTAGGCATGTCTTTGTTGATGGATCTTGCTTTTGCTTTACCAAAATTCATTACTCGATTTCCGCCTTGCATTTGTCCCATGAAGAAAAAGAGTAAGAAAATAACTAACGCAATTGGCAACAATGAGAACAGCAAGCTAACCAAGAAGTTGTCTTTAGGAACTACTGTGTCGTATCCATCTTGAGCAATACTGCCTCGTTCGACTTTTGCTTGTAAGAGTTCTTGTAATTGAACACCTTGACCTGTGATGTAGTCAGCTTTTGCTTTCTTGTCGTCCTTGAAAATAATTTCTATTCTTTGATCGCGATCAATTAATTTGACACTTTTAACCTGATCTTTTTGGATAGCTAAAACAGCTTGGGAAGTAGTAATTGTTTCTGGAGCAGTAGAGGAAGACAGAACATTGCTTCCTAATAAGACCAAAGTGATTGCAACAGTTATCCAGAAAAGTGGACCTCTAAAAAACTTAGTTGCTTTCATCTATTTGTAGGGTTTAAAAACCCCATCCTCCGTAACAGCTGGGTGATTGGCAAATTTGCCCTCACCTTTGATGTTACGCGTTAGGACTTTTGGGTGTACACGTCTGGGTGCAAAGTGGCGATGGAACGTAAATTTCTGTACTTCTCTGCATAATCCAAGCCATAACCAATCACAAATTCATTCGGGATATCAAAACCCACATATTTAGGTTCTACGTGAATTTTTAGTGCGTCTGGTTTTCTCAGCAGCGTGAAAATTTCAACTGAGGCGGGGCCTCTGGTAGATAAGTTATTTTTAAGCCATGAAAGTGTTAAACCAGAATCCAAGATGTCTTCAACAATTAAGACATGTCTGTTTTCGATGTCGGTATCTAAATCTTTCAATATTCTTACCACCCCTGTTGAGGTAGTTCCGTGTCCGTAAGTAGAAACGGCCATCCAATCCATTTCTAAATGTCTTGATAAATGGCGACTTAAATCAGCCATACACATGACTGCACCTTTAAGCACTCCGACTAGTAGTAAATCTTTACCTTCATAATCTTTCTCAATAAGTTTTGCTATTTCTCCAAGTTTGTTATCTATCTCTTGTTCACTAACTACTTCTCTGACTACTTCACTTTGAATATCTTGAATTTTCATTATTTCCTTTGGAGTATTAGTGCTTGGATACTTGGAATCTTAATGTTGCATCAACTCTGGTTGCTTGAATGAAACCTGGTAAATCTACATTTCCTTGCCCATGCCAATTCTTAACAAGAGCATCAATAGCCTCAACGTGTTCGAATGAAAAAGGTCCCGGGTGCACTCCTGAGGCAATGCCGCTAATTCTAATGACTCTAGTTCTGATTGCTTCAGGAAGTTTTTCTAGTTCACTGATCTTTAAGCCATTAGTTTTCACATCTGGTTGAGAATCCACAAATTGGTGAGCTAAATCTTCAAGTGCTTGATTATCAACTCTTAGTAGCTGAGCAGTTTTATCTAATGAACTAATGGCGCCTTCGCCTAATACTTCAATTAGTTTAGGCATGAGTTCCTGTCTGACTTTTACTCTCAAGAATTGATTATCCACATTGGCTGGATCTTGCCATGCTTTCATTCCGATTAGCTCTAATGAATCGTGAACTTGTTTTTTTCTTAAATGTAAAAATGGTCTTAAATATTTTCCAGAGACAGCTGTCATTCCAGAAAGAGATTTGGCACCACTTCCTCGGGAGAGTCTCATTAACACCGTTTCTGCTTGATCATCTTGGGTATGAGCAAGCAAAATTGCTTTAGCGTTTGTTTCGTGTAAAACATTTTCAAAAGCTTCGTAACGAGAAACTCGAGCAGCTGCTTCTAAGCCTTCGTTGGTTTGTTCAACATTTACCTTCTTGATAATTACTTCATCGATTCCTAGTTCTTCACATTGTTTTTTAGCATTTAAGGCAACTTCACTTGATTTAGAAAATAATTGATGGTCCACAATAATCACTCCAGTTTTTAGATCTAATCTTTTGCCTACCACTGCTGTGGTCCAAGCCAGTGCTAGTGAATCTGCTCCACCTGAACAGCCAACAAAAACAAAATCTCCAGCTTCAAAATCTTTTAATAGATTTTGAACTGCATTTTGCAATTCAATTGGAGGAGTTGTCATTTAGTAGGGGCGCAATTACATTCTGCTAATTCATTAAGCAAATTATCAATAGCTTCTCTAACATTTTCTGGTTCTTCAACTCTGTTAACTAGAATTGCAAACGAAAGAAATACGTTATCTTTAGTGGTGATTGTTCCTGCCAAAGTTATTACTCTGTTTAAAGATCCTGTTTTCGCGCGGACCACACCTCGGCCCGCAGAATTATTTTCGTCAAATCTTTTCTTCATAGTTCCCAAACCATGGCCAGTGGGCAGTCCGGTAAATACAGACCAAGGATCAGGAGTGATTGGCAAAATTGGAGTAATCATAAATTTTGAAGTTTCACCTTTATTAACTTTGGTGATTACCGGGTTTTTAATACTCTTATAAATTATTTCGCTTAAATCTGATGGTGAAATTTTATTTGATCTACTCAAACCACTTGCATCGGTGATTGCATTATCAACACTTGAAATACCTAACAGTTCAACATCCTTAAGCACTAATTCAGTTGCAGCCTTTGTGGAAGGATCATTTTCTGAAACCAAGGAAGTAACTCGAGCAAGAATTTCTGCATCTTGATTATTTGAAATCATTAATGTGTCTTCAATAAGTTGAGAGACTGATTTGGAGTATTGGGTAGATAATTCAAAAGCTTCTTTAGGAGCATTTTTTCTGTTTACTAAACCATTAACTTTAATGTTGTTCTTAATTAAATAGAATGCAAATTTTTGCCCAGTTGTAATACTTGGATCTGCTGGTGCTTTAGCTGGCGCACTGGGGTCATCAATATTTAAAGCTGAAATTAAATGAATTTCGCTACTTTGAAAATACTTATCTTCCCAGTCAGCTGGTCTTTGTAGTGGGCCAAGAATTGCATCATCGATAAAAACATTGACTTCAAAAACGTTGAACTCTTTTAATTTTTGTGCAGTTTCTTTTGCTAAATCTGCTAAGTCTGCTTGAGTGGGGTTACTTTCAGTTCCAAGTTGCGGATCTGCTCCGCCCACTAAATAAACATTGCTATCTAAGTATTTTACTTTTGTCACAAATCTGGCATCAGGATCAAGAGTGATTGCTGTACTAGCTGCGGTATATAACTTTGTAAGGGAAGCGGGAAGCATCGAATTTTGGGCATTACTTTCAAACAAAATTGTTCCATCAGTGTTGTCTCGAATTGAAATTCCATATCCAGTAGAAAAAAGTCGATTACTTAATTGGTTGGTGATCAGGTTTTCAATTGCTGTTTTATCACCCTTCACATATTTTGATGGCTCTAAAACTGAACTGGCTAATTCATTGTTTTCAACAGCTGCACCTGGAAAAGGGTTGAGCGCTGCGAGCAAAGAAAGAGTAAGAATAAGTGAGATTTTCTTTGTGCTCATAAATCAATATTAAGTCACTTGTGAGCACAGAAAGATTGCTGAGTAAAAATATGCCCTTGACCTAGCCAGAAGTTAGAGCAATCCAGCCTCACTGAGCCATCTTCTCTGTATATATAGCAAGATGTGCAACATGAGTGAATATTCCGCAAGTAAAGACCAATCAAATACCTACCTAGATCACAAAGAAGTAGTACCAATCCTTGTGGGACTTATGCTGGGACTTTTCCTAGCTGCGCTAGATCAAACAATTGTTGCAACCGCAATTAGAACAATTGGTGATGATCTCAAAGGTTTATCAATTCAAGCTTGGGCAACCACTGCTTATTTGATTACTTCCACAATTACAACACCGTTATACGGAAAACTAAGCGACATCTTTGGTCGCAAACCATTATTTGTTTGGGCCATCTCAATATTTATTGTCGGTTCTGCATTAAGTGCTTTTGCGTCCTCTATGTACCAATTAGCAGTATTTAGAGCCATTCAAGGTTTAGGTGCAGGTGGTTTATTCACCTTGGCCTTAGCAATTATTGGTGACATAGTTCCTCCCAGAGAAAGATCCAAATACCAGGGTTATTTCATTGCAGTGTTTGGTTCATCAAGTGTGATTGGACCAATCGTTGGAGGATTTCTTGCCGGACAAGAATCAATTCTTGGCTTAACTGGTTGGCGTTGGGTTTTCTTTGTAAACGTTCCAATTGGTTTAGTTGCATTGTTTGTTGTTAGCAGAACTCTTCACATTCCAAACTTTCAAAGAGTAAATCACGCAATTGATTGGTGGGGTGCTGTTTCTTTATCTACTGGATTAGTCCCTCTACTGCTAGTTGCTCAAGAAGGACGAATTTGGGGTTGGACAAGTAGCAATTCAATAATTTGCTATGTAATAGGAATTGTCAGCTTGCTACTTTTTGTTTATTTTGAAAACAGAATGCAAGATGAGGCATTGTTACCACTTCGTTTGTTTAAAGACAAAACATTTTCACTTATTGCAGTAATCGGTGTAATTACCGGTGCGGGCATGTTTGGTGGATTAGCAATGTTGCCACTTTATTTACAAATTGTTGGAGGATCTTCTCCCACAAAAGCAGGACTTGAGTTGTTACCACTGACTTTTGGAATAATGAGTGGTTCTATTTTCTCAGGCATCTTAATTTCAAAGACTGGAAAATACAAAACATTGCCTGTTGCCGGAACTATTCTCTTGACTATTTCCTTAGCTTTGATGACAACCTTTAGCGCTGATACTTCGTATTGGTGGATTGCTGTCTTGTCATATGCATTTGGACTAGGACTAGGTGGCGTATTACAGCCATTAGTAATTGCAGTTCAAAATGCGGTTTCTATGAAAGATCTTGGAGTTGCAACTTCTTCGGTCACACTATTTAGACAAATTGGAGCAACAGTGGGAACTGCGGCTTTTATTTCTATTTTGTTTGGAAAAGTTGGCAAAGAAACCACAACTTCCTTTGCTGCAGCAGTTGCGCAACCTGAATACCAAAAAGCATTACAAGATCCTGCTAACGCAGAAACTGTAGGCTTATTGCAAGCAGCGCAATCTTCTCCTAGTGGATTTGATGACACGTCTTGGTTAGCTTCGGCTAATCGAGTTTTGATTCATCCGATTCTGGAAGGTTTTGCAAATTCCATTTCACTGGTGTTTCTAGTTGGTGCAATTGTGGTCGCGTTCTCTATAATTTTTGCGGTCATGTTGCCCGACAACAAATTAAAAGAACGTGGCCAAGAAGCAGCCGGTGCTGCACACTAATTAAATGGAATATTTAATTCAAGGTTTATTACTGGGTCTGGGAGTGGGTTTAGCTCCCGGACCTTTATTGGCTTTAGTAATTTCTGCTTCTTTGCGTGGTGGTACTGCTCATGGTTTAAGAGTGGCCTTTTCTCCTTTAGTAACTGATTTGCCAATAATTGTGATTTCTTTATTTGTGTTACGACAAGTTAACGAATCTGCCCTTGGTTTCTTGAGCATTGTGGGTGCATTAGTTTTGATTTATTTTGCCTATGAATCTTGGCTGGCTGGAAAAATTGATCCCCAAACAAAAATTAATATTGAAAATTCACTGGGCTCAACTAAAACAACATTATTGAAAGCAGTTTTAACTAATTTTATAAGTCCTTCAGCTTGGTTATTTTGGATGACCGCTGGTGGAACACTTTTAAGCGCAGGCTGGAATAAAGGTTTTTGGGATGCGGCCGGATTCTTATTCGGTTTCTATTTATTGTTAGTAGGAAGCAAAGCAATACTTGCTTGGGGTTTAGGAACCTCTCGAAACAAGATGCCACATTGGATTTACCAATTACTGGTTAGAGTTGCTGCCGTTTTACTGTTAGCACTAGGAATTCAATTAATTCGTTCTGGAATTAATTACTTTTAATTAGCGAGGACGACGACGTCTTTCGTGTGGACGTGGTCTTGATCTTCTTTTTCTTGGTCCACCCTTTTGATTATCGTGACGCTCTTTGGTAGCTGGTGCAATCCAAGGCACTCCACTTGGTTCACGAGATCCTGTTACTTCAATTAATTCTCTGCCTGAAGGTTTAACGCGAGTAATTTTTGGTTTAACTCCTGCTTTATCAGTTAAACCGCGCACAGTATTTTGTTGACGAGTGGTGGTCAGTGTTACCACTACCCCAGATTCTCCAGCTCTTGCAGTTCTTCCTGCGCGATGCAAATAATCTTTGGGATCTTGTGGTGGATCAACATGTACAACTAAAGAAACATCATCAACGTGAATTCCACGTGCTGCAACATCTGTGGCAACTAAAGCAGGAGTTTCTCCTGATTTAAATGCCGCTAAAGTTCTGGTTCTTACAGATTGTGATTTCCCACCATGAAGTGCTCCAACTGGAACACCGGCGTGGGCAAGTTTTTGCGCTAATTTATCTGCACCATGTTGGGTGCGCACAAACAAAATAGTTTTTCCTTCACGTGCAGCAATTTGGGCTGTGATGAGTTCTTTGTCATTGGGATGAATCACTAATACGTGATGTTCCATAGTTGAAACAGATGCTTTATCTGAATCAACAGAATGAGTAACAGGATTATTCAAATATTTTTTCACTAAACCATCAACACCTCTATCAAGTGTTGCTGAGAAAAGTAATCTTTGACCTTTTGGTTTACAAGCATTTAGAATTTCTTTCATGGCTGGTAAAAATCCCATGTCAGCCATTTGATCGGCTTCATCAAGAACCACAATTTCTGTATCAGAAAGTGAAACATGTTTTTGTTCCATCAAATCAATTAAGCGACCAGGGGTGGCAACTAAAATTGGCACACCTTGTCTTAAAGCTTGAATTTGATTTCCATAAGGCATGCCACCGGCAATTAAACGAGAATTTAGTTGCACTGATTGGGCCAAGGGTGCAATTACATCGTTAATTTGCATAGCCAATTCACGAGTAGGCGACAAAATAATTGCTAAAGGATGATTAGGTTTTGCTTTGCGTTCAGCAAGTTTTGTTAGCACCGCTAAACCAAAGGCAAGTGTTTTACCTGAACCGGTTTGGCCGCGACCTAAAACATCTTTGCCACTAATAGCATCGGGCAACGTTGCTTTTTGAATTGGAAAAGGATCATTGATCCCTGATTTGGAGAGGGTTTTAACTATTGCGGGGTTTACCCCTAAATCAAAAAATGACATGAATTTAACTACTTTCGAGACGACTAGCGCGTCTCGAAAAGATCCTGATTCGATCTATTTACTGCCAAGACTCGCAAGTAAACGCTTTTTAAGCGTTTTAGCGGGGAGAACGATGAAACTTTTGTTTCAACGTTTTAATTGTATTGCATCATAAAACCAACAGTCACATTGGCACCGTAGAGCGATGAATTTAAATAGTTTTAGTCGTAATTTGCGTGATAACACTTGAAATAATTGAAATCAAGATTGCGCCAAAGAAAGCAGCTGAAAAACCAGTAATTGTCATGTTTTCATTAATTCGATCTGTAATCAACAACATGGCGGTATTAACTACTAAAAGTGAAATTCCCAGAGATAAGAAAGCAAGGGGCAAAGTCAGCACTTTCAACAAAGTTCCCAAGGTGGCATTAATTACAGCTAAAACCAAAGCAATGATTAAGTAGTTCTTCAATCCGCCAGTAACTTGAATTCCCGGCACGATCATGGTGGTCACCCACACGGCTAGCGCAACAGCGACAATCTTTATTAAGAATCTCATGGTGAAAACAATTATGTCAGAGTTATGCTGTGACACATGGATGTCAACGACTTAAAAATAGCGATTTCTAACTACGCCTCCGCAACTACCGCGGTTGAAGAAGCCTTATCCCAAGGAAGCGATTTAGATAATCGAGCAACTGATGGTTGGTCTGCCCGCATGGTCATACACCACTTGGCAGATTCTGAAACTAGTTCATATTCCAGATTGAGAAGTCTGTTAGCAGAAAAAACAATTCCAACTTTGGTGGGTTATGACGAAGGTAATTGGGCGATCACCCCAGCCCTGGGTTATCAGAGCTTCGACATTAAGAATTCTCTTGCTGTTTATAAAGCAGTTCGCGCCTCAAGTCTTGATGTTTTAAATCAAATCACGGTGGCAGATTTAGCTAAAGAAGGATTGCATTCTGAGCGAGGCAAATACACACTTGCTGACTGGTTAAGAATTTATGCTAAACATCCTGTTGATCATGCTGAACAAATTGTCAAAGCATTTAAAGGGCTATCGTGAAAAAAATCAATATTGATTCAAAAAATTTAAATCCAATAGAAGCTGATGGAATAAATCTTTTATATATTGGAACTATTTTGTTTGCTATTGCTACATTTGTGTTAATTTCTCAACCATCGTTTATCTCTGACCAAACTCGAGTCGTTTGGGTACCAATCACCATTATGGGAAATATTTTGGGACTTATTGGATTAAGAATTATTAAGCGACGTAGAAAGAGATTAGGACTTTAGTCTTCGTCTTCTTCTTCATCATCTAGTTCAGACTCATCAATAACATCTGTAGATAAACCTAAATCTTCTACTTCTGTGTCATCGTCGTCATCTTCTTCTTCAATTTCGCTAACTTCCTCAACTACTACTTCTTCATCACTTACAGGTGTTGTGTCTAAATTGTTGTCGTCAAAAACCATTCCACCTGTTGGAATTGAATGCAAGTCAACAACTATTTCACTATGTCCACCACAACCATGATCAATTGAAACTACTTTGGCATCATCGGCGGCAAACTTATTAGTACAAACACCAAAGCTTTGACCCAATGATCCAGATATTGCAACATAAAAACCACAAGAAACACATTTATCGGTAACTGCTTCAGCTATTGCTGCCCGTGGCCCACGATCACCTTCGTGCCAACGTATTGCTGTCTCATCTTTTCCAGGAACTGATAAAACTCTAAATCTTCCTAATCCAACTTCCCAACCTGCCGGAGTTAATTTTTCGTCAAACAAATCATCAACACCTGTGTATCCGGGAACTAAACGAATGTCATCAGGTGCGGTTGGTAAAACATCACCAATACCAATATCTCCTGGTTCAACTCTTTGTTCCCATGGAATCCAAGAAGAAGCAAGAATTGCACCTTCACCTGGAAGTAAAAGGATTTCACTAACAGTTACTTCACTTGCCTTCTCAGCAATAGCAATTGTTACTGCCCAATTCCAACCAACGTAAGCTTTATCAACACATTTAAATTTGTGGGTAGCAACATTTTCACCTTCAACAGCAAAACCTAAATATTCGCCAACTCTTGGTTCAGTAATTTCTTCAACTAAAAATTTGCGAGCAACATCCTTGGCATTGCTTAGCTTTGTTTCTAAAGCGTTAGCCACGATTGTTTTTAAGCTTTCTGATTATGCGTCGAGATCGTTTGCTACTGCTCTTAATACCGCAGCAACTTTTGTGCCAGATGAATCATCTGGGTAACGTCCACGACGTAATTGATTTGAAACACCATCAAGTAATTTAATAACATCTTCTAATGTTGCAGCCATATCGTCAGGATCTTTTCGTCCAGCTTTTGTTAAACTTGGAGGAGCTTCTAATATTTTTACTTGTAAGGCTTGGGTACCACGACGACCTTCAGCAACACCAAATTCAACTCTTGCACCAGGTTTTGGAATAACTCCATCAGGTAATGCCGTTACGTGAACGAAAACATCTTCGCCTTCATCGGTTTCTAGAAAACCAAAACCTTTTTCCACGTCGTACCATTTAACTTTTCCAGTTGGCACGAGCACTCACCCCATAAGTTATATAAGTAGTAATGATTACGACTGTTTTAGTCGCAACCTCTAGGGTAGCGAATCCGATTTTTACCTGCCTACTCCGCGTATACACCTCTGCTGCTGTTGGGCTGGCTAAAACCCCTGCCCACCAACTTGGGTAAACTTGTCCAGATGTCTCCAAAAAATGATGCTCAGCCGAAATCGGGCAAAGCACAATCTGAGAAAAATTCCTCCCAGCCTGCAGCATTAGATCCAGGCACCTTGGTTGATGCACTTCGTAACCGAGACGATCACTTGATGCGTTTGATGCTTATTCAACGCCCAGATTTAGTTCATCCAGTTCCAACTGACATTGCCAAACTTGCCGCCCGTGCTGCCACAAATTCTTCTGTGACCCGAGTGCTTGATCGCTTGGATGCTTGGACGGTGGGAGTTGCCGAAATCATTTCGGTGATACCTGAACCTTTCACCAAACAAGACTTAGCAAATGTGTTAAATAATAATGACAAAATTGTGGTTGCTTTAGAAAAACTTCGTTTGCTGGCCATCATCTGGGGCACCGATGAGGGCATGAGATTTGTGCCGGTATTAAAAGAAGTAGTGGCACCTCATCCAGCAGGATTTGGGCCAACCTTTTTACACGAAAGACCAGACTTAGCTGCCATTGCAAAATTTGAAAGAATTGAAGAAATAGTCAGCAAAGGCCCTAAGGGCACACAAGAAGTTTTAAATGAATTGTTGTGGGGTCCTCCGGTAATAACTTTGTCAAAACTTAATCGTGATGCTGGAATTACTAGCGCAAAAAATGGTCATGAGTATTTAATGGCCCATGGAGTTTTAGTTGCCACAGCTCGAGATGCTTTAACTTTGCCTCGCGAAATTGCTTTAGTGATGAGAACCCCAAGTTATCTACCTGAAGATTTGTCAAACAACAAAGATATTAAAACTAAAGCTCAACGAGATCCAGCTCAAGTTGACAGAGCAGCAGGTGCAGCCGGTTTACAATTTGTGCAATTAGTTGAAGAGCTACTTGATAATTGGGGTGAAACTCCACCTGCTGTTTTAAGAAACGGTGGTTTAGCTCAAAGAGATTTAACAATTGCGGCAAAGATTTGCAGTGAAGACGAAACCATTGCCTCTCTACTTTCTGAAATTGCTTTCTCAGCCGGATTATTGGCAGCTGGGGAGGATAAAGAACAAGTTTGGTTACCCACCCCTGCATTTGATGTGTGGCGTACCAAAAGTGTGGAACAACGTTGGGCCATTTTGGCTGAAGCCTGGTTAACCACCACCAGAGTTGCTTCTTTGGTTGGCAAAGTTGGCGAAATAAGAATTAATGCTTTATCTCCTGAAGTTGATAAACCTTTAGCACCAGAAATTAGATCTTTGGTACTAGATGCCATGGCTGCACTGGAACCAGGTTTTGAACCAGATCAAGATGCAGTGGTTGATTATGTAACTTGGTTAAGACCAAGAAAAAATCGAGATGAAATTGAAACTTTAGTTAAAGCAACATTGGGTGAAGCAAACACAATTGGCATCAGAGGTTTAGGTGTGTTAGCAACCACCGGAAGAGCGCTAGGAGAAATGCGTTACACAATGCCCTCTCCTGAAGCAAGAACTGCTGCAGCTAGAGCTGCGGTAGCTGATCCCAAAGGGTATGCCGTTAAACCAGATCAAATGTTAGTTTCAGCAATTGCTCCGTTACTGCCCGATGCCATCGCCTCTTTTGTGTTACAAGCAGATTTAACAGCAGTGATCCCAGGACCACCTGCTGCTGAAGTTGCTTCTGAATTAAGACATATGGCTTATCAAGAGTCCCGCGGTGCCGCACAAGTTTATAGATTTACTGAGTCTTCTTTACAAAGAGCAATGGAACGCGGTTATACCGCTGAAAGAATTCTTGAATTCTTAAACAAATACACCACCACAGCTGTTCCTCAACCATTGGAATATTTAATTAACGATCTGGTGAGAAAACTTGGTGACATTAAAACAATTGATGAACCAATTGATGAGACAATTCCGGCACCAAATGAAAGAAGATCACCTGTCAGAGTTCGTCCTCGTCCAGCACCCGAAGGTGCTCCACCAGATGCGGCGTTACTTGATGCCGCAATTAAAGCTTTAAGAGCAGGTGAAGACCCAAAGGCAAAACCTGTTACGCCTAACGCGGCACCGGACAAAACACCTCCTAATGAAATTGCCGAATTATTTAGAGAAGTAGTCGACAAAGTAATTTCAGGCAGCAAACCTAGCGAAATGTGTATTACACTTACCTACGTTGATACACACGGAATGAGTTCTAATCGAATTGTGGAACCAATTCGATTTGAAGGTGGTTTGTTAACAGGATTTGATTTAACCGAATCAAGAATTCGCGACTACGCAATCTCTCGCATAGCGGGAGCAGAAAAGGGCAAAAAATAAATGACCGACGGTCCATTAATTGTCCAAAGCGATAAAACACTTCTTTTAGAAATTGATCACGTACTATCTGCCGAAGCAAGAAGAGCTATTGCACCTTTCGCTGAATTAGAAAGATCTCCTGAACATGTGCACACTTACCGAATCACTCCACTTGGGTTATGGAATGCACGTGCTGCCGGTTTAGATGCTGAAAGTGTGGTTGACACATTACTTAAATATTCCCGTTACGCCGTACCTCACGGATTACTTGTTGATGTTGCAGAACTCATGGATCGTTACGGTCGCCTAAGTCTTAAAAAAGATCCAGTTCATGGACTTATTTTGCACTGCGAAGATCTTCCAGTATTAGAAGAAATTCTGAAAAGCAAAAGAGTGCAACCTTTAGTTGGACAAAGAATTGATGATCAAAACATTGTGGTGCACCCATCTGAACGTGGACAATTAAAACAACAATTATTAAAACTTGGTTGGCCCGCTGAAGATTACGCAGGTTATGTTGACGGTGATGCTCACGCAATTGAATTAGTTCAAAAAGGTTGGGAATTGCGCAGTTATCAACAAATTGCTTCTGAATCTTTTGTGCATGGTGGATCAGGAGTTGTAGTACTTCCCTGCGGAGCTGGAAAAACAATTGTGGGTGCTAGTGCCATGGCCACACTTTCCACCACCACATTAATTTTGGTTACCAATACTGTTTCTGCACGTCAGTGGAGATCTGAATTGCTAAAAAGAACAACTTTGACTGAAGATGAAATTGGTGAATATTCTGGTGCCAAGAAAGAAATTCGTCCTGTAACTATTGCTACTTACCAAGTTTTAACAACAAAACGCAGTGGTGTTTATGCACATTTAGAACTCTTTGATGCAAAAAACTGGGGTTTGATTATTTATGATGAAGTTCATTTACTTCCGGCACCCGTTTTTAGATTCACTGCAGATATTCAATCCCGCAGACGCTTGGGATTAACTGCCACCTTGGTTCGTGAAGACGGTAGAGAAGATGATGTGTTTTCATTGATTGGTCCAAAAAGATTTGATGCACCTTGGAAAGATATGGCAGATCAAGGTTGGATTGCTCCGGCAGATTGTGTGGAAGTAAGAGTTACTCTTCCAGAACACGAACGTTTAACTTATGCCACAGCTGAAAGAGAAGATAAGTATCGCCTAGCTTCAACAACTTTGTCTAAAAATAATGTTGTGGAAACTTTAGTTGCCAGACATAGTGATGATCGTGTTTTAGTAATTGGACAATATTTAGATCAATTAGCAGAACTGGGACAACATCTGGGAGCACCCGTTGTTGATGGATCAACCCCGATTAAAGAACGTGAAAAATTATTCGAAGCTTTTCGCTCTGGAGATTTAAAAGTTTTGGTAGTAAGTAAAGTTGCCAACTTCTCACTTGATTTACCCGAAGCAGGAGTTGCCATACAGGTTTCTGGTTCATTTGGTTCCAGGCAAGAAGAAGCACAAAGACTGGGTCGAATACTTAGACCAAAAGCTGATGGCAGAACTGCCCGTTTTTATGCCGTAGTAGCAAGAGACACCATTGACGCAGATTTTGCAGCACACCGCCAAAGATTCTTAGCTGAACAAGGATATGCCTATCGCATCATCGATGCTGATGATGTTTTGTCAGGTAAAGATCCCAAACCTAATTAAAAATTAGTGTTTTCACAACATTTGTTCAAGCAAACCTCATCAAATTAATTTACAAATTAGTCATTGATTAGAATCGACTTATGACAACAAATGGTGAACAGGATTCAGATGCGCTGATGCGCTCTGAGATTCACCGTTTAGGAATCCTGCTTGGCCATTCATTGACCAGACAGGAAGGACCCCAACTCTTTGAACTTGTAGAAAAAATTAGAACTCTTTCTAAAGATAGGCCTAACGAGGTTGCCCAATTACTTGCTCGTATTGATTTAGATTCTGCCATCAAACTTGCTCGTGCTTTTAGTGTTTATTTCCATTTAGCAAATATCACCGAACAGTTCTTTAGATCCCAAGATCGTGCTAAAGAAAGAGCTACTAATGGCACATGGTTAGCCCAAGTTGCATCAAGAATAAAAGGGGCAGGAATTAAGCAAGAAACTATCGAGGAAGCCTTTCAAAATCTTCATGTCAGACCAGTATTTACAGCACATCCAACTGAAGCTTCTAGAAGAAGCGTGTTGTTAAAACTAAAAAGAATTGCTGAGCTGTTAAATGAAAAATATTCAAATTCTTCTCTAATCACCGTCAATGATGACCAGTTCTCAGAAATTATTGATCTTTTATGGCAAACCGATGAGCTTCGCCTAGAAAGACCTGAAGTGCTTGATGAAGCAAGAAATGCTATGAACTATTTAGATGATGCCGCCACTGGAGCACTACCCGAAGTTCTACAAGAATTAAATCGAATAGCTCATGAGCTAGGTGTTGGAGAAAAACTTAAACCAACTGATACTCCACTTACTTTTGGTTCTTGGATTGGTGGGGACAGAGATGGAAACCCATTTGTAACTCCTGAGGTAACAATGAGTGTGTTAACACTTCAAAGAGGTCATGCCATTAAAGATTTACAATCTATTTTGAATCATTTATCAGAAGACTTATCAATCTCTGATCGAATTTCACCTGCTGATGATCAACTTTGGGAATCGGTTGAAAAAGATATGACTGTTTTAACAGAATTAGATTCGAGAATGAAAAGAATGAATGCTGAAGAGCCTTATAGATTAAAGCTCTCGGCAATAAGTCACAGGTTAGAAAAAACTAGAATTCGCTTTGCCGCTAAAGCTTCACATGTTGCTGGCTTAGATTATGCCAGTGAAAAAGAATTCATTGATGATCTGAATCAACTTTTCGTTGCATTGAATAATGACCGCAGTGAATTAATTGCTCAAGGTGTATTAGGCAAAGCCCTTCGGACCGCTTCTGCCATTGGCTTACAACTAGCAAAACTTGATGTTAGGGAACATTCCGACAAGCATCATGAAGCGCTAGCTCCACTTTTCGATAACTCAAAAATAATAAATAAGCCTTACCTGGAGTTAACCAAACCTGAAAGATTTGCAGTACTAGCTCAACAATTGGATTCCACTAAACCACTTGCCGCGCCAAGTGTTTTAACGGATGAAGAAGCAATTAAGACCTACGAAACTTTTGGTGCCATAAACCAAGCAATTCTGCAATACGGCGATGACGTTATCGATACCTACATTATTTCAATGACAAAAGGCCCTGAAGATCTTTTAGCTGCAGTTATCTTGGCCAAAGAAAATGGCTTAGTAGATCTTCCTGCCAAAGTTGCCAAAATCAACTTTGTACCCCTCTTGGAAACTGTTGAAGAATTAAGAAATGCTGGAGAAATACTAGAAACGCTTCTTTCTACCCCTTCTTATCGTGTACTGGTTTCATTACGAGACAACGTACAAGAAGTGATGCTTGGTTATTCAGATTCAAACAAAGATGCAGGAATAACAACAAGCCAATGGGAAATCCAATTAGCACAGAGAAAACTACGTGACGTTGCCGTAATGCATGGGGTACGACTAAGAATTTTTCATGGTCGCGGTGGAACTGTGGGCCGAGGCGGTGGACCAACTTATGACGCTATTTTAGCAATGCCTTGGGGTGTAGTTGTTGGTGAAATGAAATTAACTGAGCAAGGCGAAGTCATAAGTGATAAATATTTACTTCCGCAACTTGCTCGAGAAAATCTTGAATTATTAGTGGCTGCAACTCTGGAAGCAACCTTGCTTCATGCTGCGTCTCGAGTAAATCAAAAAGATCTTGATGAGTGGGATCTAGTGATGAACAAAGTTAGTCTTTCAGCGCAAGAAAAATATAACTCTTTAACAAAAGATCCTGATCTTGCTAATTACTTTGCGCTTTCTACCCCCGTTGAACAACTAGCTGATTTGCATCTTGGCTCTCGCCCAGCAAAGAGACAAACCAATGCGGGTATCGAATCACTTCGCGCGATTCCTTGGGTATTTGGTTGGACTCAATCAAGACAAATTATTCCTGGCTGGTTCGGAGTTGGATCTGGAATCAAGGCTGCCCGCGCTGCAGGTCATGATGATTCACTTAAAAGAATGGCAAAAGATTGGGCATTCTTTAAAAACTTCATCAGTAACGTGGAAATGACCGTGGCAAAAGCAGATATGAAAATTGCTCAACATTATATAACTGAATTAGTTCCACCAGAATTACATCACATGTTTGAGAAAGTCAAAGCTGAATATGAAGAAACCAAGAAACAAATTTTGTGGCTAACCGGGGAAAAAGAATTACTAGAAAACCAACAATCCTTAAAGAAAACTCTCCAGATCAGAGATACTTACTTGCTTCCTTTGCAATATCTGCAAGTTTCACTTCTTAAAAAAGTCAGAGACTTAAATCAGAATCCAGCAGAAGCTGATCCACTATTACGTAGAACACTGCTACTAACAATCAATGGCATAGCCACGGGTTTAAGAAATACTGGTTGATTCTTAATCAGCTACGACACTGGTAGCAACTGGTCCGCGGGCATCTGATTTATTGTCTATCTCGAAGCTAACTTTTTGACCTTCAATTAAGGTTCGTAAACCAGTTGAGACAATGGCATCTTCTCGCACAAATATTTCTGAATTATCTGCAGCTTTAATAAAACCATAGCCTTTTTCGGTGTTAAACCACAAAACTATTCCGGTTGGCATTAGTTAAGCCATACCACTTTCTTTAAAGTTGAATACCAAGTTTACGAGCAGAACGATTACGGGCGCGAGCTGAGCGCATTCTTTGCAATCTCTTAATCAACATTGGATCAAAACTCAAAGCTGCTGGGTGATCTACCAACGCATTTAAAACTTGGTAATACCTAGTTGCGCTCATTCCAAAAAGTTCTCTGATTGCTTGTTCTTTTGCTCCAGAATATTTCCACCACTGACGTTCAAATTCTAAAATTTCTTTATCGCGATCACTTAATGAAAAGTCATCTTTGCCGGGGGAATTTGAGACGGCATCCATTATTTAAATTTTCTCCTAAAACTTTGTTGCTCTATTTTTGAGCGCTCCCCTATCGTATGTAATAGTTAACTAAAAAGTATGTGATTACGCGTTTGGTCGTGTCGTTTCAATCACATCAACGACATTTAAAATTCGACAGCGTTACTCGTGTGACTCGTGTGGGATGAGACGTGACACAATAGGTTTTCTATGACAACAACTCCACCATTAAAAACATGGCTTCCTTCTTGGATTTTCTTAACAATTGTGTGGGGAATGTCATTCTTTTTTATCAAGATATCTGGTGATGACCTATCTCCACTTCAAATTGCTTTTGGAAGAGTAGCTCTTGGGTCAATAACGGTATTGATCATTTTACTAATAATAAAACAAAAATTACCTAATACGAAAAAAGCTTGGGTTAGAGCCAACGTTGCTGGATTCTTACAACACACTGCTCCATTTGCTTTAATTGCATACGGGGAAACTCACGTAACTTCTGTCTTAGCCGGAATCGGTAATGCAGCTACTCCTTTATGGACGGCCATATTTTCAATATCGTTTATTCCAAAAGACAAAATATCTAGAAATGAATACTTAGGAGTCTTGACTGGATTTGTAGGCGTATTAATTCTTATTGGTATTTGGGAAGGAAATAACGGGGAAAGCAATTTAACAGGGATTTTGGCAGTAATCTTGGCAACGGCTTGTTACGGTGGTGCTGTTATTTATACACGTTCTCAAGTGACTGAACTTGGGTTTAGCCCGTCTTCTTTTATTGGAGCCCAATTGAGTGCATCTGCGATTCAATTACTAATTTTATGTTTATTGTTCACTTCTACTCCTACTCAAGTAGGGACTTCAACAATTTGGTCCATTATTTTCTTAGGAATATTTTCAACTGGACTAGCTTTCCCACTTGTTTATAAAATAATTAGAGATGTAAGCAGTTTGGCTGCCGCCACAATTACTTATGCAACTCCAATTATTTCGACTCTTGCCGGAGTAGTAATCTTAAAAGAAAGATTGCATTGGTATCAACCAATTGGAGCAATATTAATTTTATGCGGGGTGGCATTAGTTCAAGGAATAAGTTTCAAATCTTTATGGAGCCGACGAGGGGACTTGAACCCCTAACCGCCCGATTACAAGTCGGGTGCGCTACCAGTTGCGCCACGTCGGCAGGTATTTAAATTAAATCTTTTGACTAAATGAGTTTACGCGACCTCGTAATTGAATAAAGTGCCACACCTGTTGCTACTGCGGCATTGAGTGATTCAATTTTATTGCTCATCGGAATTTGAACTCTCAAGTCACATGTTTCGGACACTAAACGAGAAACCCCGCGACCTTCAGCACCAATTACCAAAATTAATGGACGGTTAGCTAAATCTGGATCTACTTGATCAAGATTCATATCACCATCGCCATCTAAAGCAATAGCAAAGAATCCTTTTTCTTGTAAATCAGTAATTGTGCGAGTCACATTAACTACTTGGCAAACTGGAACATGTGAAAGTGCACCGGCTGCTGTTTTCCAAACAGCTCCAGTTACTCCAGCACTTCTTCTTTCTGCAACGACTACTGCGTTGGCATAAAATCCGGCAGCAGATCTAATTACTGCACCTAGATTTCGAGGATCAGTTACCCCATCAAGTATTACTAGCAAGGGAGTGGTTTTTGCGTGGGCCAAAATCTCTTTAAGATCTTGATATTTATAAGGAGAAACTGCTAAGGCAACACCTTGATGATTAGTGTTATTAGTTAGGCGATCTAATTCTCTTCTTTCAACTTCCATAACCGGTAAATTTTTATCACTGGCTAAAGTCAAAATTTGTCTTAATCTGTCGTCGACATCAACACCATTGGCAATTCTTAAGACTGCGGCATCAACGTTTTCTTTCAATGCTTCCAAGACTGGGTTTCTACCCAGAATGAAATCAGACGCTGAGCGTTTCTCGTTATTGCTAAATGATTTTCTTGGTTCTTTGGTGAATTGTGCCGAGCGAGTATTTTTAGGATTTCTTTCTTTTTTATCCCGGTATTTAACATGAGCAGGACGATCTTTTGCTTTAGGAGTTGGTCCTTTGCCTTTTAAAGCTTTTCGGTTTTTTCCACCTGAACCAACACTTTTCTTGCCAGCTGGTTTACGAACATTTTTGAAAGCCATCTACTTACTTCGTTTCTTTACTAATTGACCAGCGTGAATTTTGAGCTGTGTCTTCTATCAATATTCCTGCACTTTTAAGTGCATCTCGAACACTATCTGCCACTGCAAAATTCTTGGCAGCCCGTGCTTCATTTCGCTGCTTCAACATCGATTGAATGAGTGAATCCAGTGCTTTTGTTGTGTCTTGACTTGATTCTTGTTTCCATTGTCTAGTCAAAGGATCAAGTCCTAAAACATCCAGCATGGTTCTTACTTGAATTAAGATTTCTTTCAATTCTGATGCATCGTTTGCCAAAGCAGTATTGCCGTTAGTAACAAATTCGTGAATTATGGCAAAAGCAGTGGGAGTGGCAATGTCTTCATCCATTGCTTCTTGGAAAGCTTTAGGTAACTGTGAATCCAAAGTTACTTCACCAACTTTTTCACTTGCTCTGATTACAAACTGTTCAATCCTAGAAAAAGCTGTAGCGGCATCACTTAAAGCTTGATCAGAAAATTCTAGATTGCTTCGGTAATGAGCGGATAATAAATAGAATCGGACATCGATTGCTTTGAACCTGGAAAGTACTTCACTTACTTTCATGGTGTTACCTAATGATTTACTCATCTTTTCACCACTTTGAGTTACCCAATAATTGTGTAACCAAAAGTTGGCAAATTGTTGTCCCGCAGCTTTTGATTGCGCTAATTCGTTTTCGTGATGCGGGAAAGCTAAATCTAATCCGCCGCCATGAATATCAAATTGATTTCCTAAATAAGCCTGAGCCATTGCTGAGCATTCGATATGCCAACCGGGTCTGCCTGGGCCCCAAGGAGTATTCCAATGAGGTTCATCTTTTTTACTTGCTTTCCATAACGCAAAATCGTGTGGATCTTTCTTGCCTTTGTCTGGATCTTGCGCAGATAACATTTCATCAATTTTTTGTCCTGACAATGAACCATAATCTTTGAAGGATCTGACAGAAAACCACACTGAGCCTTCGGCTACATATGCGTGGTTTTTTTCAATTAGGGTTTGAATAATTTCAACCATTTGGGTGATGTGACCAGTTGCCCTGGGTTCAATTGTGGGAGCAAGATTGCCTAATTCTTCATGAGCCCAAGTAAATTCTTTTTCATATCGAGAAGCTAATTCCCACCAAGGGATATCTTCATGTCCTGCATTATGAATAATTTTGTCATCGATATCGGTTACGTTTCGAACTAAAACGACTTTATAGTTATTGAATTCAAAATATCTTCTTAAAACATCAAAAACCATGCTTGATCTGATGTGACCAATATGTGGTGATCCTTGAACTGTGGCACCGCATAAATACATTCCGACTTCACCCTTTTTGATGGGAGTGAAATCTCTGATCGACCTGGAAGATGTGTCGTAGAGGCGCATAAGTGTTTTTATTCTATTCGATTGGTTTTTTGTTAAGAATTGTGCAAATTATTAGCGATTAATTAGAGCGTGGGCTATAGCTGCTAAACCTTCGCCTCTACCGGTTAGTCCTAATCCATCAGTTGTGGTTGCACCTAGTGAAACGGGAGATCCCACAGCCTCAGTTAAAGTTTTTTCCGCTTCTGTTCTCCTGGCACCAATTTTTGGTTTATTGCCAATTAATTGCACCGCGATGTTATCTATTTTCCAACCAGCATCTTTAACAATTTTGGCTGCAGCATTTAATAACTTTGTGCCACTAGCACCTTTCCATTCCGGTTTATCGGTGCCAAAGTTAGAACCTAAATCCCCTAAACCAGCTGCAGATAAAAGTGCATCAGCACAAGCGTGAGCTACAACATCGCCATCTGAATGTCCTGCTAAACCTGTTTCATTGGGCCAAGTTATTCCCGCTAAATTTAATTCTCGTCCGTTTTCAAATGGGTGAACATCAACACCAACGCCAACTCTGTTAGTCATTTATCATTTCCTGTTCATAAAGTTAGTTGCCATCTCTAAATCAAATGGTGTTGTTATCTTGAATGATTCCACAGCACCCGCCACTGTTGAAACATTGATTCCTGCAAGTTCTGCTAAACCTGCATCATCTGTGGTGGGCTGTAGATTTGCGGTGGCATAAATTTCAGAAAGTACCTCGCGAGCAAAACCCTGTGGGGTCTGTACCGCTCTTAATTGAGTTCGATCAAGAGTGTTTAACACTTCTGATTTTTCATTAACTGTTTTTATGGTGTCTGCTACCGGGATTACTGGAATCACCACTTTAGAACCACTATCTAATTTAGCTATCACATCATCAAAAACTGATTGAGGCACAAAGGGTCTGGCTGCATCATGAACTAGAACAAATGAATCAAGTTGATCCAGGGCCAGTAAGGAATTCTTTACCGATTCAGTTCTTGTTACACCACCTGAGACCACATCAAATGGAATTTTTTTGTTGGCATCACGTAGCGCTCTATCGATGTGATCAAGTGCTGGTGTTTTAAATTCTGCGGGAACCGCAATTATTAAATGTCCTACCCGTTCAATTTCTAATACTCTTTTTATGGTTAAAGACAGTAATGACCAATTATTGATTTCAACAAATGCTTTCGGTTGGTTTAAACCAAGACGCTCACCCAGGCCTGCAGCTGGAATTACGACACAGACGTTAGCGGTGGCGCTCACAAATAAATCTTTAGGAAGCTAGAACCTCGTCGAGCAATGCTTCAGCATTAACTTCATTAGTTCTTTCAGCTAAAGCTAATTCGCTCACGAGAATTTGGCGGGCTTTGGAAAGCATTCTTTTTTCACCAGCAGAAAGTCCGCGATCTTGATCTCTTCTCCACAGATCTCTTACTACTTCGGCAACTTTCATAACATCACCTGAAGCTAATTTTTCTAAGTTTGCTTTGTAACGACGAGACCAGTTAGTTGGTTCTTCGGTATATGGCTGACGGAGAACATCAAACACTTTTTCTAAACCTTCAGCGTTAACAACATCTCTTACTCCAACTAAATCAACGTTGTCTGCTGGAACTCTTACAGTTAAATCACCTTGTTTTACTCTTAAGACTAAATATTTTCTTTCAACACCTTTGATATTTCTTGATTCGATTGCTTCAATTACGGCTGCTCCGTGATGAGGATAAACAACTGTTTCGCCAACTTTAAAGGCCATCTAAGAAGTACCTTTCGTTAAGACCCCTATTCTACCAGCCCAATACTGGGCTCACCTCATCACCTCTGGTTAGGTAGAATTAAGAATTATGCGTATATATAAATCACTTATTTCAACTATTGGCGTAATTTTATTTATGTCCGGTTGTTCGGCAGGTCCTAATGCGTTAACAACCATTCAAGGTCCAGTTGGTAGTGGTGCTAATTCATCAATCGGTGATATTTATATACAAAATGTGGTTATTGCTAAAGGTGAAGAATCAACGGCAACTGTTGTTGCAACAATTAGTAATTCTGGTTTGAAATCTGATCAATTAGTAAGTGTTTCTGTTGAAAACCCAGCACCAAAATCTGTAATTTTCAGTCCTGCAAATGAAATTGATATTCCCGCCCGAGGTTTAATCAAATTAGGTATCACCCCTGAATCCCCGCATGTTGACTTAATCGAATTCACTCCACGTCAATCAAGTTTTGTGAAAATCACTTTTGTCTTTAAGACCGCAGGAATAATTGATCAAACTGTTTTGGTTGTACCCAACACCGGAATTTATCTTGGGGCAGCTCCACTTGCCAGTGCTCCGGCTTCAGCGGCAGTAGAGGGAAGAGAAATTATTGCTGGTTCATTAGATGGAATCAGCGTCAAGGTTTTAAACGGAACCAGACGTGCTGGATTTGCTAGATCTGTGGCTGACACCTTGCAGGTAAAAGGAATGAAAATCATAGAAGTTGCTGATGCTCCTAATAAAGACACCGCCAAAACTGAAATTGTTTACGCCCCAGGCTTGCAACCAAAAGCTGAAGCGTTAGCCAAAGCACTTTCTGTTGGGGTTCTGGTAGCAGATCCTGCACTAACCGGGACTAATTTGGTGCTTACCTTAGGTAACGACGCACCTTTTAGTTTTAGCTAATTTATTTAACGTTCTCAAATTTGTAACCCAAACCTCTAATAGTTTGGATGAATTTTGGATTTGCAGCGTCTTTTTCAATTCGTGAACGAAGTCGTTTAACGTGAACATCTAACGTTTTGGTATCACCAAAGTAGTCACTACCCCAAATACGATCGATTAATTGCACTCGAGTTAATACTCGACCTGCGTTTTGCATTAAATAAACTAATAGGTCAAATTCTTTCAACGGTAAAGACTGATCCAAGCCATCTACTGAAACAGTGTGTCTTTCAGTGTCGACTCTTACTGGACCAATTTCTAAGATGACAGATTTTGTATCAACGCTGCCAATTCTTCGTAGCATCGCTTTGACTCTGGCTAGCAATTCTCGACTTGAAAACGGTTTTGTGATGTAGTCATCTGCTCCAATTTCCAAACCTAAAACTTTATCTAATTCAGTATCTTTTGCAGTTAACATAATAATTGGGACTTTGGTCATAGTTCTCAATTTTTTACACACCTCTAAACCAGATAAACCTGGCAGCATCACATCTAGCAGAATTAAATCTGCTCCTTCTCTTTCAAATTTAGAAATTGCATCATTGCCATCAGCTGCATCAATTACTTCATAACCTTCTTTAGAAAGAATGAAGGAAACTCCTTCTCTGAATGATTCTTCGTCTTCAACTATTAAAATTTTTGTCATGTTCTTGATTTCTCTTGTTCTTCAACTGTTATTTCACTTTCGTATTGGGGTAACTTCATTGTGAAAGTTGAACCTTGGCCAGGAACAGACCATAGTGAAACTTCTCCACCATGATTTTCGCAAACGTTTTTAACAATTGCTAAACCTAATCCAGTTCCACCAGTAGCTCTTGATCTTGCAGGATCTACTCTATAGAAGCGTTC
>Ga0187843_10000540_pt1 | contig 26593 bp, 24 predicted proteins | sample SpaLakP09_SKY_43_FD_134516 | JGI IMG/M metagenome (GOLD analysis project Ga0187843, IMG submission 134516) | Oligotrophic lake water microbial communities from Sparkling Lake, Wisconsin, USA - SP09_SKY_43 | ecosystem: Environmental > Aquatic > Freshwater > Lake | place: USA: Sparkling Lake... | reverse complement strand
GCCCAGGAGTTCTTCAAGAGCTACGGCCTGACCCCGGAACGCCTGGCGCTGGCCAAGCCGGACGCCAGTGTCATGCACCCCGGCCCGATGAACCGCGGCGTGGAAATCGATTCGGCCGTGGCCGATGGCGCACAAGCCGTGATCCTGCCGCAGGTGACCTTCGGCATCGCGGTGCGCATGGCGGTCATGAGCATCGTGGCTGGCAATTGAACCCGGGTGACGACGACCATCACCGCGACGTTTTGAACGATCCGTTAAGAAGACAAGAACTGATGAAACTGCATATCAAGAACGGCCGCCTGATCGACCCGGCCAACGGCATCGATGCCCAGCAGGATGTGTATGTGGCCGCCGGCAAGATCGTCGGCGTCGGCCAGGCCCCGGCCGACTTCGTGGCCAACAAGACCATCGACGCCACCGGCCTGATCGTGGCCCCTGGCCTGGTGGACCTGTCGGCCCGCCTGCGCGAGCCCGGCTACGAATACAAGGCCACGCTGGAATCCGAAATGCAGGCCGCCATCCAGGGCGGCGTGACCAGCCTGGTCTGCCCGCCCGATACCGACCCGGTGCTGGACGAACCCGGCCTGGTGGAAATGCTCAAGCACCGCGCCCGTTCGCTGAACCAGGCCCACGTCTATCCGCTGGGCGCGCTCACCGCCGGCCTCAAAGGAAAGGCGCTCACCGAAATGGCCGAGCTGACCGAAGCCGGCTGCATCGGTTTTTCGCAAGCCGAAGAGCCGATCACCGATACCACCGTGCTGCTGTCGGCCCTGCAATACGCCAAGACCTTCAATTACACCGTCTGGCTGCGCCCGCAGGACCCGCACCTGGGCCGCACCGGCATCGCCCACAGCGGCCCGGCCGCTTCGCGCCTGGGTTTGTCGGGCGTGCCGGTGATGTCGGAGACCATTGCGCTCTATACCCTGTTCGAACTGATGCGCGCCACCGGTGCCCGCGTCCACCTGTGCCGCATGTCCTCGGCCGCCGGTCTTGAGCTGGTGCGCCAGGCCAAGAGCGAAGGCCTGCCGGTGACCTGCGATGTGGGTGTACACCACATCCACCTGTGCGACCTGGACATCGGCTTCTTCGATTCCAATGCCCGCATGACGCCGCCGCTGCGCTCGCAGCGCGACCGTGAAGCGATCCGCGCGGCCTTGCTGGATGGCACCATCGATGCCGTCTGCTCGGACCACACCCCGGTCGATGACGATGAGAAGCTGCTGCCCTTCGGCGAAGCCTCGCCGGGCGCAACCGGCCTCGAACTGCTGCTGTCGCTGTCGCTGAAGTGGGCGCTGGAGACCGAAGGCGAGGGCAAGGAAGTGCTCTCCAAGGCGATCTCGAAAGTAACGCACCGCGCCGCCAAGGTGGCGGGCCTGAAGGCCGGCAACCTGGCCGTGGGCAGCGTGGCCGACCTGTGCCTGTTCGATCCCAATACCTTGTGGAAGGTGCAGGGCTCGGCACTGGCCAGCCAGGGCAAGCACACCCCGTTCCTGGGCTATGAGCTGCCGGGCGTAGTCAAGGCGACCATCGTCTCGGGGCATATTGCCTTCGAGCGCTGAAAACCTGTCGCTTGATTTTCAGCTTGATTCCTTCTTGATCGATGGTTGACTACGGGCAACCTCGATCTTGAATTTCGATCAAGCCGTTTTTCGTCGCAACGATTCGATCACGACCTCATCAAGACCCGAATACGCCATGTTCGTTTTCCGTTTGCTGCGCCTCATCGCGCATCTCTTCAAGGGCATGGCGGTCTGTGCCTTCCTGTTCCCGTTCACCTCCGAGAAGGGGCGGGAGGCGCACATCCGGCGCTGGTCGCGCAAGCTGCTGCGCATCTGCGGCATCGCCATCAAGATCGAGAGCCCGCTGCCGATTCCGCGTTCGTTGCTGGTGTCCAATCACGTGAGCTGGCTGGACATCTTCGTAGTCAATTCACTGCAGCCCTGCCGTTTCGTGGCCAAGTCGGAAATCCGCAGCTGGCCGCTGATCGGCTGGCTGTGCGCCAAGACCGGCACCATCTTCATCTCGCGCGGCAAGGCCAGCGACGTGCGGCGCATTTTCAAAGGCCTGGTGGAAAGCATCGAGAAGGACGAGCACGTGGCCTTCTTTCCTGAAGGCACGACGGCCGCCCAGGGCACGCTGCTGCCTTTCCACGCCAACCTGTTCGAGGCCGCCATCGATGCCAAAGCCCCGGTGCAGCCGTATGCGTTGCGTTATGTGGATGGCGAGGGCCGGCTGCATGCGGCGGCTGATTTCATCGGGGACATGTCCATCGCCGAGAGCATCATGAGCATCCTCAAGTCCAAGGGGATGACGGCCGAACTGAAACAATTGCCCCTGATCAGCACGGAAGGCGCACATCGCCGCGACCTCGCGCGCACCGCACGTGAAGTCATTGCCACCGGCCTGGGTTATTCGCTGGAATCGCTCAGCCCGGCCGCCGCGCCTGCGGACACTGCACCTGGAACAGCGCCCGATCCTCAAGTCGCACCGCACTGAGCTTGCCGCCCCAGACACATCCGGTGTCGAGGGCGATCAGGTTGGGGCGCATCACCAGGCCCAGCGTTGACCAGTGACCGAAGACCACGGTCACGTCCTCGGTCTTCCGCCCTGGCACCTCGAACCAGGGCATCAGTCCTTCCGGCGCGGCCGCCGCGCCTTCCTTCACCGCAAAATCCATGGTCCCGTCCGCCTGGCAGAAGCGCAGCCGGGTGAAGGCATTGATGATGCAGCGCAGGCGTTCGTGGCCGGCCAGATCGTCGCGCCAGCGGTCGGGCTGGTTGCCGTACATGTGGCGCAGGAAGTCCATCCACTGGTCGCTGCGCAGCATGGCTTGCACTTCGCTGGCCAGGGCCAGGGCTTGCTGCAGGTTCCATTGGGGCAGCACGCCGGCATGCACGATCAGGTGCCCCTGTTCATGGATGGCCAGGGGGCGGTGGCGCAGCCAGTCGATGAGCGCGTCGCGGTCGGGGGCGTTGAGGATCTCGTCGAGGGTGTCGTCGCGGTGCGCCGGGCGGATGCCGCTGGCTACGGCCAGCAGGTGCAGGTCATGGTTGCCCAGCACGGTCTGGGCGCGCTCGCCCATCTGCATCACGGTGCGCAGGGTTTGCAGGGACTGGGGGCCGCGGTTGATGAGGTCGCCGGCGAAGAGCAACCGGGCGTGCGGAGAGTTGATCGCGGCCAGCAAGGCATCCAGGCGTGCGGCGCAGCCCTGAAGGTCTCCAATGACGAAGGAATGGGCGGCGGATATGTTCATGGAATATCCGGCTGATCCGGGTAGTGTTGATATGACCGGATTATAGCGATTGAGGAGTGTCTTTCAGGCAGTCGCTGATAAAGTTGATATATCTGTCGATCACGGTCTTCTGTTCGAACTCTTCACCCACCCGTTGAGCAGCTGCCTCGCCCAGCGCGCGACACAATGACGGCGATTGATACAAGCGGACCAACAGGCGGGACAGCGCATGAATGTCGTGGGGAGGGAAGATCAGTCCGGTCTGCTGGTCGCGGATTGCATCTTTGACGCCATAGATATCAGAACCTATTGCCGGAATTCCACAGGCACCTGCTTCCAGGATGGATACCGGGAACCCTTCCCGATAGCTGGGCAGACAAAGAAAGTCTGCTGCAGCAAAGTAATCCCTCGGCTCTGTGGTGAATCCCACCATGCGGCAGCAAGCCATTGATTCACCGAGCATCTGGGGGATGACCTGTACGAAGTTGCCTTCATCCGGGCCGACAATGAGCAGCCAGAGATTCGGGCATTCCTTGCGTGCTTGGACGAAGGCGGAGAGCAAGTCCAGAATGCCCTTGTCGGGATGGAGGCGGCCCAGGAACAAGGCGACGGTGGCCGATGCCGGAATGCCCAGTTCTGCTCGTATCATGGCCTTGCGTTGTGGCGATGGTTGGTAGTACTGCAGATCGACGCCACCGATGGAGCCTTCACCGAGTACACCGATGGACGCCGGGCGCACTACCTTCTCCTGGATCAGAAATTCACGCTCAGAGTGGCTAACCGCCAACAAGTGGGTTGCACTGTGCGCGGTAATCTTGTCCATGCTCTTGATGAGTTCCCGCCAAATTCCTTTTCGCGAGGCCCAGACTTCTCCCTGAAAAATGAACAGGCGGACCGGAGTGCGGCAGAGTAGCGCCGCCAGCATGCCCAGTAGCCCCCCTTTGGGACCAACGCCCCAGACCAGGTCAAAGTTGTCATTCCGAAGCAGGCGAACGATCTGCAGCAATGCTTTGAGATCCGACAGGAGGGTGATCTGGCGCCTGATGCCGATCACCTTTTTTTTGACAGGCAAATCGAGCGGCGGTGTCTGCGTGTCGTTGGCGGGATTGGTCATCACCGTAACGTCGTAGTGTTGTGCCAGCACCCGGATATGCGCCTGGAGAAAGAAGTGAATGACTAACGGGGTGCTACAGACGATGCAAATTTTTCGGCGTGGCGCATCAGTTGGCATGATGCTCTGCGGGTGCGGTGCGTAAATGGTCATATTGTTGTTGAGCGTCCGGGGGTATCTCACCGCGCATACGCATGAAAAACAGATTTTGCAGTCCCGGGATCGATGCAGTCACGTCAATCACGACCTTGATCCCGGTCAGCAGTATTGCCCGGATCAGGTTGGCGGTCTGGCGACGTTTCAGGAACAGGCCGCACTGAGCAGCCAGGAGGTGGCGGCGTGCCACCAAGGTTTTGCGCAAATTGAACTTGCCCTGCCGATAGGCCAGCAAAATATCGGGCATTGAATGATAGCGGCTGTGTGGCAAGGCGCGCAGCAACAGTTCCTGGTCTTCTGCCCGCTTGACTTCAGGATGCCTGTATTCAAAGCGCCGGAACCATTGCGCACGGCCCATCCACGTGGGGTGCGGCATATAGATGGCGGACCACGGTCGGCTTGTCAACGCCGCATGGTCCTCTCGATAAGGGAGAAGGCCGATCGGTTCGCCGGTGAACGAGTCAAAGGCCAGTGCTCGTGACGAGACCAGGTCTACGTCAAGGTGCTCATCGAGAAAGCGGACCTGTTTTTCCAGGCGCTGAGCAAAACACAGGTCATCAGCATCCATGCGCGCAATATATTCCCCGCGGCACAACGCAACGCCTTCATTGAGGCGAGCAGACAGTCCTTTGTTGGTTCCGTCAGTCACTAGTCTGATGCGTTGGTCACCAAACGCGGTTAGCGCTTGCGTTGAGCCGTCGGTCGAGCCGTCATCCATCACCAGCAATTCCCAGTCGGTAAAGCTCTGGGCGCAGATGGACTTGACGGCGCGAAGCAGGTGTGGCCCACCGTTGAAGGTAGGCAGCAGGACGGAAACCTTTGGCATTGCCACTTGCATAGATCAACTTTGACGCATCTGCTTCAGTAAGATTTTTTGGTGATGAGTATCAATGAGATACGCCGCGCCGGGCGATGACCTTATGGGCTGTCTGCCACAAAATGTACAGATCGAGCGACAAGGACGCCTGCTGCAGGTACTCAACGTCATAATTGACCTTCACCGGAATGGGCAATTCGTCACGACCGTTGATCTGAGCCCATCCCGTCAATCCCGGTGAAAGATCCGACACGCCCGCGTCAGTGCGTAGCTTGATCAGATCTTCTTGGTTGAACAAGGCCGGACGTGGGCCAACCAGGGTCATGTCGCCGTTAAGGATGCTCCAGAGCTGGGGGAGTTCGTCGAGACTGCTCTTGCGAAGGAAGCTTCCTATGGGGGTCAGGTAGGCCTGTGGATCATTGAGCAGGTGAGTTGCCACGGCAGGCGTGTCAATGCGCATCGTGCGGAACTTCGGCATCAAGAAGGTTCGGTTGTGCCGGCCGACGCGCCGAGACCAGTAGATGGCGGGCCCGCGAGATGTCAAGCGGACGGCTAGCGCGATCAGTATGCATGGGAGCAGCAACACCGCAATTCCTGACAGGGCTGCAACAATGTCAAGCCCTCGTTTCAGCAGCTTGTAGATTTTTTTTGACATATCCAACACTTGCTTGTCTGGCCGCAACGGATGCTTCCAAAGCTTCAATTATCCCACTTTCGCTTGGTTACAAGGAGCCAATCCCGCTTGAAGCAGGCGAGATGCGGTGAGAATTGGAGCGATTATATGTTTTCGTTATGCCTGGAAGAAGGTAAAGTTGAGGGTTGCGGCTGAAAAATCACTTGAGTATGGCAGAATGCCGCATTCTGAATACCCGTCGGTTTTCTCGTTGAATGAGTCATCATTATTGCCTATTGCTCCAAGTCGAAGGCAATACGTTGCTTGAAAATACACCATTGCGACGAGTTTTTCTGGGGGAGGGAGATGCTGATCGAAGGCTGGTGCATCGCCTGCAGCATCTCTTGGAGAGTCTGAAGCCAACAGGTTCGGATTGTCTATCAAGGAGTCTTTTTAAATCGTCGTTGATATCCTATCGCTGATTTGATTGTCAAGTCGATCATGCGCCGGCATGTTGCTTCCGAAAATTTTCAATTATGGGCATGACACACAAAATTGCTTTAATTACCGGCATTACCGGTCAAGATGGTTCCTATCTCGCAGAATTCTTGCTCGAGAAAGGCTATGAAGTCCATGGTATCAAGCGCCGCGCATCGTCGTTCAATACTCAGCGTGTCGATCATATCTATGAAGATCCCCATATTGAGAATGCACGGTTCAAGCTTCATTACGGTGACCTGAGCGATACGTCCAATCTGACGCGCATATTGTCCGAAGTCCAGCCCGATGAAGTCTATAATCTGGGCGCTCAATCGCACGTGGCGGTCAGTTTTGAGGCGCCTGAATACACTGCGGATGTAGATGCCATTGGCACGTTGCGCCTGCTTGAAGCGATTCGATTCCTCGGCCTTGAAAAAAAGACGCGTTTCTACCAGGCTTCCACGTCTGAGTTGTTCGGTCTGGTGCAAGAGGTTCCTCAAAAGGAAACTACGCCTTTCTATCCGCGCAGCCCCTATGCCGTCGCCAAATTGTATGCTTACTGGATCACCGTAAACTATCGTGAGGCCTACGGCATCTATGCTTGTAATGGCTTGTTGTTCAACCACGAGTCTCCGCGCCGTGGTGAAACCTTTGTGACGCGCAAGATCACCCGTGGCCTGGCCAATATCGCCCAAGGACTGGAACAGTGTCTCTTCATGGGCAACATTGATTCTCTGCGCGATTGGGGCCACGCCAAGGACTACGTGCGCATGCAATGGCTCATGCTGCAGCAAGAGCAGCCGGAAGATTTTGTCATCGCTACCGGGGTGCAGTACAGCGTTCGCCAGTTCATCAGCTGGAGTGCTCAGCATCTGGGTATCACTCTGCGCTTTGAGGGCAATGGTGTGGATGAGGTTGGCATCGTCGAAGCGATCGAAGGTGAAAATGCTCCGGCCCTCAAGAAGGGGGACGTTATTGTCCGCATCGATCCGCGCTATTTCCGTCCGGCTGAAGTGGAGACTTTGTTGGGCGATCCGAGCAAAGCCAAGGACAAGCTTGGTTGGGTGCCCGAAATCACCGTGCAGCAAATGTGCGAGGAAATGGTGTCGGCTGACCTGGAGGCTGCCAAGCGCCACGCGCTGTTGAAAAAGCACGGTTTTGATGTTTCCGTCGCCTCCGAGCGTTGATGCCAACCATGGACAAGAAATCCAGAATCTATGTCGCTGGCCATCGCGGCCTTGTTGGCTCTGCCATCGTTCGCAGCTTGGAGGGGCGAGGTTATGTAAATATCCTCAAGCGTACCCATGCAGAGCTTGACCTGACCGATAGTGCCGCAACGGAGGAGTTCTTTGCTGCTGAGCAGCCGGAGTTTGTGTTCCTGGCAGCCGCGCGCGTTGGCGGCATCGTGGCCAACAACACCTATCCGGCCGAGTTCATTCGTGACAACCTGGCCATTCAAACCAACATTATTCATTCCGCCTGGAAGCACGGGGTGAGCAGGCTCTTGTTCCTCGGATCAAGCTGCATCTATCCGAAGCTGGCGCCTCAGCCGCTCAAGGAGGAATACTTGTTGACAGGGCCGCTTGAGCCGACCAATCGGCCGTATGCGTTGGCCAAGATTGCCGGGATCGAGATGTGTTGGAGTTATAACCGTCAATACGGCACGAAATACTTGTCAGCGATGCCCACCAATCTATATGGTCCGGGCGATAACTACCACCCTCAGAACAGCCATGTCATTCCGGCCCTGCTGCGCAAGTTCCACGAAGCGCGCAAGGCGGGTGCGGCCACTGTCGATGTATGGGGCTCTGGTACTCCGCGTCGTGAGTTCCTCTACAGCGAAGATATGGCGGAGGCCTGCGTCTATCTGATGAATTTGCCTGATGCCCAGTATGACAAGCTGCTGGGTAGCGACGAAAGCGTGAGCGGCAAATTCGAGCCGCCTGTGGTCAACGTAGGTGTCGGCAGTGATGTGACGATTGCCGAGCTGGCTGCGCTTGTAAGAGAAGTCGTCGGATTCGAGGGTGAGCTGATGTTTGATGCGACCAAGCCTGACGGCACGCCCCGCAAGCTGATGGATGTCAGCCTGCTCAATGCAAGCGGCTGGAAGGCCAGCACCAGCTTGCGCGATGGTCTTGTCAGCGCCTATGCAGATTTTCTGCGCAGCGAGGGCGAGCGGGTATGACAGGATCTCCCACAGCAGCACCAAAAGATGGGCGTGATGATCATGCCGCAGGAATCCGGGTAATAGAAGCGGGGCATGCCAATCGCCATTACTGGAGTGATGTGTGGCGGTTCCGGGAGTTGTTTTACTTCCTGGCCTGGCGTGATGTGCTGGTGCGCTACAAGCAAACGGTCATGGGGCTTGGCTGGGCAGTTGCCCGGCCCTTCATCACCATGGTCGTCTTCACTATCGTGTTCGGGCGGCTGGCCAACATGCCGTCGGGCGACGTGCCTTATCCTATCCTCATCTTTGCAGCAATCCTGCCTTGGCAGATGTTTGGAAGCGCCGTGACCGAGGCTGGTAGCAGTCTGCTTAACAACAGTCCGCTTATTTCCAAGATCTACTTTCCACGTATCCTGATTCCGATCAGTGCCATTGTGGTCAGTGTCGTCGACTTTTTTGCTGCGTTGGTCGTGATGGCTGCGCTAATGCTGTGGTACGGCTACCTGCCGCCGCCGCAGGTGGTGATCGTGCCGCTGTTGCTGGTGTTGACTGGTGTGATTGCCGCCGGTGTGGGGATGTTGTTTGCTGCGATCAGCGTGAAATATCGCGATATGCGTATCCTGACCCCATTCCTGGTGCAGTTTGGCCTGTACATCTCGCCGGTCGGATTCAGCTCGCAGGTCGTTCCCGAAAAGTGGCAGTTGCTCTATATGCTCAATCCTATGGTCGGCGTCATTGAGGCCTTCCGATGGGCATTCCTTGGTGGTGATCATGCCTTCCCTTTGCTGGCGTTCAGTATCTCGGTGGGACTGGCTATCGTTTTCTGGTTTGTCGGAGTGCACTTCTTCCGCAAGAATGAAAATATCTTCGCGGATATCATCTAATCATGTCTCTAGCTTTATCTGTGGAGAATCTCTCCAAGCTTTACACCCTGCAACATGCCGGCAAATTCCGCCCCAAAACATTGGCGGAGGCCCTGCCCATGGCGGTCAAAGGATTCGCCCGACGCTTGGTGCATGGTCCGGAGGCTTCAGAGCATACCGAAGATTTCTGGGCGCTGCGCAATGTCAGCTTCGAGTTGCAGCGGGGAGAGCGACTCGGTGTGATTGGCCGCAATGGCGCCGGCAAGTCAACCATGCTCAAGCTGCTTTCCCGTATTACAGAACCCACTGAGGGACGTATTCGGATAAATGGCCGCGTGGCCAGTCTGCTGGAAGTAGGAACGGGTTTCAATCCTGAGCTTACGGGGCGTGAGAACATTTTCCTCAATGCGGCGATTCTTGGCATGAGCCGCCGGGAAATCGTGCAGCGATTCGACGCCATCGTCGATTTTGCAGGGGTCGATCGCTTTGTCGATACACCTGTCAAACGTTATTCCAGCGGCATGTACATGCGTCTTGCTTTTTCTGTGGCTGCGCATATCGACCCAGAGATCCTCATTGTTGATGAAGTGCTTGCCGTGGGCGATGCTGCTTTCCAGAAGAAATGCCTGGAAAAAATGAGCGAATTCGGGCGCGAGGAACGTACCATTTTGTTCGTCAGCCACAGCATGCCGGCCATTGAAAAGCTTTGCAACCGTGTCCTCTATCTCAATGGCGGCCAGGTTGTTGCGGACAGCACCGACGTGCCAGCGCTGATTCGTGAGTATATGGGTGGAGGCAGCGGCCAGGAGGTGTCGGCGCAATGGATCTCAAGTGAGGGATCCCCCGTGCATCAGGCATTCACGCCGCGCGCCTTGCGCCTGGTCACTTCGGGTGGCAATGTTGTTGACGGCATGATCGATTATCGCCAAGAAGTATGGTGTGAGATCGAGGGCGATATCGACGAGATGGACGATGCGCTCACGATGGGTATCGCCGTCTTTTCTGACGATGGCCAGTGCCTGTTCTGGTCGTATCAGAGTGACTTGGCGGAGGACCAGTGGCCACGTTTTCACAAGGGGCGAAACCTGATGCGTGTGCGGCTGCCACTGGATATCCTGAACGGCGGGCAGTATCGCCTGGAGTTGATTGGCGGGCTGCATTTCCGGCAATGGATCTGCGAACCTTCGGTTAACGCGCCTGCCATCTTTTTCAATTTGAGTGATCGGGTTTCGGAGTCTCCGTACTGGAACGGAAAGAGAGCCACTTCGATTGCACCCAAACTTCACTGGACCATTTCCTGATATGTTATTCCGAATTCGCAAGCTGCTTGCCAGCATGATCATGGGGCGCCCTGCCTTTACTGGCGATGAGCTGGCGTGGGTTAACCCGGATGCCGTTGCTTCCAACGCCCAGTGCGGAGAAGATGTACTGCTTCGGCATCTGTTTGGTGCAATTGGCGTCAGCACGGGTAGCTACGTCGATATCGGCGCCAATGACCCTGCCCATTTCAGCAATACCTACTTCTTATACCGTGCGGGATGGAGAGGCGTTTGTGTCGAGCCTCAGCAACATCTGGCCGAGCGTATTCGTCAGTTTCGTCCAGGCGACCGTGTTCTTAACGCGGGCTTGGGTGTGGACGACGGTATGCTGACGTTCTACGAAATTCATCCGCACACGCTGTCGACCTTCGACGAACCTACTGCTCGTCGCTATGCGCAGCTGGGTCATACGATCGTAAAGGAGCGCCCGGTTCCCATCCTGTCGGTTTCGGAACTTATCAAGCAGTATGCGATTTCTCCTGATCTCGATTTGGTCTCAATCGACATCGAAGGTGACGAGCATGCCATCGTGGCGGAGCTGATCCGTCTTGGCGTTCGTCCCAAGGTGATCGTGTGCGAAACGCGCGAATACGCCCGTACTCTGGGCGGTGCTCGCCAGGAAGAGAAGATCCGTCAGCTGATGGACCTTAATTACATTGTCTATGCAGATACATATGTCAACACTATTTTCCTGGATGCACGCTATGCGCACGGAGCTATTCATGAAAAATAGGCTAACGACCGGCATTGCCGAAAGCAAACACTGGATGTGGTGAGCTGTACATGCCAATCTCACGGTTTGAACCTGGTTGCGATCAAGCGTTCTCCGAGCTGATGCCCAACGGATATTCGTAACGATCTTTGGGGGAGATGGATCTTGGGGATAATTCGCCTGCTGCTGGCAATGTCAGTACTGCTCGACCATACGCGTTTCGAAGAGGCTTTTGGCTTCTTTGCGATCGTGGGCGGTCCCTTGGCAGTTCAGGCCTTTTTCATCATCTCGGGCTTTTATATCGGGCTTATTCTCGACACGAAATATCACGACCTTGCGCTGTTTTGGTCCAATCGCTGCCTGCGGATTTTCCCCACCTACTGGTTGATCGTAGGTCTGACACTGGTCTATGTAGGATTGTTTGACCGTGGTTGGTTCTTGCAGTGGGCCCAACTTGGCTGGAGTGCAGGATTGATGATCGCGGCCTCGACGGTCTTGTTGGTGGCGCAGGATTTGTGGATGTTCATGGGGATTGATGGACTCGGCTTGTATCTGACTCCCCATTTTCAGCTGTCCACTCCGCCACTGTACATATTCCTGCTCATCCCCCAGGCCTGGTCACTGGCATTGGAGCTCTATTTCTATATGCTGGCGCCCTGGCTTGTGAAGTTGCGAACCTCCTGGCTGATTGTCTGTATCGTCGTTCTGCTGGGAGTAAGGTTTGCCTTCTATCGCATGACCGGCTTGGATGGGGACCCTTGGTCTTACCGCTTCTTTCCGTTCGAGCTGGCGATGTTCCTGCTGGGCATCGTTGCTTATCGCATCTATCGCGTCCGCCGTGCAGCCGGACATGCAGATGTCGCCTTTTATGGCGCAGCAGTATTGCTGACGGCGCTGTTTCCTGCGTGGAGCGGATGGTTCCCGTCGGTGGCTGCGGCAGGCTGGGTAGCATTGGCGATTCTTTTTGCTGCGCTTCCGAGCGCTTTTCTCGTTACCGCGAGCAATAAAGTGGATCGCGCGCTAGGTGAATTGTCTTATCCCCTTTACGTATGCCATATCCTTGCGGCCAAGCTGATCGCCCAGCTTGGCTTGATCAGGGGGGCAGTCCTGTCGACTATTGCTACGGCTTTGTTGGCGCTGGTGATGGCGACACTGATTCTGAAGTACGTCGACGAGCCGTTGTCACGTTTACGCCAGCGAAGACTACTACGATGAACGTTGATGTCGTTATTCCAGCCTACAACGCAATGGACTTCATCGAGCAGACCTTGCAATCGGTAGCGCAACAGACTCTTCGACCTGGTTCGGTGATCGTGGTCGATGATGGATCCACGGACGGCACCGCCAATCTGGTGACGCAGTTTGCTGCCTCCAGTGGACTGGCGGTGCGCTTGATTCGCCAGCCCAATGCCGGTCTCTCTGCTGCGCGTAATGCCGGCCTGCGGGCATCAACAGCGGAGTTTGTCGCCTTGCTTGATGCCGACGATGTCTGGCTCCCATCCAAGCTTGCATTGCAAATGGAAGCGTTTGCCCGTGCACCGCAGACGGTAGGAGTCATCTTTTGCGGATTCGCTCTGATCGATGATCGTGGAGCCCCTTTGCCTGATGACGGCTTTGTTTTTGACGAAGGTATTCGTGGGGATGTGTCGCGCAAGCTGCGGCGCGCCAATCTTGTTGCCGGCAGTGGCAGCGCAGTGGTAATCCGTCGTAGTGTGCTGGAGCAATCCGGGTACTTCGATACAGCACTGCCAGCAGCCGAAGACTGGGATATGTGGATCCGGATGGCCCAGGTTTGTGAATACGATTATGTGCGCGATGTATTGCTGCTGATTCGGCGTCATTCCACCAGCATGCAGCGGCATCCGGTTCATATGTTGCGTGGCAAGATGCTGTTTGCCGACAAGCACCTGCGCATGGGAACATTGGACCATATCGTGCTGGCAGATCTTCGTCGAGGCCTCTGGCTTCATGGTGCCAAGGCTCGCAATCTGTCCGGCTACCAAGGATGCAGTCTGAGACTGCGCCTTCTGCTTGCGCCGGCTTGCGTGCAAGGGCAGCGCCTCGCGGATATTGCTGGTTCGCTGCTGTTGTCTGCCCGAAAGGGACAATGGCAGGTCTTGGGGCAACGGCTGGCCAGGCTGGCACGGCGACTTCCAGGAAGCCGTGGGGATAGAAAATGATGGAAATACACGCAGGGACATCCAATACCGGTTCTGCCAGAACCTTGAGCGTGGACGTGATTATTCCCGCATTCAACGCAGCTTCTTATTTGCGCGAGACAGTCGACAGCGTCGCTCGGCAGACGGTTCTGCCCCGCTGTGTCATCGTAGTCGATGATGGGTCTGGCGACGATACATGGCAGGTTCTGCAAGCGATGGTGAAGGACTTTCCCGTCGGCTGGCTGCAACCGGTGCGGCTTGAACGCAACGTTGGCGTCTCCGCCGCCCGTAACGCAGGTATCGAGCGGGCCCGCGCGGACTACGTGGCGTTTCTTGACTCTGATGACATTTGGGAACCGAGCAAGTTGGAGCGGCAGATGGAGGCGATCCGCGCAGCGGGGCCAGCGGTGGGCGTTTTCTATTGCGACTATCGCCAGATCGACGAGGCCGGCCATTTGCTGAACATCCCTCGCTACAAGCTCAATGCGGCTATTCGCGGCGATGTGCGGCAAAGTCTCCATGACTTCAATTCGATTGCCGGCAGTGGAAGTGCGGTGGTGATCCGTCGTGAATTGTTCGAGCGCGTTGGCCTCTTTGACACAAGCTTGGGTGCTGCTGAAGACTGGGATATGTGGGTGCGTCTTGCCCAGGCGGCTCATTTTGATTACGTTGATGAGGCCTTGGTACGTGTACGTCGCCATGGCAAGAGTCTGCAGGCGGATCCGCTAAAGATGGCTGACGGCGAGCTGGCATTCCTGAACAAGCAGTTGCAACATGGCCGGATGTCTCGTGCTCACTTGAAGCGCCTCAGGCAGATGGTGGCACTCCATCGTATTGATATCACTTCCTTGCGCAGCTTTGCTTTCTTGTCTCAGGAGGTGCGCGGGATGTTCAGTGGTCCGGGTTTCATGCTGTGGGCAGGAGCCTACCGCGTCAATGTGCGCTTGCGGAAGTTGGTGAAGAAACTATTGGGCATGGCCTGATCGGCGTTTGCTTTGGGGAATGGCATGACACAGTATGGATTGAGAGGTAGCTAAGTGAAACAGGTTGTTGCGAATCTTTGCGGAGGCATGGGAAATCAGATGTTCCAGTACGCGGCTGCCTATGCGCTGGCCCGTCAGAATTCGGTCCCGCTGACCCTGGATCTGACCTGGTTTGAAGCAGTCGCTGGCAGTGCTGGCGGCGGCGTGACCGCCCGTAAATATGCGCTGTCTCCGTTTGCGTTGCCGGTGTCGTTGGTGTCGTCTACCCCGGCACGACTGCCAAGCCGCTTCGAACGCGCATGGCGCAGGATTTTTCCGGCGCGTGCGCAGGCGCATGTTTATAGCGAACCAGCCTTTACATATGATGCCGCTTTGTTTGAACGCACGGTGCCGGTAACCCTGGACGGCTACTTCCAGTCGTATCGTTATTTCGAAGCGGTCGCGCAGGATATTCGTGATCAGTTCAGTACTCCACGCGCTCTCAGCGAAGCTTCGCGTGCGATGTTGGACAAGATCCGAAGCGTGGATGCAGTCTGCATACATGTGCGACGAGGCGACTATGTCACCGACGCTGCAGCCAATGCATTCCATGGCCTGTGCGGCTTGGACTACTACCAACGCGGTCTGGCTTATCTGGAAAGCCAGGCTTCTGCCCAACGTGAGTGTTTTGTGTTTTCCGATGATCCCCAATGGGTCCGCGAAAATATGATTTTGCCGCTTCCCATGACCGTGGTAGACATCAATGGCCCGGACGCGGCGCATGAAGATCTTTGGCTCATGGCGGCGTGCCGGGATTTCGTGATCGCCAACAGCTCCATGAGCTGGTGGGGCTCATGGCTTGGTGCCCATCCCGAAAAGCAGGTGATTGCACCGTTGAAGTGGTTCCAGGACGATCGCCACGACACGCGTGACCTCATTCCACAAGACTGGGTGCGCTTGTGACTCCAGCTCCACGTCTCAGTGTGATCCTGCCTGTCTACAATGGCGAGCCATGGCTACGCGAGGCAATCGACAGTGTGCTTTCGCAGTCCTTCAGCGATTTTGAGCTGCTGGCGTTCAACGACGGCTCTACCGATGGCAGCGCGGTTATTCTCGATTCGTACAGCGATCCACGGTTGAAGGTCATTCACCAGGCAAACGCTGGTCTGGCTGTCACACTCAATCGCGGCGTGCAGATGGCGCGTGGGGAACTGATAGCGCGCCAGGATGCAGATGACATCAGCCTGCCCGGACGATTTGAGCGCCAATGCGCCTGGATGGATCAACATCCTGCGCATGTGCTCATCGGTGGGCGCTCGCGTATCCTTGAAGGAGAGCGCGAGACCACGCGCGGACACGCGCATCCTGAGTCCAACGCCCAGTTGCAGCTGCTTGGTTTGTTCGACAGCTATTTCGTACATAGCGCCGTGATGTTCCGACGTCAGTCGGCGCTTGATGCGGGAAACTATCCGATTGATCCGCAGCGCAATCCACCTGAAGACTTCGACCTCTGGTCCCGGCTGGCCTTGCGGGGAAAGCTGGCTAATCTTCCTGAGGAAGTCTTGTTGTACAGGGAGGTCCCAGGCAGTATCAGTCGGGCCAAGTCTGATCTGATCAGTCAGCGAGGTCATGCCATTGCCGTGGAAAATGTCTGTCGTGTATTGGGCATGCAAGCCATACCTGCAATTTGCGATTTGGTCAGTGCCATGCGATTAGAGTCACACCGCTTGTCGTCCAAGGTGTCTTGGTCCGATGTTCAAGCGCAGTGGACGGCTTTGGTGGAGCGTATGGTACAGCGCTTCCCTGATGAAGCCGCCGAATTGCAGGCGCATGGCGCACAGCTGCGGCATCGCATCACACGCATGCGTTGGCAAATGCATCCCTGCGGAAAGCCTATTTTGAATAGCGTATTGCGAGTCACTCGTTTGCTGAAAAGAGTATTTAAATGAACCAGAAGAACCGTCTGATCGTCTTTCATCCGCCTTCGCCGGATGACGCTTCCATGTTCGATGCTCCTCTTGATATCAGCGGAAGTGCTCCTTGGGTGTACGTGCGAAACAGATTCCACGCTGAGGGGATCGAGCTGAGAACGAGCTATCGTACGAACGATCAGGAGCTTGCGGGCGCTGAAGCAGTTGTCTTTTTGAACCTGCCCCACGAATTGACCGGCTGGGTCAATCGTTTCAAGGATCGTATTGCACCGCTGCGTGGGCGCCGCCGGGCTAATGGCGGACTATTCTGGAAACGCTGTCTGGATGCGGGCGTGACTGACCGTATCGCTCTGATATTGTTCGAGCCCCCGGTGGTGCAACCGGAAACCTACAACATGGCCGAGCACCGGCGTTTTACCAAAGTTTTCACTTGGTCCCCACATTGGCAGGGCAAAGGCCCACGTTATGCACCGGTGGTAGCGCCTCAGCAAATTGTTACGCGCACACCTGAAGAGATCGCTTTTGAGCAGCGCAAGCTGTTGTGCAATTTCTCTGGCTACAAGCATTCCAGGCACCCGCAGGAACTCTACAGTGCACGTGAGCATACGATACGGTACATGGAAGCGTCTCATCCAGATGAATTCGAGCATTTTGGACCTGGGTGGAGCGGCGAGCAATGGCCCTCCTGGCGCGGTACCGTTCCCGATAAATTCACGGTCTACCCACGGTTCCGCTTTGGCCTCTGTTATGAAAACATGCGTGATGAGCCGGGCTATATCACTGAAAAAATCATCGATTGCATGGCTGCGGGCACCGTCCCGGTATACTGGGGTTGCCCCGAAATTGCCGAGCTCGTTCCGGTAGAGGCTTTTGTAGACAAGAGGCAGTTCAAGGACGACGCAGAAATGGTTGCCTACCTTCGGGTCATGCCGGCGCAGCAATGGCAGCAGATGCGCAAGGCAGGATTGGAGTACGTCTCCAGCAAGATCTTTTCCGATTCGTTGGGAGCAAACGCTTTGTTCAACTGTCTGAAGCGGGCTTTGGACCCGGCAATGCTTCATGCGTGACGTCCGCGTTGAGGTCGTTCTCCCCGCATTCAATGCTGCGCTGTACATCGAACGTGCGTTGGCATCGGTATATGCGCAGCAATTGCGGCCCAAGCGTGTCATCGTAGTCGATGATGGTTCTCTCGATGATACGGAGCAGAGAGTCAAGCGCTTTGCGTCCACTCATCCGGATTTGCCCGTGTTGTGCATTCGCCAGTCCAACGCTGGCGTTTCCGCAGCGCGAAATCGTGCGCTACAGGAAGTTGACGCAGATTTCGTGGCTTTTCTGGATGCCGATGACGAATGGGAACCGCTGAAGCTAGCGCGTCAGATGATGTTGTTCAGCCAGGATCTTCACGGCCGGCTTGGGCTGGTGTACTGCAATTATTCGCACATGGATTCGGACAGTCGAACGCTGGGCCAAGAGGGTTGCGTACCGGCCCGTATCCGCGGCACAGTTCACAATGAATTGCTGAAGGGAAATTTCATTTCCGGAAGCTGCAGCGCTGCCGTGTTACGTATCGAAGCTCTGCGCCAGGCGGGAGGATTTGACGAGACGCTGGTCTGTGCGGAAGACTGGGATCTCTGGCTACGTGTGGCGCAGCAGTGGGAAGTCGATTTTGTACCAGACGCCTTGGTACGCATACGCCAACATTCTTCCAACGCTCAGGGCGACAATCTGCGCATGCTGGGTGGGGAGCTGCGGTTTGCCGACAAGCTGCTGGCGCAAGGGAAGCTGCGCTATCTTCACCTGTTGCGCTTGCGTGCGCGGATGTACCGCTTGCATGTCGGAATAGCGGATTTTGCGCCCTGGAAACCCTCTGCACAATTGGCTGCTCGCTTGCAAGGGCGATGGTTCAGTTTTCTTGCTTGCCTTTTTACGAAGATACGCACTGTTGTCCATCAGTGGAAAAGACACTAAGGTCTTTTTCGAGTACAACAATTTTTTTACTTGATGTTTGAATACTGCGTTGACAATGCGACGTACCCTCATCCACCTGCCGCGCAAGACCAAGCAAGGCGTTGCCATTGCCGTCGATATCTTTATCTGCCTCTTGTCTACGTGGATTGCATTCTCACTGCGTCTTGACACCCTGCACTTCCCTGAAGGGTATCAGTGGCACGTCTATCAGATCACGCCGCTGCTTCTCATTCCGATTTTCACGCGCTTCGGTCTGTACCGCGCAGTATTCCGCTACACGGGGATTGCTGCCATGGTAGCCATTGCCAAAGCTGTCACGTTTTATGGTGCGATCCTGTTTGGCTTCCTGGTGTGGCTTGCGTTGCCAGGCGTACCTCGTTCGGTTGGCGTACTGCAGCCGCTGTTGCTGTTTTCACTGGTTGGCGGCAGCCGAGCCTTTGCCCGGTTATGGCTGAGCCAGGCCGACGGCGAACGCACCTATCATCGAGATTCGCGCACGCTGATCTATGGGGCCGGCTCGGCTGGCGCCCAGATAGCTGATGTATTGCAACAGCGCCGCCAGTTTACCGTCGTCGGTTTTCTTGACGACAATCCGGAGATGAGCGGCAAGCTGATCAATGATCTGAAGGTCTATCCGGCCTCAGAGGTCGAGACGGTCATTGGCCTGTTCGACGTGACCGACGTGGTATTGGCATTGCCGTCCACATCGCGTTCGCGGCGCAACGAAATTCTCGAGGATTTGCAACGCTTTCACGTGCATGTCAGTTCCTTGCCTGACCTGTCAGACTTGGCGCGCGGGAAGGTCATGCTGGCCGACATCCATGAACTGGACATCATTGACCTCCTCGGACGTGATCCGGTGCCGCCCAATCCCTATCTGATCAGTCGCAACATTGCTGAAAAGGTCGTGCTGGTCACAGGAGCAGGCGGCAGTATCGGGAGTGAACTGTGCCGACAAATCATCACTGCGAAACCTTCTTGTCTGCTGCTGCTGGACCATAATGAATTCAGCTTGTACGACATTCATCGTGAGCTGATGCAAGAGGCCGAAGCTGCTGAGCTGCCGGTTGAATTGATCCCGTTGCTGGGCAGCATCAAGGACTATGACCGGATCGCGCAGATCTGCCGCACCTGGCGACCCAATACCATCTACCACGCGGCGGCCTACAAACATGTGCCGCTGGTTGAACACAATCCTGTCGAGGGGATCCGCAATAATATTTTTGGTACGTTCAACGTAGCCCGTGCTGCCATCGAGCACGACGTCCAGGACTTCGTTCTGATCAGCACTGACAAGGCGGTGCGTCCTACCAATATCATGGGGGCGACCAAGCGGGTTGCCGAAATGGTGCTGCAGGCGCTGGCCGCGACTGCGGCGCCGGCCTTCGCCCAAGCCGTGCCTACCGACGGCCTGCGCAAGCAGACACGATTCGCCATGGTGCGTTTCGGCAACGTGCTGGACTCTTCCGGATCGGTAGTGCCTCTCTTCCGGCGACAGATCAAGGACGGAGGGCCAATCACGCTGACACATGCTGACGTGACCCGCTATTTCATGACTATCCCTGAGGCTGCGCAACTGGTGATTCAGGCTGGCGCGATGACGGAGGGTGGCGACGTTTTCGTCCTCGACATGGGCCAGCCGGTGCGCATCATCGACCTCGCCTACCGCATGGTGAAGCTATCGGGCCTGACGGTGCGCGATGCCAAGACACCTGATGGGGATATCGAGATCCAGATCACGGGCTTGCGGCCAGGGGAAAAACTTTATGAAGAGCTGTTGATCGGTGAGGCATCGCGTCCAACGGCGCATCCGCGTATCATGAAGGCGCATGAGGATTTCCTGCCGTGGCCCGAACTGAAGCAGCAATTGGAACATCTCTCCTGGATCGTGGACAAGAATGATGTCAGTGCCATCCGTAACCTGCTTGCCAAGCTGGTGACCGGTTATGTCCCCAGCGCCGACATTGTTGACTGGGTCAACAATGCGCGTGGACTGGAGGAGCTTGATCCATCCGATGGCTCGCCGCTGCCACTGAAGACCAAATTCCATTAACCCTTACGGACATGTCATGACTTCACTTTCTCCCTCGATCTTCAAAGCCTACGACATCCGCGGCATCATCGACAAAACCCTGGACGACCAGGTGGCCTTCCAGATCGGCCAGGCCTTCGGCGCCGCCGCCCTCGCCAAGGGCCAGAAGAAAGTCGTGATCGGATGTGATGGCCGGCTCTCCGGTCCCTCGCTGTCGGCCGCGCTGGCCAAGGGCCTGCAGGCCGTCGGTGTGGACGTGATCGACCTGGGCATGGTCGCCACGCCCATGGTCTACTTCGGTACCCACGTGCTCGATACCCAATCGGGCATCATGGTCACCGGCAGCCACAACCCGCCGGACTACAACGGATTCAAGATGGTGCTGGCCGGTGAAGCCATTCACGGCGAGACCATCCAGGGACTGTACCAGGCCATCGTCAAGGGTGAATTCCCGCAGGGCGCCGGCAGCTACAGCACGCACGACATCAAGGCTGCCTACATCGCCCGCATGATTTCGGACGTGAAACTGGCGCGTCCCCTGAAGATCGCCGTAGATTGCGGCAACGGCGTGGCCGGCGCCTTTGCCGGTGAAATCTACCGTGCGCTGGGCTGTGAAGTCACCGAACTGTTCTGCGAAGTGGATGGCAATTTCCCCAACCACCACCCTGATCCCGCTCATCCGGAAAACCTGCAGGACCTGATCCGCTGCCTGCAGGAGACCGACAACGAACTCGGCCTGGCCTTCGATGGCGACGGCGACCGCCTCGGCCTGGTGACCAAGGATGGCCAGATCATCTATCCGGACCGCCAGCTGATGCTCTTCGCCGAAGACGTGCTCACCCGCAACCCGGGCAAGGAAATCCTCTACGACGTCAAGTGCACCCGCCACCTGGCGCCCTGGATCACCGCGCGCGGCGGCCAGCCGCTGATGTGGAAGACCGGGCACTCCCTGGTCAAGGCCAAGCTGCGTGAAACCGGCGCCCCGCTGGGCGGCGAGATGAGCGGCCATATCTTCTTCAAGGACCGCTGGTTCGGCTTCGACGACGGCCTCTACGCCGGCGTGCGCATGCTCGAACTGATGGCCCGCCAGAGCGATCCGTCAGCCGTGCTCAACGCCCTGCCGCAATCGGTCAGCACCCCGGAACTGCAACTGAAGCTGCAGGAAGGCGAGAACTTCGCGCTCATCGGCAAGCTGCAAAGCGATGCCAAGTTCGAGGGCGCCCAAGACATCATCACCATCGATGGCCTGCGCGTGGAATACGCCGACGGCTTCGGCCTGGCGCGTTCCTCCAACACCACGCCGGTGGTGGTGCTGCGTTTCGAGGCCGAGACGCCGCAAGCGCTGGAGCGCATCCAGGGTGAGTTCCGTAAGGTCATCCTGGCGGCACGCCCGGATGTGACTCTGCCGTTCTGATCGGCCGATGAGGTAAGATGCTGGCCCACCATTAAAGTCACGCCAACGTGGGTCAGCCTTGAAGATTCTTATCGTCCGTGTCTCCTCCTTGGGAGACGTCGTCCATAACATGCCGATGGTGGCGGACATCCATCGTCATTTCCCCGGTGCCCAGATCGATTGGGTGGTCGAAGAGGGCTACACCAGCCTGGTGGGTCTGAATGGCTACGTCCACGGCATCATTCCCATCGCCCTGCGCCGCTGGCGCAAGACCCTCTTCTCGGCAGCCACCCGCGCCGAGATCGGGGCTTTCCGCCGCAAGTTGCGCTCCGAGCGCTATGACCTCGTGTTCGATACCCAGGGCCTGCTCAAGACCAGCGTGGTCATGCGCATGGCCCGCCTGGCCCCGCAGGGCCGCCGTATCGGCCTGGCCAACGCAACAGAGGGTTCAGGATATGAACCTGTCTCCCGCATCTTCCACGACCAGAGCATCCCGGTGGGCCTGCGTACGCACGCCGTGACCCGTGCCCGCCTGGTGGCGGCGGGTGCGCTGGGTTACCAGATGGAAGGGCAGCCCGACTTCGCCCTGCGGCCGCCCGAGCCGGCGCGGTGGGATTGGATGCCCGAGCAGCCCTATGTCGTTTTCTTCCACGGCACCGCCCGTGCGGCCAAGCAATGGCCGCAGGACCGCTGGATCCGACTGGGCCAGGCCCTGGCCGCGCGCGGCATGCCGGTCCTGCTGCCGTGGGGCAGTGCCAAGGAACAGGAGGCCGCACGCCAGCTGGCCGCCGGCATTCCCGGCGCTATCGTCCTGCCGGCCTTGCCGATGATGCAGGCAGTCGCACTGGTGCAGCAGGCGCGGCTGGTGATCGGGCTCGATACCGGCCTGACCCATATCGCCGCCGCCTATGGCAGGCCCACCATCGAGCTCTACTGCGATTCGCCGCGCTGGAAGACCGAGGGCAACTGGTCGCCCTCCATCCGCAATCTGGGCGACCTGGGCAAGCCGCCTGCGCAGGACGAGGTGTTGCAGGCCGCGCTGGATCTCCTGGCCTGAGCTTCATTGCCCGCGCCCAGCACCACTTGGGCATGCGTTGAAGCAGATCAAACGTCCCGCTCAAAGCGCCAACTATGCGTGACGAGCCGCATCCAGCTTGCCTTCCCGGCGTGCCGACGCGGCGGTCTTGGCCACACGGGCAGGGCGCTTGCGGGCATAATACGCGCCATGGAATCGCAAATTATCGAGATCGGCTTGACCGAATGGCAGGTCGACAATCCCAACCAGGAATGGATCACAGCGCTGGAAGCCGGCAAGGTGCTGTATTTCCCGCATCTGGCTTTCCAGCTGATGGAGTCCGAGCGCAAGCTGCTCGATCCGGCCGTGCGCGATCCGAAGTCGCGCAATATCAGCCTGGATGCGCGTGGCCATATCAAGGGCGCCGCCGGCGGGACCGAGCAGCAACTGGCCCTGGCCGCCATGGTCGGGCGCTTTCGGGAGCAGGCGCTGGCGCTGGTACATACCTTGTTGCCCAAGTACCGCGATGCCTTGCGCATCGCCCCGACCAGCTATCGTCCGATGCAGGTGGAAACGCGCGCCCAGTCCTGGCGCGCCGATGACCGCCGCATGCACGTCGATGCCTTCCCTTCGCGCCCCAACTATGGCGAACGCATCCTGCGCGTTTTCACCAATGTGAATCCGGACGGCGTGCCGCGCGTCTGGCGCGTGGGCGAGCCTTTCGAGACCGTGGCCCGGCGTTTCCTGCCGCGTGCCAAGCCTTATGTGCGCTGGCAGGCCAGCGTACTCAAGGCGCTGCATGTGACCAAGTCCTTGCGCAGTGAATACGATCACCTCATGCTGCAGTTGCATGACGGCATGAAGGGCGACATGCAGTACCAGCAAGACGCCCAGCAGGTGACCATGCCCTTTGCCGCCGGCTCGGTCTGGATCTGTTTCTCGGACCAGGCCTCGCATGCGGTCATGTCCGGCCAGTACATGATGGAACAGACCCTGCATCTGGCGCCGGAACAGCAATACGATCAGCAATCGAGCCCGCTGGCCATCTTGACGCGCCTGGTCGGCCATCCCCTGGTCTGAGATGCGGTTGCTGTATTCCTTCATCTGGTGGCTGCTGCTGCCGCTGGTGCTGCTGCGGCTGTGGCGGCGCGGCCGCAAGGAGCCCGGTTACCGGGCCCACGTGGCCGAACGGCTGGGTTTTTATTCATACGATGCGCGCCGGGCTGATCCCCAGGCGCGTTTCATCTGGGTTCATGCGGTCTCGGTGGGCGAAACCCGCGCCGCCGAGCCGCTCATCGACGCCTTGCTGCAGCAGTATCCGCAGCATTCCATCCTGCTCACCTGCATGACGGCCACGGGCCGGGCCACCGGCGCTCAGGTCTATGGGAAGCACGGGGCACGTGTGGTCCAGAGCTTCCTGCCTTACGACACCGGGTGGATGTGCGGGCGTTTCCTGCGCCATTTCCGTCCGGCCGTGTGCGTGCTGATGGAAACCGAGGTCTGGCCCAGCCTGATCGAGCAGTGCCGCCGCCATCATGTGCCGGTGATGCTGGCCAATGCCCGCCTGTCGGCGCGTTCATTGCGGCGCGGCTTGCGCTTTGCCGCACTGCTGCGCCCGGCTGCAGAGGCAATCGATGTGGTCGCGGCCCAGTCCGAGGCGGATGCCGAGCGCCTGCTGGCCTTTGGCGCGCACCATGTGGAGGTGACCGGCAGCCTCAAGTTCGATGTCCAGCCGCCGGCCGAGATGGTCGAGCGTGGCTTGGGCTGGAAACGTGCCATCGGCGAGCGCAAGATCCTGCTCTGCGCCAGTACCCGCGAGGGCGAGGAGGCCTTGATTCTGGATGCGCTCGCCAAGCTGGGGCGTACCGATTGGCTGACCGTGATCGTGCCGCGCCATCCGCAGCGCTTTGATGAGGTGGCCGCGATGGTCCAGGCGCATGGCTTGCGGCTGCGCCGGCGTGCCGAACTGGGGCCGGGCGGTGCATGGGACGAAGTCGACGTGCTGCTCGGCGACTCGATGGGCGAAATGTTCGCTTACTACGCGCTCTGTGACGTGGCCTTCATTGGCGGTAGCCTCTTGCCCCTGGGTGGACAGAACCTCATCGAGGCCTTGGCGCTGGGCAAACCTGTGCTCATCGGGGAGCACACTTTCAATTTCCAGCGCACTACCGAGGATGCCGTCGAGGCTGGCGCTGCTTCTCGGGTCGAGGATGCCGTAACTTTGCTGCGGCAATGGGGCGCGCTGGTGGCTGATCCTGACCAGATGGCGCACATGGCGGGGGCCGCTTCGGCCTTTGCCCGGCGCCACCAGGGGGCCACTGCGCGCACCATGGCGCTGCTGGCACCGCTGCTGGATGAAGCTCAGGCGCGGCGATAGGCGTCGACGGTCTTCCTGAAGGCGGCGTCGACCGATAACGGCGGTGTCCATCCCAGCAGTTCACGGTTCTTGCTGATATCTACCTGCAGGGACTCGCACAGCCGCTGTGCAATGGCCGGCTTTCCCGCCAGTGTCGCTACCGCCCTTAACCAGGAGGCCGGAATCGGCAGCAAGGCCGGGGACTTGCCCAGTGCGCCTCCCAGCCGCTTCAGCATCTGCGTGGTCGACAGGTCCTCGCCGTCAGAGGCCAGCAATATCTGCCCGGCCGCGCAAGGATGGGACAGGCACACGTGGATCAGATCCACCAGGTTGTCCAGGGCAACCAGGCTGCGGCGATTGGTGTCGATGCCGCCCAGGGGCAAGGGCACGCCTCTATCCAGCCACCGCATCATGCTCAGGAAGTTGGCCTTGACGCCCGGCCCGTAGACCAGCACGGGGCGGATGATCACCACTTCCATTTCACCGGTGCGCGCCAACGCCAGCAAGGCTTGTTCGGCTTCCATCTTTGAGATGCCGTAGGGATCGCCTGGGGCGGGTGCGTCTTCGGCGGTGTAGGGACGCCCGGGTTCGGTCCTCTCGCCGTTGACCTTGATCGAGCTGATGAAGATGAAACGCTTGACGCCTGCCGCTTGGGCCTGGCGGGCCAGGGCCAGGGTGCCGGCGACGTTGATGCGGCGAAATTCAGACAAGGGATCGGCTGCGTTATCGTCCATGACATGCACGCGAGCGGCGCAATGAACAACGGTCTCGATAGCCCGCAGTGCCGGCGCCCAATCGGTCTCGGCACCCAGATCTCCGATGGTCACGGCGTCGACGTCCTTGAGCAGTGGCTGCGGCGCAGGCACAGATCGATAAGCGGCACGAAGCCGGTGTTGACCTTCCGAGGCGAGTCGGCCCAGCAAGGCTTGGCCGACGAAGCCCGAGGCGCCAGTGACAAGGATGTGCATGAGATAGATACAGAAGCAAATTAAGGGGAGACAAGGATAGCATCTGGCCGATCCGCTCCCTCTATATAGGGAGTTCAGCAGACTTCGCTGATTTGCATGGACCGGGCCGGGGAAATTTCTTTCTTGGTGGCGGGGGAGATGCCCGCGCCATGCCGATGGTGGGACGCAATCTTCATATACCTTTGGATCAGGCCGGACCCGGCTGAAAACCGCGAGCTAAATTATTTTCGATTATTTTTCAAAAAGTACTTGCGCGGTGGATAGGGCGTTGCTATAGTTCGCCCCCTGCTGACGCGACACACGAAGCGAAGTTGAAAAACAAAGCGACGGATGTCGGCG
>Ga0187843_10000538_pt1 | contig 26636 bp, 25 predicted proteins | sample SpaLakP09_SKY_43_FD_134516 | JGI IMG/M metagenome (GOLD analysis project Ga0187843, IMG submission 134516) | Oligotrophic lake water microbial communities from Sparkling Lake, Wisconsin, USA - SP09_SKY_43 | ecosystem: Environmental > Aquatic > Freshwater > Lake | place: USA: Sparkling Lake... | reverse complement strand
GGCCACCGAGGCATGGCGCAAGGTGTTGAGCAGCAGGGTGGGGTAGTGGGCCACCGGCGCCACCGGGTATTTGGCGAAGAGCTCGGGGAAGAGCCGCATCATCATCTTGCGGTTTTCCAGCATGTAGCTGACACCGCTGGGCACGCGCAGATTGTCTTCCAGCACGTAGTAGCCGCCGTCGGCGTGGCGGATCAGGTCGACGCCGGTGATGTGGGCGTAGATGCCGTGCGGCAGGTCCAGGCCCTGCATGGCCGGCTGGTACTGGGCGTTGGCGAAGACCTGCTCGGCCGGCACCAGGCCGGCTTTGACGATCTCATGGTCGTGGTAGATGTCCCAGAGGAAACGGTTCAGCGCATTGACGCGCTGGCGCAGGCCGGCTTCCAGCATGCGCCACTCCTCGGCCGGCACGATGCGGGGCACGGTGTCGAAGGGGATCAGGCGCTCGGCGCCGGCCTCGTCGCCGTAAACGGCGAAGGTGATGCCGACCTTGTGGAAGAGCAGGTCGGCCTCGGCCCGCTTCTTGGCCAGGGCTTCGGGGGTCTGGGCATGCAACCAGTGCGCGAAGGACTGGTAATGCGGGCGCAGGGCGCCGCTGGGTAGCAGCATCTCGTCGTAATGGCCCGGGGCGGGCAGGGTGAGGGCGTGCATGGCGTGGTCGTCTCCGTGGCCTTTGCAGTGGCTGAATGCAAGCCTTGTGCCCGTTTGGGAGCCTTGCGGGTCGCGGCAGATGGCGCGGGTGTGTGCACCGTCCGGCCCGATCATGCGCCGCTTTGGTGCGCGGAGCTGGTCCGCCTGAGCTTGGTGCATGGGGCTTGCCGCAGATTGGTGCGCGCAGCGCTGCGGCTATGCTTGCGAGGCCATGTGAACGAGGGAGAAACCGAGTTGATGCACCTGTTCCGTTTCGGGGGCTGCCGTCTGCGGCTCTGGCCTGTTCTCGCGTCGCTCCTGCTCTTGTTGACGGGCGCGGTCGCCTCGGCCCAGGTGGTGGCACCGGCGCCAGCCGCATCCGCAGTGACTGCGGCGCCCAGCGCCCCGGTGCAGATCCTGAACCGCCGCATTGCCGAATACCGCGCGCCCTTTTTGGGCGTCAGCCCTGCCGAGCGGGCGCGCCGCACCCATCTCTACATGAACGAGGTGCTGGCCCGCTCAGGAGCTGGCGAGGTGACGGTGCGCAAGGAAGCCCAGGGCCAGATGTTGATGCTGGACGGCGAGATGGCCCTGATCCTGACGCCCGAGGATGTCGATGTGGCCAGCGGTGCCACCCTGGACAGCACCGTGGCCGAGGCCAAGCGCCAGCTGGAGCAGCTGATTGCCGAGACGCGCGAGAGCCGCGACCAGCGCCGGCTGTGGCATGCGGCGCTCTACAGCCTGGCGGCCAGCCTGGTGTTTGTCGGCCTGCTCTGGGCCGTGCGGCGCGGCCAGCGGGCGCTCGATGCCGGCTTGGCGGCCCGCATGGCCTCACGCAGCGGCGCCTTGCACCTGGCCGGCACACCGCTGCTGCAGCGCGACAAACTCTTGAGCTTCAGCCACTGGCTGGTGCTGGGCCTGGGCTGGGGCTTGATGGCCTTGATCAGCTACCAGTGGCTGAGTCTGGTGCTGAGCCAGTTCCCCTACACCCGGCCTTGGGGCGAGCAGCTGAGCGCCTACCTGCTGGCGGTGCTGCTCAAGATCGGCAGCGGCGTGTTGCATGCCTTGCCCGATCTCTTCATCGCCCTGGTGATCTTTGCCATGGCACGCGCGGCCACCGGCCTGCTCAAGCCGGTGTTCGATCGCATCGAGGCCGGCCAGGCCAGCCTGGGCTGGATGGACCGCGACACCGTGCGCCCCTCGCGCCGCATCATCAACACCGGCATCTGGTTGTTTGCCCTGGTGATGGCTTATCCCTACCTGCCGGGCTCGGGCAGTGAGGCCTTCAAGGGCATGTCGGTGCTGCTGGGCCTGATGATTTCCCTCGGCGCCTCCAGCATCGTCGGCCAGGGCGCCAGCGGTTTGATCCTGATGTTCTCGCGCACCATCCGCGTGGGCGAGTATGTGCGGGTGCAGGAGCATGAGGGCACCATCACCGAGCTGGGCATGTTCACCACCCGCATTCGCACCGGCCTGGGCGAGGAGCTGACCCTGCCCAATTCCCTGGTGATGGGTTCGGTCACCAAGAACTATTCGCGTGCCGTGCATGGCGTCGGTTATGTCGTCGACACCACGGTGACGATCGGTTACGACACGCCCTGGCGCCAGGTCGAGGCCATGCTGCTGGAGGCGGCTCGGCGCACGCCCGGTGTGCTCGATGTGCCGCCGGCCCGGGTGTTCCAGACTGCCTTGTCGGATTTCTACCCCGAGTACCGCCAGGTCTGCCAGGCCGCGCCCAGCCAGCCGCGCCCGCGCGCTGAGGTGCTGAGCCAGCTGCACGCCCACATCCAGGATGTGTTCAACGAGTACGGCGTGCAGATCATGTCGCCGCACTACCGCAGCGACCCGGCCAGCCCAAAGTTTGTGCCACGCAGCGCCTGGTTCAGCGCGCCGGCCAAACCTGAAGCGGCGCCGCCGGCAGTGTGAGCGCGGCGGCGATCAGGCCGCGCGCATGCCGCGGGGCTCGTCTTGCAGCACGCTGTAGATGGTGTCGTCGTCGGTGACCAGCAGCTGGCGAGCCAGGCGCTGGCGCATCACGCCCAGGGCGATGACCACGGCCAGGCTCAGGCAGATGGCGTACAGCGCCATGAAACCGGGGTAGTGCAGCACGATGGCCAGGGGCTTGGCCACGCCCAGAAAGGCCGCGAACAGCCAGGAGGCGCTGCTCACGCCGCCCAGCAGGGCTGGCAGGCCGGCGGCCTTGTGCGGTTCTTCCTGCGGCGCGGCCAGCAGGGGGAAGGCCCAGCGGTGCAGGGCCCAGCCATTGAGCGTCAAGATCAGCACGACGCTGAGTTTGGCCAGCAGCTTGGGTTTCTCCAGAATCACCGCTGGGTCAAAGCCGGTGTCGATGCCGATCAGCACCAGGCCCGAGACCCACAGGGCCAGCAGCGACCAGCTCACCAGGCGCGAGGCCTTGCGCAGCAGCACCCGATCCACCCGCTTGGGCATGAAGATGGCCACATCACCCAGCACCACGCTCGCAGCCGCAGCAAAGCAGGCCAGCACATGGGTGTAGAGCGCCAGCATGCGCAAGAGGGCCGAGGTATCGAGCAGTTCCACGAGCAGGTCCCTTCCCTGGGGTGTTGAAAAACCGCGTTGCGCTGACAAGCCTCCCTCATCGGATGGGTGTGACTTTGTTCACGCTTCGGGCCGCGAGTCTAAGAGGGCTGTGTGACACCCGCATATCAGGGCTTGCCAGGGGTGTCAGATGTTGCTATGGCGCGACTGGAGGCCCTGTTGTTGCGACTTGTTGCAGATCGCGTTCGCCCGCTCTGCTTGACGAATTCGTTTACATCGGTAAACATACGCTTCGTTTACGAAAGTAATCAACCAATCAATAACTCGACGACCCCACTGAACCCGACCGCCATGGCCAAGAAAGACGCAGCACCGCCACCGATCAGCATCTCGGACGCCGAAGCCCAGGTCATGGAGGTGCTCTGGCAGCGCCACCCGCAAGGCGCCGACGAGATCGCCGAGGCCCTGGCCGACCGTCAGGACTGGCAGCTTGCCACCATCAAGACCCTGGTCAACCGCCTGTTCACCAAGGGCGCCATCAGCGCCGAGAAAGACGGCCGGCGTTACCTCTACAGCCCGCTGCTGCGCCGCGAAGACTGGCTGAGCAGCCAGAGCCTGGGTTTGATCGACCGACTGTTCCAGGGCCGCCTCACCCCGCTGGTGGCGCATTTCTCGGCCCAGCGCAAGCTCAGCGCGGCCGAGCTGAAAGCGCTCAAGCAACTGATTCAGGACTATGAAAATGACTGACGCTTCCCTCGGCACCGCCCCGGCCGATCTGGCCGCACAGCTGCTGCCCAGCTTGGGCGTGCAAACCCTGGTGCTCAGCGTCGCGCTGCTGCTGTTGTGGTTGCTGCGACCGGTTCTGCTGCGCCTGCTGGGCGCGGGCGCTACCTATGCAGCCTGGTGGGCCCTGCCGCTGCTTTTGCTTGGAATGGCCTGGCCGCGCTCCGAGGCTTTCGTGCCCGCGGTGGTGCTGCGCTTGAAAGCCCAGGCCCTGGGCGTGTGGAGCCCCGATGCCTTGCCCGCCTGGTCGGCGCTGCCCGAGGCCGCCGGCACCAACGCCGGTTTGGCTTGGCCCGTGGTGCTGGCCCTGCTTTGGGCCTTGGGCGTGCTGCTGTGCCTCGGCCTGTTGGCCGGGCGTCATGCCCGCTTGATGGCCGGTCTGCGTTTCGATACCGCGGGCGGCTGCTGGCGCTCACCGGCCGGCACCGGCCCGGCCCTGGTCGGCCTGCTGCGCCCGCGCCTGTGCCTGGCCGAGGATTTCGAGGCCTGCTTCAGCCCGGCCGAGCAGGCCCTGATCCTGGCGCACGAGGCGGTGCATCAGCAGCGCCGCGACAACCTCAGCCACTTGCTGGCCCATCTGATCTGCGCCCTGCACTGGTTCAACCCGCTGGCCTGGTGGGGCCTGCGCCGCCTGCGCGCCGACCAGGAGCTGGCTTGCGATGCCCGCGTGCTGCAAGCGCAGCCGCGTTCAGCCCTGGCCGCCTACGCCAGCGCCTTGCTCAAGGCCCAGGACCTGCAGTCCCTGACGCCCCATTTCCGTGGCAGTACTTTGGCCTGCAGCTGGCAGGCCCAACACCCTTTGCTGGAGAGAGTTCAGATGTTGAAAGCCCACCACCGCCTGCCGCAATGGCGCCGCCGCCTGGCCCTGGCCCTGACCCTGGGGCTCAGCCTCGGCAGCGCCGGCCTGGTTCATGCCTTGAAGCCTGCGCCGGCCACAACGGCACCGAAGCCAGCTGTGCCGCCGGTGCAGGCGGGCTATCACCTGGTCGAGACTGATGTGGATTTGAGTGTCAACGGAGAGTTGCTGCGAGCGCTGCGGGTGACGTCATACCAGTCCAAGTCCAACTTCTTCTTCAGCGAAAAAGCTGGCGAGAAGGCCAAGGCGGATGCTTGGATGGTCCGTCTGGAACCCACGACCCTGGCCGATGACAAATTCCGTCTCGACTTGGTCATCCTGCGCGGAGACGCCAGCGTGCCCTACGCCTCGGGTGAGGATTGGCACGGCAATCTGCGCGTGGTTGCGAAGCCGACGCTGATCGTCAAGGCTGGCGAGCCGGCCCGTATCGAAGTCAGCGACGACAAGGACGGCCAGGTGCTGCGCCTGGACTTGAACACCCATTGGGTGATATCGGAAAGCATGAGCATCGTGAAGGCAGTGGTGGACCGCGCTCAACCTTGAGCGCTGTGCGGCCCAACCTTCACGAGCCGATGAAGGCGGCCCCCAGTGAAGCGCGCGGCCGGGCCGCCGGTGGCTTGCCGGCCTTGATCCAGGCCTGCAGGCCGGCGCCCAGGCTGTCCAGCGGGTGGCCGCCGGGCAGGGTGGTGGGGCGGCGCGTGAGGGCACGGTCCAGGCTGGCCTGAGCGGCTTGGGTCTCGCCCTGAAGCAGCTGGGTGTAGGCCAGGTCCAGATGGGCCGACCAGCTGAAGGCGGTGGCCGGGTCGGTGCTGGCTTCCAGCGCCGCCACGCGCTTTTCCTGCAGGCCGCGGCTGCGGGCCAGATCGCCCTGGCCGCGTGCGAGCTGTGCTTCCACCATCAGCAGGCGTGATTTGCCATGCGCCTCGCGGCGGTTGCTGGGGTCGATGGACTGCATGCAGAGCTCGGCCAGCGCAGCCTCATCGAAGGCCAGGGCCACCTCGGCCAGGTCCAGGGCGATGCCGCTTCGCTGCCTCTGCGTGAGGCTGCTGTTCTGGCGCAGGCGATCGAGCAGCTGCATCAGCTCCTGCCGCGTGCGGGCCGGCATGGCTTGCACCTCGGTGCGAGCCAGCGGCGACTTGTTGTGGACGCCTGCGGTCTGCAGCTGGTGGCGGGTCTGGGCGATCAAGGCCATGCTGAGCAGGCGCAGCTGCGCACTCTCGGGCCAGGTTTTGTCACGCGCCGCCGTGTCGATCAGGCTCTGCACCTCGCGCTGCGCCTCGCCGTACTGGCCGCGTGCGAGGAAATACTCGGGGATGAAGCCGCGGTGCTCCAGGAAGCTCAGGTCATTGCCCGGGCCCAGCACGAGGTTCATGTCTTCGATCAGCTTGCGGTGGGTTTGCAGTGCGCCCTCAAACTGGTTCAGTCGCAGCAGATCGGTCAGGTGGTTCTGGCGGATCACCAGCATCTGCATGGCCAGCTTGGGATCGCGCGTCTCCCAGAGGTCGCGCGTGGCTTCCAGCGCGGCCAGGGCTTCGCGTGGCCGGCCTTGCTCGTTGCGCAGCACGCGCAGATTGTTGAGGTAGTCGGCCCGCTCGAGCGCTCCGCCCGGGTGCAGGCGCTGCTGCAAGGCACCGCTTTGGGTCAGGATGCGTTCGGCCTCGTCCAGCCGACCCAGGTGCATGGCATTGGCGGCCAGCACCTGCAGGGTCAGGCTGTGCGGTTCGGAGATTTCACCAAAGGTCTTGACGATGGCGCCGCGCAAGGGCTCCAGCAAGGTCATCGATTCCACATGGTGGCCGCTGATCTGCCACAGCCAGGCCTGCCCCAGCTGGGCTTGCAGGGCCTGCGGGCTGCCGGCGCCGTGGCGCTCCAGGGCCAGCTGTGTCCATTGCTCGGCCAGGGGGAAGGCGGCGTCGAAATGGTTGAGGGCGCCAAAGGTGTTGCTCAGCACCTCGAGCAGGCGCAGCCGGGTGTCGGGGTCGTTGGCGAACTTCTGCGGCAGCTCGTCGCGGCTTTCCATCAGCAGCTGCAGCACGGTGGGCCACTGGCCGCCATGGGCCTCGGGCGTGGCGGTGGCCAGCAGGTCGGTCAGGTAGCGCGTCACCTGGTCGGACTGGCGCGCAGCGGCATCGGCCCGCTGCCATTGCCAGGTGGCCACGCCCAGGCCGGCGCCCAGGCTCAGCAGCACCAGGCTGCCCGCGCCCACCGCCAAGGCATTGCGGCGCAGCAGCAGGCGGGTGCGGTGGCGCCAGTCTTCGCGCCGCACGCTCACCGGGCGGTGCTCCAGCCAGCGCTGCAGGTCGTTGATCAGCTCGCGCACGCTGCCGTAGCGATCGGCCGGCTTCTTGCGCAAGGCCTTGGCGACGATGGCCTCCAGATCGCCCTGGGCCAGCGGGGCATCGGCCGGCAAGCCCGGGCTTGCCGGGTCGTAGTGGGCGCCACTTCGCTCGGCAGCCGCGGCCAGGCGCACAGGCTCGTCATGCAGCAGGGCACGTTCGGTGGCGGTGCGTTTGCTGCCGCGCGGCGCGAAAGGCAGGCTGCCGCTGAGCAGCTCGAACAGCATCACACCGAGGGCGAAGACATCGGCCCGGGTGTCAATCAGGTCACCCAGCAGCTGCTCGGGGGCGGCGTAGTTGAGCGTCAGGCTCAAGCCGGCCTGGCGGGTCAGGTCGTGGTTGGCGTCGCCGGGCTCGTCCTCCAGCAGTGCGGCGATGCCGAAGTCCAGCAGCTTGGGCTGGCCATCGGCCTGCACCAGCACATTGGTGGGCTTGAGGTCGCGGTGCACGATCAGCTGGGCATGGGCGTGGTCTACTGCCTCGGCCACGCGGATCAGCAGCTGCACCCGTTCGGCCACGCGCGGGCATTGGTGCAGCACATGGTCGTTGAGCGCGCGGCCCTCGACATGCTCCAGCACCAGATAGGCCTGGCCCTGGGCGCCGATGCCGGCGTCCAGCAGGCGGGCAATGCCGGGGTGGTTGAGCCGGCCCAGCACCGCGCGTTCGCGTGCGAAGCGGGCGCCCAGCTGGCGGGCATCGAGGTCGCTGCGCAGCAGCTTGATGGCGGCACGGGCCTGGTAGAGGCCATCGGCTCGCTCGGCCAGCCAGACCTCGCCCATGCCACCCTGGCCGATGCGCGAGAGCAAAGACCAGGCGCCCAGGCGCTGGGCCGGCGCCTGCGGGGCGGGCACCGGGGTGGTGGGCGTGGCTTCGTGCGCGGCCGGCTCGCGATCGACCGACACGGTGGCGGCCGGCCTCGGTGCCGGCTCGCGTGGGCTGGTGGTTGGGGCTGCAGACACCCGTGGCCCGACGCTGGGCAAGGTGGCTTCATTGGCCAGCAGATCGGCCACCTGCCGGGCCAGCTCTGCATCTTCCTGGTGCAGCCGGTTCAGCCAGGCCTGCCGCGCGCCGGCGCTGAGATCCAGCGCTTCATTGAGCAGGGCGGACAGGCGTTGCCATTGGGCACGATCGGCAGACATGGGTGGGTAGAGGGGCGCAAGGCCGGATCAGCAGGAACATCAGGGGAGGGGCTGGGCGACTGTACGACAAGCTTGTGACGGCTGAACCCCCCACTTGCCCCTAGCCATGGGGCCTGCCCCGGCCCGGCCCGGCTCGCTCCGCCTCAGCCCGCCCGGCGGCCGGTGTCAGCGCCAGAGCTGCAGCAGCAAGGCTTTCAGTGCCGCTGGCTGCAGCATCAGCTGGCCGCCCAGCTGCTCGGCCAGAAAGGCCAGCTGCAGCCACAGCAACCAGACCACCGCCACGCTCTTGAGCGAGCTGGCCATGGAGGCCACATTGAGCTGTGGCGCAAAGCGGTTGATCAAGCCCATGGCCATGTCCATCACCCAGCTCAGCAGCAGGGCGGGCGCTGCGATCAAGAGGCTCAATGCCATCAGGCGGCCGAAGCCGGTCTCGAACAGGCGCGCGCCGCCGGGCCACAGGGTCAGGTCTTTCCCATGCAGGGGCAGCAGGGCATAGCTGTCCAGCAAGCTGCCCACCATCAGCATGAAGCCGCCGCTGCTCATGAACACCCAGCCCGCCAGGCGCGAGAGCAGGGCGCCGTTCAGCGAGGTCTGGTGCCCGCCCAGTGGATCGACGATCTGCGCCGTGGTGGCCCCGATCTTGGTGTCGATGATCTGCCCCGCCGCCTCGAAAGCCCAGAGCAGCAGGGCCCAGAAAAAGCCCAGCGCCGCACCGTTGAAGACCTCGCGCCCCAGGCACAGCAGCAGGCCCCAGGCATCACCCCAGGGCAGCTTTGCCTGCTGCAGGGCCGGCCCTTGCAAGGCCATGGCCAGGCCGGCCAGGCTCATGAAGATGGCATTGCGCACCAGGCTGGGCACGACATCCTGGCTGAACAGGGGCAGCAGCAGGAAGGCCGTGGCGATGCGCGCGGCGCACAGACCCCAGAGCAGCAGGACCTGGCCCAGGTCCAGGGTGGCGAGAAAGTCCATGCGGCGCGCCCGCGCTCAGCGCCGCACCAGGCTGGCGAAGTCGCTGAACACCCGGTCGCTGAACTGGTACAGCCCGCCGCCCAGCAGCGAGGCGGTGACAAAGAGCGTCAGCACGATGGCCAGGAACTTGAGCAGAAAGGGCAGGGTCTGCTCCTGCAGCTGCGTGGCCGCCTGCACAAAAGCCACCAGCAAGCCGACCACGGCCGCCACCAGGATCGGCGGTGCCGACAGCAGCAGCACAAACCACAGCGCCTGTTGCGTCAGCTGGATCACTTCGTTGTTCATGGGTTTGGGCCTCAGTGGTAGGTCAGGATCAGGCCGTGCACCAGCTTCACCCAGCCGTCGATCAGCACGAACAGCAGCAGCTTGAAGGGCAGGGACACGGTGGTGGGCGAGAGCATCTGCATGCCCATGGCCATCAGGATGTTGGCCACTACCAGATCCACCACCAGAAAGGGCAGGAAGATCAGGAAGCCGATCTCGAAAGCCACCGACAGCTCGCTCACGGTGAAGGCTGGCACCACGACGATGAAGTCGCGCTCGCTCAGGGCTTCGGCCGCCTCGGGGGGCAGGGAGCGCTGCGCGGTCTTCAGAAAAAAGGCGCGCTCCAGCGGCCGGGTGTGGCGGATCAGGAACTCGCGCAGAGGTTCCTTGGCCTGATCGGCCGCGGCCAGCATGGCCTGGGCATTGCTGCCCAGGGGCTTGTCACCGATGCGCTGCTGCATCTGCACCCCGACCGGGTACATCACATACACGCTCAGCACCAGGGCCAGGCCGTTGAGCACGATATTGGGCGGGGTCTGCTGCAAGACCAGGGCATTGCGCAGCAGGCCGAACACCACCACCAGCTTGGTGAAGGAGGTCACCATCACCGCGACGAAAGGCGCCAGCGACAGCAGCACCACCGTCAGCAGGGCCGAGGCGGGCGAGAACTGATTCAGGTCCATGCACGCTCCGCCTGCAGCTGGGCGCAGCGTTCGGGCGCGCACAGCTCGGTCACCCGCAAGGCCTGACCCCGGCCCCAGGCCAGGCGCTCGCCGCGCGCCAGCTCGCAGTCGGGCTGCTGGCCGCTGCGGTCCGCCCACCACAGGCTGATGGGCGTGGCGGGCAGCAAGGCCGTGGCCAGCGGCGCCCAGCCGAACAGGCGCTCGGCCGGCAGGGGCTCGGCCAGGGCCTGGCGGAACTCCAGCACGCCGCTGCCCGGCGCGCGCGCAGCCAGGCCGCTGGGGCGGTCGAGCCAGCTGGCTTCGCTGCCGGCGCACAGGCTGCGCCCCCAGGTCGGGGCCATGGCGGTGCAGCCGGCGGGCAGGCGCAGCCAGGCCTGCCAATCGCTGCAGAAGCTGGCCTCGATCAGCAGCACGCTGCCCAGGGTCAGGCCGGCCAGGTCTTCGGGGGGCAGGTCTTGCCGGCCCAGCAGCAGCTCGGCCGCCAGGGCCGGCCATTGCAGGCACAGCAGCGGCGGCGGTGCCGGGCGTTGGAACAGGGGCGCGGCCTCCAGCTCCAGGCCTTGCGGGCCGCCGAACTCGTCGGTCCGGTGGCCCCAGGCGATGGCGGCGCGCAGCCGCCCCGGTGCGGTGCCGGGGCCCGCCGCCGCAGCCGGTGCCCAGTGCAGCAGCTCGCCCGGGGCCAGCCAGTCCTCCAGGGCATCGAGCCAGGTGGCTGCGCGGTGCAGCAGCAGGGCGGCCTGGGCCGGGCTGTGCAGCTCGGGGGGCAGCAGCAGCTGCACGGGGCCGCTCGGGCTGTCGGCGGCCAGGCTCAGCCGGCTCGCATGGCCTTCCGCCTCCGGCTCCTGCAGGCGCTCGCCGCGCGCTGCGGCTGATTGCGGGGCCGGGCTCAGCATGCGCCCTCCACCTGGCGGCTGACCATCATGCGCGTCAGCTCGGCCACCGAGCGTGCGCCCATCTTGCCCATGCCGCGGGCGCGGTAGAGCTCGATGGTCTTGACCGAGAGCTGCATGCGGTCGGCGATGTTCTTGTTGTAGATGCCCTGGATCACCCAGCCCAGCACCTCGCGCTCGCGCGGCGCCAGCGTAGCCTCGCGGCGGCGGAACTCCTGCGCGCCGGGGCTGTCGCCGGCCTCGGCCTTGCTGTGCGGGCCGGCCTCGTCCTCCGGCGGGGTCTGCTTGGCCTGATGCTGCTGCCGCGCTTCCATGCGGGCAAAGGCCGCTTGCAGTGCGCGCTCCAGGGCCTCCTCGTCGAGCGGTTTTTCCAGAAAGCTGACCGCGCCTTTTTGCATGGCGCGCACCGCCAGGGCCACATCGGCATGGCCGCTCATATAGACCACGGGCAGGTCCAGGCCGCGCTCGTTCATGCGGTCATGCAGATCCAGGCCCGAAATCTCGGGCATGCGCACATCCATCAGCACGCAGCCGCGCTCGGCGCTCGGGTGCCGGCCCAGGGCTTGCAGCGCCTGCTCCGGGTCGCCGAGGGCCTGCACCTGGTAGCCGGCCGCATCGAGCCAGAACTCGGCCGAGGCGCGGAAATCGGCGTTGTCGTCGATCAGGTAGATGGTGGGTGAGGGCTGGGACATCGGGCTTCACTCCAGACGGACGGGTTGGGGAGAGGGCGCGGCCAAAGGGTCGGCCGCGCTGGCGGGGGCGCCGCTGTCGAGCGGCAGGTCGATGTGGAAGCTGCAGCCGCGCTCGGGGTTGCGGCTGAACCAGAGCCGGCCCTGGTGCAGCTCGATGAAGGAGCGGCAGATGGCCAGGCCCACACCCATGCCCGAGGGCTTGGTCGAGGCGAAAGGCACGAACAGGTTTTTCTCCGCTGCTTCGCTGAGGCCGCAGCCGTTGTCCTGCACCTGCAGCAGGGCCTGGCCCTGCTCGCTGCGCAGGCGCAGGCCCAGGCGCGGTGCCGTCTGGGCGGGGGGCTGGCGCATGGCGTCCAGGGCGTTGCGCATCAGATTGACCAGCACCTGCTGCAGCATCACCGCGTCGCCGCGCACCAGCAGGGGCTGGCTGGGCAGGTCCAGGCTCAGCTGCACCTCGCTGCGCTGCAGGTCCCAGTCCAGCAGGCCCAGTGATTCACGCAGCAGGGCCGCCAGGTCCAGGCGCTGCAGGCGAGGTTGGCGCGAATGGGTGAACTCGCGGATGCGCGTGATCACCCGGGCCGCAAAACTCAGCTGTTCCAGCGCCCGTTCGAGCGCGCCGCTTTCTTCGCTGCTGAGCGCGGCGGCGGGCTTCTCGGCCGCGCGCCGCGCCAGGCGCATGCGCAGGCCGCGCAGCAGATTGCTGGCCGCGCCGATGGGCTGGTTCAGCTCATGGGCCAAGGTGGTGGCCATCTCGCCGACCGAGATCACGCGCGAGGTGAAGAGCAGCTGCTCGCGGTCGTCCAGCTGGCGCTGCAGCACGCGGGCGCGCTCGCGCCGGTCCTTCAGGCGCAGCAGGCAGCGGCCCGGGGCCAGGGGCAGGGCGCTGGCTTCCCACTGCGCGGCGGGGCTCAGGCTCAGCGGCTGCAAGAGGCCGCTCGGCGCCAGCGCCTGCAAGGCCAAGAGCAGGCCGGGCAGGGCTGCGTCCAGGGCCGCCAGGCTGCTGCCTTCCGGCAGGCTGGGCCAGGCGGCCTGCCAGGTGCGCGAGGCCCAGACCAGGCGGCCATGCTCCAGCAGGGCGGCGGTTTCGCCCAGGCGGCTGAGCAGACTCAGGCTGTCGGCCGAGAGGCGCTCGCTCCCGGCTTCGGCGTCGGCGTGGGTGTCACATACAGCAGCGTTCATCGTCATCCTCGTTCAATTCCAGTCCGTCGAGCTGCACATCCAGGGCTCCGGGCTGGCCAGCAGCCACACGCTCCACTGCGGGCCCAGGGCGCTGCGAAAGGCGCGCGCCGCATCCAGTCGCAGGCCCAGGTCTTGCCAGCGCTGCCCGGCCTCGCACACCGGGCCCAGCTGCAAGGCGATGCGTGCGCGCGCCTGGCCGGGCTCGGGGCTGGGGCGCAGCTGCCAAGCCAGGCCGGGCGAGGGGGCTTCTTTCACCGCATGGGCCATCAGGCAGGTGGCCGGGCCCGCGTCAGGGCGGCCAGCCGCTGCGGCATGGCGCCACTGCATCTGCACGCGCCAGCGCGGGCCGCTCAGGCTGAAGCCCGCGGGCCCAGCCTGCCCATGCAGCAGGGCGGCCCAACCGGCCTGCGTGGCGGGCATATCGCCCGCGGTCGGCAGGTGCCCGGCCGGGCAGGCCAGCAGCACACGCCGGCCCAGCGCCCATTGCTCGCGCGCACGCTGCAGGATCAGCCGCGCCTCGGGCAGGCTCGATTGCTGCCAGCGCCGCAGCAGCAGGGGGCGCCAGTCGGCTGGCTCGGCCGCGCCGGGGCGGGCTGGGCTTCCTTCTTCATCCGCCGCGCGGTGTTCCGGCTCCTCCTCAAGCTCGGCCTGCACCGGTGTCGGGCGCGTGCGCGCCAGCTGGGTCGGGTCGGCCAGCAGGCTGCTCAGGCGCAGGGGCTGGCTGGGCGCCACGGCCTGGGCGGCGGCGGCTTCGGGCGGAAGCTGGGCCTGTTCGGCCGGCTCGGCGCTCTTGCCGTCCGCGCCGCCGACCGTGCTGGTGATCGGGCTGCTGGCGCCCAGGCCCTCCTGCGCGCTGCGCCAGAGCGCGCTCATGCGCAGGCTTTGGTCGAGAGGGCTCAGGCCGCCCACCCCAGCGAGTCCTTCGACGCCACTCATGCCCGCCCCTCGCGATGGGCGCGCAAGCCGCGGGCACGGCGCGCGCGCGCCGACAGGGCCAGGCTGTCCTGCCAGGCGCTGCGTTCCAGCTGGGCGTAGACGGCAGTCTGGCCTTCGTACGCGTCCAGCCCCTGCTCGGCAAAGCCCAGGGCAGCCAGGCAGGCCCGGGCCGAACGGTTGTCCGGGTGGCAGGTGGCCCAGACGCGCGCCAGGCCCAGGCCCTCGAAGGCATGGCGCAGCAGCAGCTCGCCGCCTTCCAGCGCCAGGGCACCGCCCCAGGCGCTGGGCAGCAGGCGGCTGCCCAGCTCCACCGCCTCCGGCCCACGGGCGGGCAGGGGCATGAGGTTGAACCAGCCGATGAAACGCGGCGTCAGCCCCGGCTCGGCCTGCGGCGTCGAGGCATGCCAGATGCCCAGGCCCTCGTGCTGGCGGTACACGGCCTGGATGTTGTGCAGAAAGCGCCAGGCCACCAGGCCCAGGTCCAGGGCGGCATCGTCGAGCAGCCAGGCGCGCAGGCGCGGCTCCTGGTGCATGGCCACCAGGTCCATCAAGTCCTCGCCCCAGAACTCGCGCAGGGCCAGGCGTGGGCCGCGCAGCCAGGGTTCGGGCCTTTGGTTGGGCAAGGGGCTGGGCAGCGGGGGCGGCGTGCGCGTGTGGCGGGCGTTGGCCTCAATCGTGTCCATGCGTGTCCTCCTCGGCGCTGTTGTCTTCATCGGCCCGGCTCGGGGCGCGGCCCTGCAGGCTCAGGCCTTCCAGTTGCAGGCCTTTGCGACGCAGGCGCTCGCTGAGCGCCTGGCCTTGCTGTTGCAGCAGCAGGCGCTGCTCCTGCCCGGCCGTGTGGGCCAGCGCGGGCGCGGCCAGCTGCAGGGTCCAGGCACTGCCGCCGCCCGCGGCCAGGGCCTGGCGCTCGGCTTGCAGCAGCCAGCCGCTGTGCAAGGGCTGGGGGTTCAGCTCCAGCTGCCACTGGCTGGCCGAGGCCGCGTTGACCTCAGGTGGCAGCAGCGGCCGCGCCGGCTCGGGCAGAGGCGCGGCGCTGGGGCCAGGTCTTGCCGACTCGGCGGGCGCCGGCGGGCGCAGCGGCGCCGGGCCCTCGTTGGCGGCGGGCGGGGCTTCTGTTGGGAGGGGGCGTTGCATGGCCTGGGCCGACCAAGTCGGCAGGGCCAGCTGGGCCAGGGCCTCGGCGGGCAGGCGGGTTGCTTCTTCCTCGCTTGCCGCGCGCTTGTGGCTGCGAGGTGTCGGGGCCGCGGACTCGCGCTGCGGCGTTCGCGGCGGCTGCTGGCGCTGGCGCAGGCTGCGCTCAAAGCGCAGGGCCAGGCTGTCGAGCGCGGTCCCGGGCTCGGTGCCGGGCGAACGCTCCGGGCTGCCGGTGTCCTTCGGCGCCTCGGACGGGGCGGGGCTCAGGCGCATGGTCGGCGTTCCTCCAGCGCCAGTTCGCGGCGCTTCTCCTGAGCGGCCAGGCGCTGCTGGCGCTGGGCCTGCAGCAGGCCCTGGGCCAAGTCCTCGCGCTCCTGCAGCCGGGCCAGCTCTTGCTGGCGCGCGCGCAGCGTGTCCTGCGCCCGCTCCAACGCGCGCTCGTCGTCCAGCAAGGCGTACTCCTCACGTTCCAGCCATTCATCGAGCTGGGCCTGGCGGGCGCCGGCCTGAGCGTTCCAGCGCGGCAGCTGCGGCGCCAGGGGGCCGCCCAGGTCCTCTTGCAGCTGCTGGCGTTCGCGGCGCCGCTGTTCAATCCGCCGCTGGCGCTGCTGCACGGCCTCCTGCGCCTCGGCCAGGGCCTGCGCGGCCTGGGCCCAGGCGCTTTCGGCGCGGCGGCGCCGCAGCTGGCGCAGTTGCAGCAGCTGCTGGGCAGACGCGGGCTCCAGCTGCAGATGTCGCAGCTCGCGCAGCTGACCGTGCGGGGAGGCGCTCGGGTTCATGCCAGGGCCTCGCGCAAGGCGGCCTGGGTCTGCTCCCAGGGGCTCGCTTCCAGCGGCGGCTGGCGCAGCAGGGCCTGCAGCTGCGGCAGGCGGGCGATGGCCTCGTCGGCCAGCGGGTCGCCGCCGGCCCGGTACTCGCCCACGCGCAGCAGGAATTCCACCTCGGCATGGCGGGCCAGCAGGCGCCGCAGATGGGCGGCCTGCGCCTGCTGCTCGGGCGTGGTGACGCGCTGGAACACGCGGCTGACGCTGGCCAGCACATCGATGGCCGGGTAATGCTGCTGCTGCGCCAGCTTGCGCGAGAGCAACACATGGCCGTCGAGGATGGAGCGCACCTCCTCGGCGATCGGGTCCTCGCCGTCCTCGTCCTCGGCCAGCACGGTGTAGAAGGCAGTGATGGAGCCTTGGTCGTCATTGCCGGCGCGCTCGAAGAGGCGGGGCAGCTCCGCAAACACCGAGGGCGGGTAGCCGCGCCGCACCGGTGGCTCGCCGGCCGACAGGCCCAGCTCGCGCAAGGCGCGGGCATGGCGGGTGACCGAGTCCATCATCAGCAGCACCCGCTGGCCCTGGGCCCGGAAACCCTCGGCCAGGGCGGTGGCGGCCAGGGCGGCGCGGGCGCGCTCCAGAGCCGGGCGCTCCGAGGTGGAGACCACCAGCACCGAGCGGGCCAGGCCCTCGGGGCCCAGCGCGTCCTCGATGAACTCGCGCACCTCGCGGCCGCGCTCGCCGATCAGGGCGATCACATTGACATCGGCGCGCGCATGCCGGGCCAGCATGCCCAGCAGGGTGGACTTGCCGCCGCCGGCCATGGCGAACACGCCGACGCGCTGGCCCTCGCCCACGGTCAGCAAGGCGTCGATGGCGCGCACGCCGGTGCAGAAGGGCTGGGACACCATGCGCCGGGTCAGCGGGTGGGGCGCCGGGCGCATCAGGGGCACGCGCGCCAGCCCGGCCGGCAGGGGGCGGCCGTCCATGGGCTCGCCCAGGCTGTCCAGCACCCGGCCCAGCAGGCCGGCACCGCAGGGCAGGCTGGCCTGCTCGGCCGCCACCTGCACCAGGGCGCCGACCGGCAGGCCTTGCAACGAACCAAAGGGAGCCAGCAACAGTTCACCGTCCAGGTAAGCGACCACCTCGGCGCACAGCGCTGGATGCTCGGGCCGGGCCGGGTCGAAGACGCGGCAGCTCTGGCCGATGCGCGCACGCAGGCCGCGCACGCGCAGCAAGGTGCCCAGGGCTTGCACCACCCGGCCCTGCTCGGCCACGGCCTGTGCATGCTGGAGCTGATGCAGCAGCTGCGCGGTGGGGCGGGCCTCGGCTGCGGGGAGGGTGGCTGTGTCCATCAGGCCTGCACCTCGATGTCCACCGCCACGCCCAGGCCCCAGCTGGCGGCAATGCGGGCCAGCTGGGTGGCCAGGGCGGCATCGGCCTCGCCCAGGGCCGAGCTCAGGCGGCAGGCCTCCTGCGGCAGGGCGGCGTCGGCCAGCAGCTGCAGCTGGCCAGACGCCAGGCTGGGCGCCAGCAGCTCGCGCAAGCCCTGTTCATGCGCGGGGTGCACGCGCAGCAGCACCGGCGCCGCCTCGGGCAGCAGGTTGCGTGCGGCTTCCTGCGCCAGGCGGGCCAGTTGTTCCGCCTCGGGCAGCTGGCCGATCAGCTTGCGCGCCACCTGCAGGGCCAGCAGGGCCACGTCCTCGCGGCGGCTGTGCAGGGCCTGTTGCTGGCTGCGCTCCCAGGCTTGCAGGGCCGCGGCCCATTCCTGCTGCACGGCGGCCAGGGCGGCCTGACGGCCTTGCTGCAGGCCTTGGGCCAGGCCCAGGGCCTGGGCATCGGCGCAGGCTTGCTGGCTGCGCAGCTCTTGTTCATGCGCCAGGTCGAGCAGGCGCTCGCGCAGGGCTTGCAGGCTCTCGAACTCGGGCAGCTCATGGGCCGCGAACAGGCGGCGCGGGCTGGCCAGCGAGGGGGCATGTTCATGCCACAGCAGATAGCTCATCGCGAGTCTCCAGGGCTATCCGGCAGCGGCAGGGTCAGGGTCAGGGCTTGAGCCAGGGCCTGGGCGCGTTGCAGCAGGGCCAGGGCATGGGCGGCCGGCATCATCAGTTCGGCCAGCGGCGCCAGGGCCTGGCTGGCGGCATGGCGCAGGGCGCCGTGCGGCAAGGTGCCGATCAGCACGGCGGCGCCACAGCTGCGCAGCAGCTCGGCCACGGCGGCTGGGTCCTGGGGGCTGGGTTCGCTCAGCGGCCAGTCGGGCAGCTCGGCCGGCAAGGTGGCATCGCGCGCCCGGTCGGGCTCTTGCAGCAGGGCTTGCACAAAGCCCGGGCCCAGGGCTTGCAGCAGGGCCTGCACGCGGCTGCGGCAGATCCAGCGCCGCAGGGCCGGGGCGCAGAACACCGCGCCCACCTGCATCTGCAGCTGGCGCAGCTCGGGTTCAGGGCGGGCCAGCCACTCCGGGGCGGTCTCCAGGGCCTGCCAGCTGAGCTGGGGCGTGGCGCGCGGGGCGCTGCGCATCAGGCGCAGGGCCAGGCGGGCCAGGGCGGCCTGGTGCTCGCGCAGCCGGCGGCGGTCGTGCAGATGCGGGTGGCGATCAGGCATGGGGCGTGCCTCCGGGGGCGCTGGTGGGCAGGGCCAGCTCGGCGCCGGGCTCCTGGCGGGTGGCCGCACTGCGACGCTGGCGCAGCAGCCAGGCACCGCCAACCAGGCTCAGGCCGGCCAGGCCCAGGCTCAGGGGCCAGAGGGCCGAGGCCTGCGTGGCCACCGGCGCCTCGGCGGCCGGGCCCAGCTGGGCCGGGCTGGCCGGGAACAGGGCCACCGTCACCTTCTCGGCCGGCAGGCCCTCGACGCTGTTCACCACCAGGGCGCGGATCTTGGGGGCCAGCAGGGCCAGGTCGGCATCGGGCCGGTGCTTGATGAAGATGGAGGCGGCCGAGGGTTGGGGCTTGTCAATCAGCGGGTGCTTCTCGGGCACGACCAGGTGCACCCGCGCCGCCACCACGCCGTCGATGCTGGCCACCGTGTGCGAGAGCTCTTGCGAGAGGGCATAGAGCAGGCGGGCGCGTTCCTCCAGCGGCGTGGAGACAAAGCCCTCGCGCTTGAAGACCTGGCCCAGGTTGTCGAAGCTTTCGCGCGGCAGGCCTTGGGAGCGCAGCAGGCGCACGGCGGGCGGAAAGTCCGCCGCCTGCACCTGCACCGCATAGGCTTTTTCTTCGCGCAGCTTCTGCGCCTCGATGCCGGCCTCGCGCAGCGCGGCCACCACCTCGTTGGCCTGGCGTTCGCTCAGGTCGGCGTACAGGGTCTGCTCCTGGCAGCCGGCCAGGGGCAGCAGGGCGGGCAGGCAGATCAGCAAAGCGCTCAGGGGGCGTCGCATGGCGGGCTCCTAGCCTTGTTGGCGGAACAGCTGCTGCAGCCCGTCCGAACTGCGGTTGGCAATGTTCGAGGTCAGCTGGCAATGGAACATGAACTCCTGGCAGCGCAGGGTCAGCTGCACAACTTCGCCCGGGCTCAGGTCGGCGCCGGCCTGGCGCGCGGCTTCGGCCATCTGGGCCAGGCTGCTGGCTTCGCTGTTGATGTGGTCGAAGGGCTTGAAGACCTGGGCCACGGCCGTGGACGGGGCGGACACCGGCTCAAGAGCCAGGGCCGAGCCCTGGCCCTTGAGCTGGGCGCGCTGCAGCGCCTGCTCGAAGCCGCCGAGGTCGGCCAGCGACAAGCCATAGCCGGCGGACAGGCCGGTAGACAGGCCCGAGTTGGGTACGCCAAGCCCCAGGGTGGGGCCGGCACCCAGCGGCGCCGCCAGTGCCGCGGACGAGGAGGCGATGGCCAAGCTGCTCATTGCTTGCGCGCCATGGTTTCCAGCGCCGAGCCCACGGCCGCCAGGGCGGTGTGCGAGGCATTGCTGAGGTAGCCCATCTCCATGGACATGGCGGTCAGCTGGGTCACATCGGCCGGCTTGTCCTGGCCCTGGTCCATGGCGGCAGACTTGGTGCTGATGGCATCGGCCTTGGCGTCCAGCACCTTGCCCCAGGCGTCGGCCATGGCTTCGAACCAGCTGCCGTTGCCGCTGCCGCCGGAGATGGAAGAGGTGTTGTTGATGCTGCTGCGTTGGATGTTGTTGCTCATGATCGTGGTCCTCGTGAAGGGCTGTGGTTCTGGGGGTGGGGTGAAGGCGGTTCAGAAGTCGATGCGGCTGGTGCGGCCTTCGCGCTCCAGCAACAAGGCCTGGGGCTGCACAGCCACCAGGCGGTGGCCGCTGGGCAGGACGGCGCCGACGAAGTAACGCGCACCATCGGCGGTGATCAGATGCGGCAGGCCCTGGCTGACCAGGGCGACGATGCGCTTGCCCGGCTCGGCGCCGGCCGAGGGCAGGGTGGGCAGGCGGCCTTCGCTGGTGCCGAGGGCGGTGGCGTCTGCCCGCACCGGGGCGGGTGGTGCGTTCAGCTCCAGGCTGCGCAGCTGGGGCAGGGCGCTGCGCAGCTGGGCCAGGGCCTGCTGCCAGGCTTCAGCCGAGGGGCCGGACAGGGCGCCGGAGGCCGCGGGCGCGGCCGGCTCCAGCCGCACCTGGCCGAGGCCGAAAACGTTTGCACGCGCTTGGAAGCCTTGCATCTGCAGCAGTTCCTCCACGGCCGCGGCCAGCTGGCTGTCGACCTGCAGCGCCTGCATCGAGGGCAGGGGCGGCCGCAGGCCCAGAGCCAGCAGGCGCTGTTGCAGCTGCGCCTGCTGGCTCTGGCCGGCCACACGGCCGCTCAACACCGGCTGGCCCTGGGCATCGCGGCTCAGCTGCAGGGCCGCGAACTCGGGCTCACGCTGCAGCTGGCTGATCAGGGCTTGCAAGGCGGGCATGGGGTCGCGTGCCGGCGCGGGCGCGGCGGGCCGCCCCTGCCAGGCCCAGGCCAGGCCAGCCAGGGCCAGGCCGGCGCCGGCCGCGGCCAGCCAGAGCTCGTGGCGCCGCGCCGGGCCTGTCGAGGCCGCTGTTTGGCCCGCTGCCTGGCCTCCATCGGCACTCAGCTCCGGCATGGCCAGGGTCTCGTCCGTCGAGGTGGTCCGGGCGATGGCCGGGTGCAGCGACCAGATGGCCGCCCTGCGCTCGCCAAAGGCCAGCACCAGATCCGGCCCCAGCTGCAGGGCGCAGTGGGCGGGCCAATCGAAGGCGTCGCCAGCCTTCAAGACCTGCTCGCCCAGCAGGGCCTGACCTTGCAGCAGCTCGGCGCGGCACAGCGGGCCTTCGAGCTGCAGGCGCAGCAGGGCGGGCTCGCGCGCCTGCAGCAGCAGATCGGCCGATTCCGCTTCGGGCCAATGCAGGGCCGGGCCGGCCGCCAGCCGCAGGGCCTGGCCGGGCCGCAGATCGGCCCGCGCGCCCGCTTGCGCGCCGCTGAGCACGCGCAGCTCCAGCGCCGGCAGGGCGGCGAAGCTGGGTTCCTGGGCGTGGGGCTGCGCGGGGCGGCTCATGGCTGGCTGCCTCCGGCGGGGGGCAGGGTGCTGTCGCTGCCGGCCGGCGCCGGGCTGGGCTCGGCGGCCCTGCCCAGTGCGCTCTCTGCGGCCGCCAGGCGGCCGGCCGAGGCCAGGCGCGGCGTGATCAGGAACATGCGCTCGACCCGCGAGCCCTTCTCGCTCTGGCTGCGGAACAGCGAGCCCAGCAGGGGCAGATCGCCCAGCACCGGCACCTTGTCCTGGCCGCTGGAGCTGCTGTCGCGCACCATGCCGCCGATCAGCAGGCTCTCGCCTTCGCCGATCAGGGCCTGGGTCTGGATGGTGGCGCGCTCAACCACGGGGATCTGGTCCACCTGGTTGGGCGTGACGTTGCCGTCCTCCACCTGAACCAGCAGCTTGATGCGGGTGCGCTCCTTGTCCACGAAGACATGCGGCATCACGCGCAGCGAGGTGCCGGCCGTGATGTTGAACAGGTCCACCTGCTCGCGCCCGGCCACTCGCACGTAAAAGGTGGAGCTGTGGTCGAACACCGCCTCGACATTGGACAGGGTCAGCACCTGCGGGCTGGACACCACCTTGGCCGCCCCGCTGCCCTGCAGGGCATTGATGCGGGCGACGAACTGGTTGCGGTTGCCCAGCACGGCCGAGACAAAACCCCCCCGGCCGCTGGGCGTGACATCACGGTCGCCGCGCAGGGCCAGGTCGCTGGCCGTGCCGCGGCCGAACAGCAGCTCGCTGCCGCCGCCGCCCGACCAACGCCAGTTGATGCCCAGCTCGCGCAGGCGGTCGGTGTTGATGTCGATGACGGTGGCTTCGATCTCCAGCGCCTGCGGCTCCACATCGAGGGCCTGGATCAGGGCGGCATAACGCTCCAGCTTCTCGGGCTGGTCGCGCACGATGATGGCGTTCAGGCGTGGGTCGGCCTCGATGCGCGGGCCGGGGCCGGCGCTTTCCGCACTGGGCTCGGCCGCCGCGCTGCGTGGTGCCAAGGCGGTCTTCAGTGCATCGGCATCGCGGCCACTGGCTGCCGCGTTGCTGGCGCCTGCGGGCGGCAGGCCCAGGGTGCCGCTGCCGGATTGCAGGCTTTGGGCTGCCAGGCCCTGGCCGCGCAGGCCGGCCTGGTTGCTGGGGCGCTCGCGGCTGGTGTTGCTGCTGTGGCTGACGCCGCTGGGCGCTGCGCCGACCAGGGCACGCAGGATGCTGGCCACGCCGGGCACGGTCAGGCTGCGGCCGGCCATGGCCATGTTCACATCCTGGGCCCAGGCGTAGCGCAGGTAGTAGACGCGGAAGTCCTCGCGCCCGACGCTGGGTTTGGCGGGCGCCTGGGCCGGGTCCAGGGCGCGCGCCAGCTCGGCCACCATCTCGATGAAAGCGGCATGGCCGCGCGCCTGGATGGCGCCATCGGCGCTGCGGCGCAGGCTGTTCTGGGCGTCGACGAGCTGCAGCTCCTCGGCGCTGCGCAGCAGCTTCTGCGCGGCCAGGGCGTTGAGGCTGAAGCTGCGCTGCTGCGCCTCGCGGGCGTTGGCGATGTGGGTGGTGTTGCCGTCGTGGAAGACCAGCAGCTTGTAGGCGCGCGCGATCTCGCGCAGTAGCTGCTGCGCCGGCATCTGGCTGAAGCGGCCGTTGACCTGGCCGCGCACGCCGGGGCTCAGCGCCACCGGCGCTTCCACCTGGGCGAACAGGTCTTCAAGAAAAGCGTCCAGGCCCTGCTCGCGGGCCGAGAGGGTCACCAGGCGCTCGCCCACCGGCCAGGGCACGGCCTGGGCCGGGCTGGCCAGCACGAGCAGGCCCAGCAGCAGGGCGCGCCCGGTCGAGGCCGATGCGCAGAGAGGGGGCAGGGAGAAGGAGAACATGGAGGGTTTCATCGCTCAGGCCGCCTCTTGCAGCAGCGGCGCCTGGGGCAGGTCCACCCGCTCGGCCACATCGAGCTGCAGGTTGGGGCTCAATTCATGGAAGGACAGCACCGGGTGGTCGAAGCACTCGGCCTCGATCAGCCGGCGCACATGCCAGCGCACATCGACGGCGGTGACGATGGCGCGCGCGCCGCTGCGCGCCAGGCTGGCCTGCAGCGCGGCGCTGATCTGCTGGGCCAGCTGCGGGTCCAGGGCCAGCTGGGCCACGCCGCCGTTGACGCGGATGGCCTGGCGCAGCAGGTCCTCCAGCGCCGGACTCAGCATCAGGCAAGGCAGGCGGCCCTCGGGCGCCAGGCGGTGGCTGGTCTGGCGCTTGAGTGCAATGCGGGCGAACTCGGTCAGGGTCTGCACGTCTTTTTCACGCTGACCGGTTTCGGCCAGCGACTCCAGCACATCGCGCAGATTGCGGATCGACACCTCCTCGGCCACCAGCCGGCGCAGCACCTCGGCCACGCGCTGGATGGGCAGGCTGCGCAGCACCTCCTTGACCACATCGGGCAGCTCGGTGGAGGCGCGGGTCAGCAAGGCCGTGGTCTCCTGGATGCCCAGGAAGAGCTGGGCATGGCGGCGCAGCACCTGTTGCAGCTGGGCCAGCAGGGCCTGGCGGTCCATGCCTTCCTGCAGCGGGCCTTGGGCGATGGGCACCTCGTAGGCCAGCAGCTGCCAGCCGGGCTCGGCCTGATCGGCCTGGCCTGCGTTCGCTTGCATCGCGGCGCTTGCGATGCGGGGCGAGCGGCCATGCAGGGCGATGCGCGGCAGCTGCAGGCCGGCGGCCAGTTGGAACTGCTCGGTCATCTCGCCCAGCTCCTGGGCCAGGCGCTGGCCGGCCTCGCCCTGCAAGGCCGCTGGCGGCAACAGCAGCAGCAGGGGCAGGGCCGGCGGCAGCTGGGCTTGCGGCGCGGCCGCCACCGGCTTGGCCGCCTGGGCCCGGGCGGCCTGCAGCTGCGGCAGGGCGCGGCCGCTGGCGCGTTGCCAGCGGGCCGCCCATTCGGGCATCAGCAGCAGGCCGGCGGCCATCAGCAGCGCACCCAGCAGCAGAAACACGGCGGCCGGAAAGCCGGGCACGGTGGCGAACAGCATGCACACCCCGGCCGCCACCACCAGCACGCGCGGCTTGGCGCTGAGTTGGCGGCGGATGGCGTCGCCCAGGTGGCGTTCGTCTTCGTCGGCGGTGCGGGTGACGATCAGGCCGGCGGCCATGGCGCCCAGCAGGGCCGGGATCTGCGCCACCATGCCCTCGCCGATGGACAGGATGGAGTAGCTGTGCATGGCCTGGCTCAGGCTCATGTCCTGCTGCAGCACGCCCACCGAGAGCCCGCCCAGCAAATTGATGGCGATGATGATGATGCCGGCGATGGCATCGCCCTTGACGAACTTCATGGCGCCGTCGAGGCTGCCGTGCAGCTTGGATTCCATCTCCAGCGTGCGGCGCTTGCGCTTGGCCTCGTCCTTGTCGATCAGGCCCGAGCGCAGGTCGGAGTCGATGGACATCTGCTTGCCGGGCATGGCGTCCAGCGAGAAACGCGCCGCCACTTCGGCCACGCGCTCGGCGCCCTTGGCGATGACGATGAACTGCACCACGGTGATGATCAGGAACACCACCAGGCCCACCACCAGATTGCCGCCGGCCACCAGCTTGCCGAAGGTGTCGATGATGTGGCCGCCGTTGGCGTGCAGCAGGATCTGGCGCGTGGTGGCGATGGACAGCGAGAGCCGGAACAAGGTGGTGATCAGCAGCACGCTGGGAAAGACCGCAAACTCCAGCGGGCTGCTGATGTAGATGGCCACCAGCAGCAGCACCACGCCCATGGCGATATTGGCCGCCACCAGCAGATCGAGCAGCCACAGCGGCAGGGGCAGCACCATCAGGGCGATGATGGCGATCACGCCCGCCACCAGCAGCAGGTCGACGTAGCGCGCCAGCAGGCTGTCTTCGCCCAGGCTCGCGGCGCCGCCGCCTTGGCGGAAATAGGCTTGCAGGGCGCTCATCGCGTGGCGGTATTCGTTGCGGGCGCACCGCTCGGCGCTGCGGCCACCCAGTCGCGCAGGCCCTGGTAGGCGCCCAGCACCTGCTGCACATAGGCCCGGGTCTCGGCGTAGGGCGGCACCGTGCGGCCATGGCGCTCCACCGCGCCCTCGCCGGCGTTGTAGGCCGCCAGAACCAGGCGCAGGTCATTGCCAAAACGAGCCTGCAGGGTTTTCAGATAGGCGGCGCTGGCCTCGACATTCAGCGGTGCCTGCATCAGCTCGCGCACCGGGTCTTTCAGGCCGAAACGCTTGGCCGTGGCCGGCATCACCTGCATCAGGCCGCGCGCCCCGGCGGGCGACACGGCTTGCGTGTTGTGGCGCGACTCCACATGGGCAATCGCGTGCAGCAGCAGGGGGTCGATGTCGTGCCGCTCGGCCGCGGCACTCAGGGTGGCGGCCACACCGACGATGCGCTGTGTCTGGCCGGCCTGGCCGTTCTTGGCGGTGATGGACGCGCGGTGGGTCTGGTGTGTGGTCGCGGCGACGGGGGCCTCGTTCAGTGGCTGGGTGCTCGTCTGCAAGGAACCCAGCTGCAAGGTGCCGGAGACAGGGCCGCCCTCATACAGGGCCAGCTGGGCCGAACGGCTGGCCGCAGCGGCCGATGCGGGTGTGGGCTCGGTCTGTGCCAGTTCGGCACAGCTTTGTTCGATCAGGCGGAATTTGCTGCCGGCGTGGAACTGGCGGGGGCTGGGCGCGGCGATGGCGTCGGGTGTCGAAGGCAGGCTGCAGCTCATGGCTTGGAGGGCCAGGGGGGCGACACCCAGACACACAGCGAGCAGGGCTCGCAATGGCTGCAGACCGCAGCGTCGTGCGCTGGAGACTGAAGGCATTTCCGGCATGGCCAGGCGACCATGCGCGCGGTCCACCGGCTGACCGCTGTCTTGTGGGTACTGCATTTTTTGACCACTCCCTGAATGCCTCGCACTATCCCGGCGCGATGTTCTGGCTTCAAGACCCGGAAGCGGAGTTTGTAATCAAGTGTGAGCGTCAGCGGGTGGTTCGCAACGGCACCTGCAGGTGTGTAAATAGCGGGTTAGCTGGACATCCCCCCTAGGACATAGTTGCTTACAAAAGATACGGATCTGTCATCGGCAGCCTGTCGGCCCTGCTTCAAAGTGTGCGTTTGTTCACGCGCTCTTGCGCGTGGTCGGTCCTGGCTCTGCCTCGCTTGAGCAGCGACAGCAGTCCCTGGCAAGCGCACAGAAAGCATGAGATGGCCGAGAGCGGCGGCGACAAGACCGAGAAGCCCACACCCAAGCGACTGCAGGACGCGCGCAAAAAAGGCGATGTGCCCAAGAGCCGCGACCTGGGCACGACGCTGACCCTGCTGGTGTGGCTGGGCTTGTTTGCCGCTCTGTTGCGCCCAGCCGCCCAGCGCCTGCAGGCGCTCAATGAGCAGCTCTTCCACGCCCTCGCTCAGGGCTGGGATGCCGGTGGCTTCATCCTGGTGGCGCGCTCCCTGGGCGGGGCGGCGCTGGAGAGCCTGCTCTGGATCT
>Ga0187843_10000535_pt1 | contig 26799 bp, 23 predicted proteins | sample SpaLakP09_SKY_43_FD_134516 | JGI IMG/M metagenome (GOLD analysis project Ga0187843, IMG submission 134516) | Oligotrophic lake water microbial communities from Sparkling Lake, Wisconsin, USA - SP09_SKY_43 | ecosystem: Environmental > Aquatic > Freshwater > Lake | place: USA: Sparkling Lake... | reverse complement strand
GAGCGTATCATTCAGATTTTTAAAACGATCCAAATCAATAAAAAGTAAAGCGGCGCGACTTCCATCGCGTGAAGTAGATTCAATCTCTTGACTAAGCCGATCAAGAAATAAACGGCGATTAGGTAACTGAGTCAATGGATCATAGTAAGCTAGATTAGCAATCTTCTCTTTAGCCGCCCTGCCCTTGGTAATATCCGTCATTGTAGCCACATAATTAGCCACATTGCCTAAGTCATCGTAAACCACAGCTATGCTTAAATACTGAGCATAAACATCACCATTTTTGCGGCGATTCCAAATTTTACCTTCCCATTTACCCTGATTGTTAAGGCATTGCCACATATGCTTGTAAAACGCTTTATCATGCCTGCCAGAACTCAGTATATTTGGCTTCTCACCTAACACTTCATCTGAACGGTATCCGGTAATTTCTGTGAAGGATTGATTCACTCGAACAATAGAAAGATGAGCGTCAGTAATCAACATCCCTTCTTGTGAGTGAAAAATAGACGCAACAATACTAAGCTCTTTATTTTCAAAGGCTAATGCTGCATTTTGCGCATGAAGCGCCTTGTTAGCGGTAAGGAGCTCATCCACTAAGTTTTTCGTCTCAAGCTTGTTTTTATTTAATGTGTACAAACTTTAGTATCTAATACATGTCATAAATATCTATGAGTTTTACCGCTACAGATGATAAGAGTGATTCACAAAAAACGACAAAATGATATGTAAAGAAAAAGTAACAATTTGAAACTGAATATCATCTTATAATCTTAATCGTGTAGGTTAATTAATTATTGTGCAATGGAACTGCCAAGATATCGCCATTAAAGAAATCCTTTAAAGTGACTTTTGGGAAAAACTTGTTGTCGTTTTCAATCATGTACAACTCATAATTTAGTTGGTCAAAAAATTTTAATATATTTTCTTTCGTTTCAATTTCGCTATGTCGACTTTCAAAGTAACCGCTTTCAAACTCGAAAATAATTACTGGCCTGAACTTAGAGATTAATTGTTTCGCACTGAGCAAAACGTTGAGTTCGTGTCCCTGTGTATCTATTTTAATTACTTTTAATTGCAACTCACCATTAAATACGGAGTCCAACGTTTTACATTCAACTTGAATCACATCGTAGTCTTCAATATCGTGATTAAGAGTAAATGCAGACTGACCAAAATTTTTAGCATTCTTTTGAGCATAAAAAGGCAAAAAAGAATCGCTATGATTGGTTATAGCAATATTAAATGCATCGATGTTCGACAATTTATTGAAGCTTATATTGTTTCTTAAGTCACTAAAAATAATTGGATGAGGTTCAAACAAAAAGAATCTAACCTCAGTAAAATGTTTTGCTAGAGGAATAGATGTAGCTCCAATATTAGCACCCACATCAATGACTGCGGCATTAGGTACATTTAGATAACTAGCTATAAGTTCTGCAATATGAGGCTCCCACACTCCATTCAGATAAACAGATGACTCAATATAATTTTGAGGTCGAATGTTTAATAAGAAGGAATCTTTTCGAAAGCTTCCACCGACAATACCTTTTTCAAAAGATATTGATTTAAGATTTTGGTGTCTAGAAAAAAGCCTTAAAAAGTAGGTTTTATCTGCAACCAAATCTGCGAGTGTGGGTTTAGGACGATGGGGATTTGATAACCTCCAAATGCAACGCTTAATGTCTACCAGAATAGGAATTTTTTTCAGAAAAAATTTCAAAGTTGACGTATTGAATGTTATGGTTTTTTTCATTTTATTTCATTCTGTTAGTTGTCATTATTTTATATAACGAACTTAATCATTATATAATATCTCCGACATTAAATAAAACTTCCGGGCTTAAATCACCGCAAATCCTTTCTTTGCAATCATTATCTCCGCTTTGTTTAATTTAACGGTGCCTCCACATTATGTGGGAAGTCCAAATAGACTAAGAAATAGAAAAAGAATGACTGAAAATGCAATATAGAAAAGAAATTGACGGACTTAGGGCCCTAGCGGTTCTTCCGGTTATATTTTTTCATGCTGGCTTCGAGATATTTAGTGGGGGCTTTGTTGGGGTCGATATATTTTTCGTGATTAGTGGCTATTTAATTACAACCATTATTACCGATGACCTTGAGCAAAAAAAATTCTTAGTACTCAACTTCTACGAACGAAGAGCAAGGCGCATTCTCCCAGCACTTTTTGTTGTAATGAGCATTTCATCAGCTTTTGCATACTTTTGGATGATGCCTGATGAGTTCAAAAATTTTGGACAGTCCCTTGTAGCAACAACTATTTTTTCAAACAACATATTACTAGCGCTCACTTCAGGATATTGGGAACTAGCTAGTGAATTTAAACCGCTACTTCATACTTGGAGCCTAGGAGTCGAGGAACAGTATTATGTGATTTTCCCATTCCTTTTAACTTGTGCGTGGAAATACTTTAAAACACATTTACAAGTATTGATGATATTGATTTTAATACTTAGTTTGACTTTAGCTAATTTTGGAATTGCTAGCAGCAACCCAAAAATGCCGGTTATGACATTCTATTTATTACCCACAAGAGCATGGGAAATAGTGATTGGGGCTTTAGTGGCTTTTCATCTAAAAAGTGAAAGGGTAAATTTAGACAACAAAACAAAAAATCAAATATTAAGCTGTGCTGGCTTTTTATTAATTTCATTCTCAATATTTATATTCAATAAGAATTATCCATCCCCAAGTTTTTATACATTAATCCCCACACTAGGCGCAGCATTGATAATACTTTTCGCTACAAAAGACACTCTGGTGAACAGGTTGCTCAGTCAAAGAATAATTGTTGGCGTAGGTTTAATTAGCTATAGTCTTTATTTGTGGCACCAACCAGTTTTTGCTTTTTCACGCATTTACCTTGTAAATAAGCCAAGCCTTGCACTGAATACAATTTTGATTGTTTTAGCGCTCATACTGGCTTATTTAACTCACAAATACATTGAGGCGCCTTTTCGTAACAATAAAACTGTCAGCCAAAAAATCATCATTCGATTATCACTACTTTTTTCAGTGATATTTATTTTATTTGGAATTTATCTCAACAAAAGCTATGGTATGGCTTATCGAGTTTTCGATTCAGCAATTAAAGTTTCAGACATGGATAAGAGGTCTTATAATCATAAAGTTTTCGAGTTTAAAAAAGATAAATTCACTTTTATAGAGAAACGAAAAATACTAGTTATTGGAAATAGTTTCGCTAGAGATTTTATTAATATGACAAACGAAACATTCGACACAACAAACGTTGAAATTGTTTATAGAGATGATTTTTCTGAATGTTTTTTACCATTCAAAAGCTCCCTAGAAGAAAATCTTTTAGAATCTGCAGATGTCATAATTTTGGCAAGTGGTGGATTTAGTAAAAACTGCACAGTCAAAGATATTTCTTTTGTAACAAGTCAACATAAAAAAATATTTTATATTGGCACAAAGCATTTTGGCTCAAACTTAAATTGGCTTAAAAGATTAGATAGTAAAAATCGCCCCAATCAATACAATCCGCTTCTTCCCGCAACGATAAAAGAAGAACAAGAAATGAGCCAGGCTATCCCAGCAGAAAATTTCATCTCTCTAATACATACCATTTATAAAAATGGACAAATTCCTGTCACGGATAGCAACGGAAGAATGCTCAGCACTGATAGAGCACACTTAACCAAATATGGTGCAATTTTCTTCGGTTCACATGTGCTTTCAAAAAGCCCATATGCAGATTTTTTCTCCAACAAATAAAGGTCAAGATGCCTCCTAAATTTAAATATAGATTTCCCACACTATGATGGACACCGTTATAGTTTAATTAAACATAGCGGAGGTAATGATGGCAATAAAAGAAAGGTATAAAATCAACGGTAACCGTTATCCAAATAAATCTAATTGAGAGTAAACCATAGACTCAACCTCTTCAACTGAAATGGCCGAAATACCGTCCATATTATGAATAACCTTACAGAATTTACTATAAGGGTGCCATTTTCCTGGAGGATTGTTATTGCTAAACAAGCCAATCGTTGTCACACCCATGGCAGAGGCTAAATGCAGCGGTCCAGAATCATGGCCTATAAAGAGCGTTGCTTTCTCTACTGCCGCCGCAGATTCACGAGGTAATAATTTACCGCAAGCATTGACAGTTGGGCCAGTCCAGCATTCCAGCAAGTGCTGAGAACTTTCAAAGTCAGACTCTGCGCCAACGGCCAATAGTCCATAATTTGGGAACTTTTGTTTGAGTAAAAAAAACAAGGCCTGCCAATTGGAGACCCCCCAATCGTTAATGATTTGTTTGCCGCCCATATTAATAGCAAAATATGGGGTGTTAGTTAATGATTTTACAAACTGCTGACCAATGTTTCTTTCAGATAAAGAGAGGTCAAGACTCCACACAGATGGATTATCAATTTCAACTTCACCCAACTTAATCAGGCAACGAATCAGCCTGAAGGCCTCGCGCTCTAATGTTTGATTGTCTTCATCAATAATATTTTGACGTAGATTTTTTGTATATGGAAAACCTACAATATTAACAAAGCCAGCCAATCTAAAAAATAGCCAGTCTCTCCAAGCAGATAGGACAGGACGATTAGGCATTAAATAAATTAGGGCCTCAGCTTTTATGGAACGTAGTTGCATGGCAAGATCCCATAACACTCTCATTGACCTAGTGCCAACTGGATATTCAATTACACCATCTACGAATTTTCCCTCTTCTCCCAAAACAGACAATAATGGGGCAGTATTGCCAGAAACTGGAACATTAGTAAGTACCAGAATCTCATGGTCTGGATAAGAAGATCTTATAAGTTTGAAACATGGCAGAGTAATTACAGTATCACCAATGCTACCTAAGCGATAAACAATAATCTTTTTCATGATTGCTTTCATTAGAATTAATTAAATAAGCTATTAACCAGCGCTTGTTCATTTTATGAATAACAATCATTAATGTCGCCAATTTTCAGATCTTTTTTAATAAAAAACCCCTAACCAATTTTGTTAGGGGCTTTTCTATTGAAGCATGAATTGTCAATCCACTAATTACGGTGAGAAAAATGCATAAAAAAGCAAGTATATCTGTAGAAAAGCTATCAAATAATGGGGTTGTATTTATAGCTTTGTAAAAAGCAGATATAGTGAAAATTTGTATCAAATAAATACTATATGACGCATCGCCTAGTTTTGTGAGGATTCCTTGCTTGATTTGAGTCTCGCCCAATAATCCATAAATAATCAAAACAGAAGAAAGCCCATACATGACCACTCGCTGAGTAAAAATCACACAATCCATTCTAATTAATAAAAGTGTTGAAAAAAACCAAATTAATCCAATTACAAAAGATACTGCCATGAGTTTTTTATTATGGCCAAAATTCACATATAAATTGCCCAATAAGATTCCAAATAAAAATTCATATGCCACAGCGTCAAGCAAATTGAAAATTATTAGAGAGGAAATTACAGTAATCACAAATAAATATGTAATCACTTTTCTTTGAAAAAGCATTCCAAGAGTAAGTATGAAATAAAAAAGCATCTCATACTCAAGCGTCCAACCATCATACAATACTGGCATTTTTCCTAGAATTAGCTTGCTTACAAAAAAAATTGAGCCGAGTGAAAGCTCTTGAAAATTTGATATATCGGAGCGGAAAATTGACGGAAAAATATAAGTAATCGCTAATAATAAAACTGTCATTAGCCAATATAATGGTGCAATTCTTGTAAATCTATCAATAAAAAATCTGGCAGCTGATAGTGGTTTATCTTTCTGAATATAAACCATAATAAACCCAGAGAGAACAAAGAATATATCCACCCCATTGTCACCCCATCCATCAAATACATTGAGATAATCAACGCTAAACCCGTATCTTGAAGACGTGCCAATAATATGAAAAAGTACTACATTTAATGCGGCAAATGCACGTAAAGCTTGAAGATTATTCAATTTTTTCATATTTAAATTTACTTTACTAATAACCTTTTTTAAACCTCATAGCCATTCAAATTAGTCGATTGCCAGCGCCAAGCATCAATACACATGGCATAGACACCTAACTCTGCACGCCAGCCTAACTTTTCGGCAGCTAGCGCTGGGTCTGCATAACAACATGCAATGTCGCCTTGGCGACGCTCAACAATTTGATAAGGAATTTCAATACCACTCGCCGCCTCAAAAGCATTGACCATGTCTAATACACTTAAGCCATTTCCGGTTCCTAGATTAACGGTCAATAAACCCGGGATTTGTGAAAGATAATCCAAGGCGGCCAAATGTCCTTTGGCTAAATCAACCACATGAATATAGTCGCGAACGCCAGTGCCATCTGGCGTTGCGTAGTCACCGCCAAAAATGCTCAGGAAATCTCTTCTACCCACCGCTACTTGAGAAATATAAGGCATTAAATTATTAGGTGTTCCGTTTGGTTCTTCACCGATTAAACCAGAAGCATGAGCCCCTATAGGATTAAAATAACGCAAGACAGCAATACGCCAAGTTGGATCAGAGGCATGAAGGTCATGAAGAATATTTTCTATCATTAACTTACTCGCCCCATAAGGGTTGGTCGTTCCGCCTACTGGGAAATCCTCTCGAATAGGCATCACATCCGGCTCACCATAAACGGTAGCCGAAGAACTAAAAACTAGCCTGTTCACGGCAAATTCAGTCATTACTTCACATAGTGCAACAGCCCCACCAACATTATGATCAAAATATCTTAAAGGATACTTTACTGATTCACCAACCGCTTTGAGTCCTGCAAAATGAATAACGGCCTCAAAATCATACAGCGCAAATACCTCACGCAAAGCTTGCTTATCACGCACATCCACCTGATAAAAAGCCAATTCTTTACCGGTAATCCGCTGCACTCTTGCCAGAGCCTCGAACTTACTATTACTTAAATTATCAACTACTACCAGATCATGGCCAGCATTAAGCAACTCCACGCAAGAGTGGGAGCCAATATAACCAGCACCGCCTGTTATTAATATTTTCTTTTCTGTCATTTCACGTTTCTCAATTATTGAAATTCAGATACTACCAACCAAAATACCTAATGATATTCTTGGCCCACAAGTTTTCAGTAGGCAAGTCAGGCATAGGCTGTTGATAAAAGTCTGACGCACTGACTCTTTGAAGCATTTCCTTAGTAGCAGAGGCAAATCCCTGTTTCCCGCCTTTTGCAATACTGACCCAGTTTGTGCCTTGCAAAATCTCAACAACACCTGACTCATCGCTCACTACCAAGCCTAGCTTTTCATAAAGCGCTTCAATCGCTGGAAGACCAAAACCCTGCTTAGCCGGCATTAAGAAAACGTGAGAGCTTGCATATAGTTCCCTTAACTTATCATCATTCACAAAACCATAAAAAATAGTTTGATCGGAGATTCCCAGCGTTTCGCACAAGTTTTGCAAAGTATTCTGGTATGGCCCAGTGCCTACAATGTGTAAACACCATTTTGGATAAGAGTCCGCATCACGTTTTATTTCTGCCAGCGCATACAAAATCCAATCGATACGTTTACTGATTTGCAATCTTGAAACAGTGAGTAGATTAATAGGGTTTGTTACACGATGAGGTAAATTTTCAATCAACCCTCCAAAACCACCCACATAAATAACTTCGGCGCTTCGACCGTATAAGTGATGCATTTCGTCACGCAAGGCAAGTGTATTCGTAACAAATTGCTTGGAATTTCGAATGCCGCGCCGAGTTGCGAAATGACAAATAAAGCTCACTAATTTACTTTTTAAGTTTTTAATAAATGAAGACGTTTCTTCCTCAACAACCTCCGGCTTAAACCCAAGCAAACTATAAGTGTCAGGAATACGAACATGATACGGCGCATTTGCTGCTAGTCCCGCGTGATAAGCCGATTGGATATTGAATAAAACTGGTGAGGGGCTACCCACTTGATGAATGTAGTTTAGACAACGGCGCAAAGATAAAACTTTACTGATGGGATTTTTGGATGGATTCAATTGATAAACTTTTAATGGCCAGGTTGCATAAGCCGCCAAATCAATATGATCCCAATAACATAAAATTGAATGAGACTTACCTTGCGCATGCAACTCTCTTGAAAGAGAAAGTATCACCCTCTCCTCACCGCCAAATTCAATAAATTCCGGTTGAAAGATCACTATATCACCAATGGCTGGATAACTACCTTGTTGTACCAATTCACGCCCCCTAGAAGCTTTACTGTAGATGCTCCACCAACCTTCCAAGCACCGAATCTTTTGCCAAATTATTTTCCGCATAAAGCCTAGCTTCCTTGCCAAATTGCAACCGGGCCTTATCGTCATCCACTAATTTTCTAATTGCATCGGCTAAAGCATTACTATCTTCAGGCGCAACCACCAAGCCGCACTGGGCAACTACATTGGCGATTTCAGTATCTGCATTACAAGTCGCAATAACCGCCCTGCCACTTGCCAACATGCCAGAGAGTTTAGATGGCAAAACCAAGTCAGCAGCCTCTGGGCTTTGCGGTAATAAATGAATGTCTGCCAAGCCCAATAGCTGCCCTAATTTTTCAAATGGCTGCAACGACAAAAACTTAATATTATTTAGTCCTATGCTAGCCGCTTCTAGTTGCGGTTTTATGACACCATCCCCACACACCACAAACAGAACATCTTGACGATGCGCTAATTTTTTAGCCGCTTCTGGGATCACCATTAACCCTTGCTTTCCTCCCATAGTGCCAGAAAATAATACCACTTTAGTGTCGGGCATAATGCCAAGCTCTTTTCGATAATCGCTTGGAGCCGTTAAAGGATAAATATGTGAGATATCCACCCAATTTGGAAATAACCTGACTTTATGTTCTTTCACCCCTTTTTGAAATAGTCGATCTAACATCTGGCCAGAGATAGATGAAACATGATCAAAACTTCTAAGCAAACAACGTTCGGCAGCAAGCACAATTCGCTTCAAAAATAGGTTTTTTAAAAAACCCATCTGAAAAGCCACGTCCACTTCAAAGTCTTGAATATGCAACCAATCTTTAGCGCCTGATAGCCTAGCCACCAAAAGGGCGGCTGGCGCACAAACCAAAGCCGGAGCAACAACCATCACCACATTAGGGCGCCATCGTATTTGCCATAACATGACAGGTAAGGATGAAACCGCAAAGCTTAATAAATGCAAAATACGCACTAAACCACCAGAGGCCTTTGGCACCCATAAAGGCGCACGCCAAACATCTACCCGCTGCCATTGCTCGCGACGATAAGGTGGCCAAACATAGGCTTGATCTAACTTCCAAACAGGATAATATGGCGGAGCTGCAACCACGCGAACTTGATGGCCTTGTGCAACCAACCAAACGGCCATTTCACCCGAATACTTGCCAATGCCGACTGGCTCAGGTGCGAAATTGGCACTGTAGATGAGAATTTTCAAAATAAGAATCTCTACTTGAGTCTCTAAGAATGTTGAACTATAGCAGCTTGGATCTCTTTGGTTTCAAGCACAATCAAAGTGAGGATAGATGTTCTGAGTTGGTTTTACTTTTGCAAGATACTCATAGTTCAACTAACGCAATCAATGAAGCGTGCTTTTCGAGATGCAAGGCAAGGTTATTGTGGTTCAGTGAATTGGTCCTGCACAACGTAGTAAAATCAAATATCGCATAGCCACTTTCGAAAAATATTTGCAAAATGCTTGAGTCCATTGAGTCACACTCAAAAAAAACGGCTGGATAACTGCTGCGCAGCATTCCTTTAGCACCAAGTAGAACCATAAGTTCGGCCTGTTCGACATCAATTTTTATGAAATCAGGCTGTCCAAATTGCGCTGCCAAAGTATCAAGAGTAGTTGTCATAACTGTAACTTTTTTGGGCACAATATTATGATGATTGTATACAAACAGGTTGTTACTGAAGTTGATTGATCCTGTTGATCCAGATACCTCGTCAAGATAGAAGTCAATGCTTCCAACAGAGTCACTCGCCGCAGATTCAATCAATTTAACTTCCGGAGCAAAGTTAGCTATTGTTTTTCGAAGTAGTTTAAGGTTGGCTTCGTCTGGTTCCACCATTACAACATCTCCTTCTGGCACTAGCGATTTAAATAGGAATCCGTAAAAGCCAATGTTGGCTCCCACATCAAACAGGCGTTTAAATTTTCCAAGATTGACTATTTTAGCAAAATGAATTTGCTCCTGTGTTTCAGTAAACCCACCAGCCAAAATAAATGATAAATTTTTGGATAGCGAAATGAATAATTTGTGACCTATTCCTTCAAATTTAACACTGACTGGAATATCAAGTTTGCGTGTTAACACTTGGAAAAATTTAAATTTTCTAAGGTGAAACAATGGATGATAACGATCACGAATTGATAGCATAAAATTCGACATTTCTCTCTCCTGCTGATTTATTTTTATAAAATAAAGATCTAGTTTTACTTTTGCAAGATGCTCACTACTTATTTTCTTTCATATTTTTTTGTTCTATTTCATTAACCTTAATTACAATCATATATTCATATATCGATCTAAGAGTGACGAAAATTAAGCCAGCGCGTCCATCTAGAAATCCAAGCTTGATAAAATACAGTAGAATAAACATCACAAGAGGGCGAAATGGTAGCCGATAGTACAACTCTTTTTGATGGAATCTTCGTTCATTAGAATCTTGTGAAAATATTAGTTTCCACAAACTGAAAGGCGAACCTGCTTTTCGATTATCTACGATTTGCGCGGCTTCTAATGAACTATATCTATTGTGCTTGTCAAACCAGTGGGTTATGCCCTTGCTGAAAGGATAGTGATTGAAAAACTTGTCCGTATCTGCCACGGCACCATCAACGACGGTTATTGGGTTGGTAAGACGCTCGTAACGAACACTGCCTAGCTTAAATAACCGAATATTAAAGGGTGAAGGTGTAACGTTTTTAAGCCAAATCCCCATCAGATAATCTCTTCGACGCACTCTTAAAGCCACATATTCACCAGGATTTTCAACAAAATCTTTTAATGCTACAGCTAAATCTGCTGTTACTCGTTCGTCAGCATCGGATTGATAAACCCAATGATTCTTAAATGGAATATTACTCAAACCCCAATTTTTATGAATTGATTCTGTATCAAACTCACGTTGGGTAACAGTTGCGCCAAATTGCTTCGCAATCTTAACAGTCTCATCAGAACTCATAGAGTCATAAACATGAATATCGTCACTCCAGGCCACAGACTCCAAACATCCTGGAAGATCTTGCTGCTCATTTTTAGTCAGTATTAGAACCGATATACCGCTCATTCAATCCCCTTTTACGTAACCTTTTCTTAAGCCCTGGATTGCCTGCCCAAACTGTCCAAGGTTCAGCAATACTTTTAACAACAACAGCTCGTGCACCCAATACACAACCTTCTGCAATTTTAACTCCGGGGCCAACAAAAGCCTCAGAACATACCCACACATAGCTATCAAGCGAAATAGGCTTAGCGATGAGCTGAAAATTAGATGAATCGATATCATGTGACCCAGCGCAAAGATGTGCCCCCTGAGAAATCACGCAATGATCACCTATTGTTATCGATGCCATATTATAAAGCGTAACACCTTCCGCCACCCCAACAAAACTTCCAATATTAAGCGCCCAAGGCGCCCATATTTTTACTGTCGGATATACGTTTACATGCTTACCAAGCTTTGCGCCAAAAAACCGTAATAAAAATCTACGCCATAAATGAAATGGACGTGGACTTGTTCGAAACAGTATTAACCATACCACTCCCCAAATTGCCCGCATCAATCTATTTTGCATAGAAAAAGAAGGTTGCGTGTAAGGATCATTGCCTTGAATAATCATTTTCTAAAAACCTCTATTAACAATGACTTTTAAAACATTACCATCCTTGTATTTAATCCAGGTTTGAATAGTTTCAATCAAACTATTAGCCATTGATTCAACTGTAAAGCGCTCTTCAAAACAGCGCTTGGCATTAAGCCTCATTTGTTGGCGTACGTTTTCATCCAAGGCTAACCAGCGCATAAAGCTTTCTTTTGTGCCCGCTAAGGTATCGGGATATACAATCCCAGCGCCGTCTGCTTCAATTTCTCGCCAAATATTGACTTTGTCAGAGATTAATACTGGAACCCCGCAACCAAGCGCTTCTGCTACCGCAATGCCAAAGTTCTCTTGGTGAGACGATAAGACATAAGCTTCGCTGGCATAAAAGGCGCCCCATTTCATGTCTCCTTGCAGCATGCCTGTCCAGGTAATACGATCAGTAATCCCTAGGCGCTCTGCGAGCGCTTGAAGCTTTGCTTGATATTTTTGTTGACTAGGCCCAGCGATCACTAAATGAAGATTAACATTGCTAGCGGCAACTTCTGCAAACGCTTCAATGCTTAAGTCACAGCCTTTTTTCTCTTGAATGCGACTCAGAAATAGAAACACTCTTTTTTCACGCAGTGCTGGATATTGGGTGTAAAAAGTCTCGGCTAAAGCTTCACGCTCAATCGGTGGTGTTTTAGTCCCAAAAGTCACCACTTGTTCACGTACTTTGTATAACCAAAAGGTTTGTCGGGCTAAGATTTTTTCTTCTTCGCAGGTAAAAAAAACCGCTCTAGCATCCCTCAGAACTCGATACTCCGCCCATGGCCAATATAGCCATTTTTTTAAGTGTTTAAGCGGGTAGGCATTTTTAAACCATGGATCTAACATGCCATGGCAAAACACAAAATAAGGGATTTGCTTACGATGCAATACTCGCCAAGCACCAAAGCCATGGTACTGCCAAAGTCCGTTAATAATCACAACATCATAACGATCTACATTTTCTTCAAGCCAAAATACCAAACGGCCGTTATAGCAATAACTGCCTATTGATGGGCCAATAGCATACACCTTAAGCGGATAATCTTCTATGAAAGGTGACGCTGGGTCATCCAAGGTCAGTACACTAATGGAGTGGCCTATCTCAGTTTTCTTCATGCCGACTTGACGTACACCCTCCATCGGTCCCCCACCTTTGGGGTCAATCGAAGAAAGGATGTGGAGGATTTTCATGGGAATATTATTCTAGTCCGACAGGCAATGTTGGGAAGCAGGATGATCAATCATATTTTTATACTTGGCTTATTGCTAGCGCTCAAGACAGCTTAGACTTATCGCTTGAGATGAACGCTTTTATGATCCATTTAGCTAAAGAGCTGGCGATAAAATAGAGAATCGCAATCTGAAAAAGCCCGCGTACTACAGGGCCAAAAAGGCCCTGGATCGAGTCGGATGTGATTCCAAAGAGAAAGTTTGGCCACAAGTTGATCATACCAATAGCTGAAAGCACTATTACCCCTTCGGTCATTCTCTTAGAGAATATATCTATCGAAGCAAACAAAAGAATACACATCAAAAAATAAATTAAAACGAATAAATTTCCAAAGATTACTAATCCTTGGGCAAAAACTGATCCTGTCTTATATCCACCAAGCGGCATACCAGCTCCATAATTTGCAAGCAGATCTCCCATAGAATATCTCATTAATTTTTTGTCAATACCTATTTTAAATTTATCAAGAATCGGTTGAGGAATGGTAGCTAAGAGAGAATCAACTAACTTATCCATTAATAAATCAGCATTCTTATCAGAGATTCTGCCTGCAAAAAATATTGCGTTATCATGAAATTTGGTTGTGATCAACCTTGCCAGCAAGGGGTTAGCAATATAAACCTCATCATATGATGATTTCACCTTTGATAGTTCGTATAACTTAGTATATCTTTCAAGCTTTGCAGGATCATTAAAGTTATCAATTGTGTTTGTTATAATTTTAATTGGCGAAACTTGCCAACGCTCATTTCTTGCAATAACCATTGCGGTGACTAGATTTGTTACGGGAACAGATATGGCGACGCCAAGAATTAAAAATACCGTCATTCGAGATAGCGTTAATAATGAAACATTTTTTTTACTTCGCATCCCAAAAAGTAAAAAAATTAGCATCAAAGATGCCGCCCCAGTCAAAAGCAAACCTCTGGAATTAAAGAACATAGCAAGCAAACCGATAACTGAAGCATGTAAAACAAGAAATAATGAGTTTTTCTGAATGTTGCAATAGCTATTACCTAATTGTGAGAAGTAAATAGGTATTAAAAAGGGCATCCATACCAGAAAACTCAATCCCATTGCCACAGGAAATAATACTGAGAAAAGAACAAAAAACAACCCAAAAAAACCAAGCACCCATAATAACGAAACTGCTTGTATTTCATAAATACCCATAGATTCAAATAATCTTGTTAAAAAACCAAGTTTATTTGATTTTGACACATTGACGTTTAAACGATAACTAATGTGAGCAACAATCGAAATTGTTTGAAAGAGGGCAAGCCAAGAAAAGGTGATAATCGGTTGACGCAAATCGGCACTCACCGACTGAAGTGAAATTGATTGAATCCAAATTGCACCAATTAATGTAGTGAAAGAAAATCCAAAAATCGCAAACGTCGATAGGGGGTGGGTATCTAGTGCGCCACTCCAACGCAAATAAAGTATTGTTAATAAAGCTGAAAACAGAATAATGGTACTGGAAACAATATTCACCGTAGAAAAGTCAATGAAAAGCTGAGCAAAAAAAGCCAGCATCGATAGGAGAATCATTAAGTTGTTGATGAATTTTGAAGTGGTCATGCTAAAACCTCGCTGTAAATTTCTATTGCTTTGTCACCATACTCATGCCACCCGCCCATTTTTTGAACTTTTTGGCGGGCATGCTTCCCCATCGAATCTCTCAACTCAGGATTATTTGCCAACTCCTGAAGTCTTTGAGCGAGCGCACTAACATCGCGAACTGGAACAATAAAGCCATCAAGACCATCCGTGATTAAATCTTCTGCACCGGTATGGTTGCTCGCAACAACTGGGCAAGCACAAGCCATAGCCTGTGCCATGACCATAGCCAAACCCTCCTGAATACTTGGTAGCACTAACACATGACTATTGCTCATTAACTTCTTCAGTTGCGTTTGAGGAGTATGTCCTAGAACAATTGCATCTGATGGCCATAGCCCAAGCGCTCTTAATTCTTCAATCAGACTTAAAGATATCGCACCAACAAAAGTCAACGATTTTGCAGAGTGATTAATTTTTTGATAAGCCTGCACTAGATACTGCACACCTTTTTGCAAACTCATCGCCCCTACGAAAAGAATATCAAACCGTTGCGTGTCTGGTTTGCCAACTGGCTGAAATCGTGTCAGATTGACGCCATATGGAAGCAACCTCAGCTTGTTAGCTGATATTCCCTGATCTACAAAGCTATTAAAAACAAAAGTAGATGGCACAGTTATGCAATCTGCCTCTTCATACTCCGATTCTTCCCTTAAGATGACTCGGGGGTCAATTCCAAAAAAAGGCATATTCCAAAGCGCATGCTCTTGCCGCAACAAATTATCTTGGGTGCGGATATGAGATGAACCACGATCACAGATAAACTTAGCACCACGCTGATGCGCCTTTTTCCCCGCTGGCAAAGCTGAGCCTGAAAGCCCAATATAAAGATCACAATCTGGCAAATTCCGAGCGACAAATTCACCAAATGTAATAGCCGCAAGATTTTCCCATTCTCTAATCATCGCAACAGGTAAATAACTCTTCCAAGGGAAGGCCATATAAGGGGTTATTAACCACGGGAAAGTTTTTATGAGATCGTTTGGTAACGCTTCGTTGTTCAACTTAAAGCGCGGGTAGCCCGTAAAAATGCTAGCTAATACCCCACGAGCATTAAGCTCTCTAGCTAGATCGAATGTATGAAATTTGGCGGCAACAGAAAGTGCTATTTTCATAGAAGTATCTGCCTTAGACTTTTATCACTTATAATAAATCGATTAGCTAAATAAATGCAAATAAGTGCAATCGCCAATTCACCTAAAACCATCCCTACAATAACTCCGCTTAAACCATAAAATTGACTAAACAAGCATGAAAATATAAAACTAAAACTGCATGCAAACAATGTATAAAAAGATAGCTTAACATGCTGGTTAGTAGACATTAAAAGTATTCTTGGAACATGCCAGATCCCACTGATTGTTGCGTAGACTAACATCAATAACATTAAACTTGATTCAAAATGGATTTCATTATGAGTCCAGTTTTTTAGCAACCATGGAGATGTAAAATAAAGCGCAGAACTCAAAAAAACTGCCTGCAAGGCCCCGAGTAAACTCGTCCGAACATAAAGTGTTTTAATTGCTTCTTTATCTGACTGTCCAAACAGCCTTGAGAACTCAGGCCATAACACATGGCTGAATATTGCTGTGGATTGCACGGCAACTCTAGCAATTGTTCTATAAGTGCTGAAAAGAGCTAGTAATACTGGTCCAAACATTGCGCCTACAAATATAGTGATCCCTTGAAAACTTAAAGCATTGGCTAATGGAAATACCATAAATGAAATGGCAGGCTTAATCATAGACTTAACCTCAGCCAATTTTGCAAACCTAAACCCCCAACATAAGACATGAGTTGATTTACTCACTAATATTATCCCGACAATAGAACCAAGCAATCTCATGATGAGACCACCAAAAGCAACCGAAGCAAAACTGCCCATTAAAATTAATCCTAGAATACAACCTAACCATTCACCCAATCGTACATAGTTACCCAACATAGTTCCAAAGGCATATCGTCCCAAAGCTCTAAATGCGCATTCAGACACCCCTCCAAACAAGGTAATTAAAACTCCAAAAGACATCGCTGCTAATGCAATACGCTGATCAGTATTTTCAATCCATAGTAAGGAAGTAAATAACACAGTTGGAATAACAAGTAATGCAAGTGCTCCACAAATGATCGTCATAAAAGCTTGCGCGCTTTGAAATATTTGGTTAGCCTCAAAAAGATTATTCTTTCCCATTGCTATGGTCATTTTATTACTCGCAGCAGTCACCATTCCTAAATCAGCCATCGATAAGTATGACGGTATGGCTGACAAAATTAACCACTTACCATAAGTTTCCAAATTCCAAAAATTCAAAAACAGGGGTAATGATACAAGCTGTATCACAATTGTAATGGCCATTCCAAATGAATTAGCCCCCATACCTTCAAGAACTCTACGTTTCACCTTCAATCCCCAAATTTGTAATAATTTTGGCAAGGATAACTTCATTTAGGTGACCATTTTTTTTCAATTTAAAATGACCGGCTTTTGCTATAGCTTGACGACGAGTTTCATCCGCCAAGCCTAATTTGCAGATCGCAGCGCACTCTTCTGCATCTTTCCAAAAAAATGCCTCTTGTCCCTCTTTATACATCAGAACATGTTCAGATGTTCGTTCAGCACATAGCAAACCTCCCAGGGCAGGAATTTCTAAGGACCTAGTAGTATGAAGGTCGCGATTCCCCTTAGACACCATACCTAAATTGACCTTGGCACATTGAATAGCTTTAGCGTAGTCATCCCCCGAAATTGAACCTCCCATCCAATATGCTTTTAGTTCTTGCCATTCTGGCGACTTTTGCCAACCAGAGCCCCTAATTGTTAATGGTACACCACGCTTAATTAAATCCAATAAAAATGGACCGCGCTCAGGAAACCATGTACCCAAAAAAAGTACATCCGCATCCCATGCTTTTTGATCAATTTCTGAGAGTTTTCTTGGTGTATGAGATACCTCATCAGCACTGCGGTAAACACGCATCACATCCACAGCACCTAATGCATAAGCCTCGGCAACATTTTCATTTCTTACCACCACATTTAGGTGATACTGAGGGAGACTCTGGCGATAGGCTTTAAAGCGTGGGCCATCTCTTTGACCCAAGGGGTCATCAATACTATAACTCACGATTTTTGAGGCGTGCTGGCGTAATAGATTAATCACTTTGGGCGTGACCCACTCTCCGCCATCCACCCAACACACTTCATACTGTTGATTTTTTATGGCTTTACTTAAAATAGGCATCAAAAGATAAGCAAGTAGGTCACCCCCTAAGTGCCAAGTTACCCTATCTACCCATGCCGTTTTCGGTAACATAGTTCGCAAATCGATATGTGTTACTTGGTGGCCTAATCGGCGGAGTGCGTTTGCACGATCTAAACAAGTACCACTTAAAGGACCAAGATAGAGAATGTTGAGTAAGCTGGCCATGGATTAGCTTAGCCCAATAAGCATGGCTTGCTCTGCAGGGCTAAGTGCTTTTAGCAGGTCGTTAATAAATTGGTCTTGGAGTTGGTGGGAAGGATTAGCATTATCTGATATTTCAGAGACCCTAAACAACAAGCCATCAGCAATATAGCCTTTTAACCCCATTTGCATACGCGCCAGGTTTGAATTTTGCGGCGGACCACTTACTACCCGATCACCAATACGAATAAAATAGCTCACTTGCTCTTGTCGATTACTCAGTTGCGCAGTCATACGCTGCACTTCAATAGACCTGCTATTAGCGAACAATTGCTGAGCATATAATGCTTGAATTTTAAAGCCTTGCGATGAGTAGCAGGCCTCTGGGCGGTGCAACAGTTTTGAAAAGGTTTGATTGTCGCCATAAGCAAGCGATAGCATTAAACGACGACCTGTACTTTTCTGCTCATAGGTCCGTCTTAAAATCTGAGTATAAATTTCATCCAAAGCTTCTTGTTGTTGTGGGTCTACAATAAACGTCTTATTTCCTTCTTGCACTTGCTTCCAATCTGCAAAGCTTGGTGGGATAATTTTTTCAAACTGCGGCTCGCCTAAATGTTCAAACCACTTCTCTTGGGGAGTAAGCCACCAAGCAAAGATTGTGCAGGCAAGCATAAATAGAACTACCAGCCAATGCTTCAGCTGTGCTTTTTGAATATGCTTTTCTATGATTTCAGCAGGCATAGTGTTTTGCGCTCAGTAAACGTAGCAAATGGTCTGCAGCTAACATCATTAAAAGCCCTGCGATAAACAGCACCATACCGGCAAAGCCATGCAAAAACCCTTGCCCCGCTTCACTGCCTAAATAGTATGTGATGAGCGACAAGATAATCACACGGATCACATTAGCGGTGAATGAAATTGGGATAATTAGAATAGGTAGCACGATGTTGCGCAGCCGAGATGAAAAGTGCACTAAGTTTAGGTAAAGAATACCAAGCGCTTCGAGCATAAATAAAGTGCGCATACCAGAGCAAGCATCCGCGACCAATAGTTGATATTGCCCAAGGCTGATAATCACACCATTTCTAGCAACAGGAAAATCAGCCCAACCTAAAATCGTGACCGCTACCAAAGACACGGCCTCCTTCATTGCCCCAGTGAGCGGGCCAATGAGCGTGTTGGGTAATGGAATCATAAACAGCATAAAAAATAACGGGAACTTCAACAGGCTGAGAAGCTTGGTGCCGCCAACCATCAAAATCACCCCAGCCAAGGCCCAAAAAAAAGCACCAGTTTCAAAGTAGATAATATCTAATGCACGGCCTGGCACGTATAAGTTACCAGCGATGATAAAACAAACCCATGCGAGCAATGGCGATGAAATGTAACTTGACAGATCAGGCGCTTCATGCCATCGTTTCCAAAGTAACCATAGCGAGATGGCCAAAATAATTGGCCCGTGCGAATATTGATCATCGAGCCATAACTCATTTACGAAATATAAGTCATACAGTGTTGGTGTAAACATGACTGCCAAACCTGCACACAAGAGCCAAATTGCAGGGTTAGCCCATACATGTTGCTTGATAAGCCGAAAGTCCGAGGCTAAGCCACTTACAAAAGTCGCTCCGCTCATGCACTTGTGTCCTCTGTCAGAAAAGATGCTGCTGCATAGGCAAGTGCGATACCTTCGATTAATGGGGTTTTGGCTTGCCAGCCCAGTGTTTTTAAGCGGCTCACATCCAGCAATTTTCTGGGGGTCCCATCTGGCTTGGTGTGATCAAAGACAATGCCGCCCTCAAACCCCACGACCGACATCACTGTTTCGGCTAGTTCATGAATAGTGACATCAGAGCCTGTGCCGACATTGTAAATGCCATGGTTGATGTTGTTTTTCATCAAGAACACGCAAGCATTCGCCATATCATCCACATACAAAAACTCACGCTTAGGCGTACCAGAACCCCATATAACAAGGTCTTGGCTACCTGATTGCTTAGCCTCGTGCGCTTTACGAATCAGTGCGGGCAATACATGGCTATTGGCTAAATCGTAGTTATCATTGGGGCCATAAAGATTGGTAGGCATGACTGACATATACTGACGGCCGTATTGTGCGTTGTAAGTTTCGCAAAGCTTGATGCCCGCAATTTTAGCAATGGCGTACGGTTCGTTAGTGGGCTCTAGTGGGCCTGTCAGCAAATACTCTTCTTTAATCGGCTGAACGCAATCACGCGGATAAATACAGCTTGAGCCTAAAAAGCACAAGCGCTGAACACCAGCAAGATGGGCCCCATGAATGAGATTTGTCTCGATGACTAAGTTCTGATAAATAAAATCAGCGCGGTAGGTATTATTGGCTTGGATACCGCCCACTTTCGCTGCGGCAATGAAGATGTAATCTGGCTGCTCTTCTGCTAAAAATGCAAAGACAGCTTTTTGATTAAGGAGATCTAGTTGCCAGTGTGTGCGGGTTACGATGTTGTTGTAACCCTTGGCTTCTAACTGACGCACAATGGCTGACCCCACCATCCCGCGGTGGCCAGCAACATAGATTTTTGCGTCTAGGTGATCAAGCATTATTCGTGGTAATCGTAGGCCGAGTAGCCATGATCTTTGACTAACTCATCACGCTCTGCACTTTTGAGATCTTCACGCACCATCTCGGCAACCAATTCGTGGAATGTCGTTGTAGGCGTCCAGCCAAGCTTTTCTTTGGCTTTTGAAGGGTCGCCAAGCAAGGTTTCGACCTCGGTTGGTCTAAAATAACGCGCGTCAACTCGCACAATCACATTACCGTTATCTTCCACGCCAATTTCGTCTACGCCCTCACCATGCCAAGTAACATTGATGTCCAATTCTTTTGCGGCGATATTCACAAAGTCGCGCACGCTGAATTGGATGCCCGTTGCAATCACAAAATCATCGGCTTCTTCCTGTTGCAGCATGAGCCATTGCATCTCAACATAGTCTCTCGCATGACCCCAGTCACGAAGAGAGTCCATATTGCCAAGATAGAGGCAATCTTGCAGATTAAGTTTGATGCGTGCTAAAGCACGGGTGATTTTACGGGTAACAAAAGTTTCACCGCGAATTGGGCTCTCATGATTAAACAAGATGCCATTACATGCATAGATGCCATAAGCCTCTCGGTAATTGACAGTGATCCAATAAGCGTAAAGCTTAGCGACCGCATAAGGACTACGTGGATAAAATGGCGTGGTCTCTTTTTGTGGGATTTCTTGCACCAAACCATAGAGTTCAGAAGTCGAGGCTTGATAAAAACGTGTTTTCTTTTCTAAACCAAGAATACGTATCGCTTCCAATATGCGCAAAGTACCAATACCATCGGCATTCGCAGTGTATTCTGGTGTATCAAAACTTACCGCTACATGGCTCATTGCCGCCAAGTTGTAGATCTCATCAGGCTGAACTTGTTGGATGATGCGAATCAGATTGGTAGAGTCGGTTAAATCGCCATAATGCAGGACTAAATTACGATTTGAAACGTGTGGGTCTTGATACAAATGATCAATACGGTCCGTGTTAAATAAGGAAGCGCGACGTTTAATGCCGTGAACAATATAGCTTTTTTTTAACAAAAACTCGGCTAGGTAAGCGCCATCTTGGCCCGTAATTCCAGTAATCAGTGCAACTTTATTCATATCAGGATGCTTCTATCAATATTGGTCATATAGGCGGAATGCCACAAATTTTTTTACACCTAAAGCCAGCATCTAATTCAATCGATTATTTTGAAGTTCTATCATGACAATCGGATGACAACTGCTGCCTTTGCTCACTCACATAAGTTGTTGTTTTTCAGAAAATTCAAAAAAAGCTAGCCTAGCACATCAGATTTTTCTAATTCACTAGACTAGATGGGTTTTGACAAATTTTCTTTAGTCAGTTATTCACTAGGGCAGGCTATTAAGTAGGGAAGCGCTAGCTTAAATCAAGCTTTAGGCTTTAGAAGCACTGTTAAAACTCATTAATAACGGCTCCAACGATTTGAGCGCCCGTTACTGATATTTGTGACTTCACTGCTGCCAGGTCTTCTAGGCGCGTATAATTCAATCTTGACACTAATAAAGCGCCGCGGCAACTAGCAACGATTGCTTGCGAGTCTGCAGAGATGCCTGCTGGCGATGTATCCACCAAAATTACATCAAACTTGGCCATGGCTTGATTCATTAAATCAGCAAATGTCGCGCGATTAAGCAATTCTTGGGGATTTGGTGCCAATGTACCTGCCCCTAATACCGATAGATTTGGAAAAGCTTCTACAGCTCTTACCAAACTGATGTCTTGTCGAGCCGCCAAGATATCAGACAGACCGAGCTTTTCAGCCAAGTTAAACAATTCATGTTGGCGTGGATCACGTAAATTGGCATCGACTAATAATGTGCGTTGTCCCAGTTGTGAGCATAGAATCGCTAAATTAGCAGTAAGGTTACTTGCACCCTCACCAGCATTCACACTAACAACTGCTAGAGCTTTATTGCCTTCAGCAAACCATCGCTTCATTAACTGTGTACGCAATGTGCGCAATGATTCCACTTGAGGCGTAAACGGTTGATAAGCCGCCACCAACTCATCACTATATTGACCCTTACCGGCTTGCAGATAAGGGTAATTAAACTGCATAGACAATACTTGGTTGATATCCGCCTCTGTAATGAGGCCAAGATACAAAGCTGCATCCCCAAAACGCAGTCCCTTTTCTTTCTGGGCTTTGATGACACTCTCTACATCTGCGGCTGATATTTTACCTAGATCGACCAACAAACTACCAATCGGACTTTGTTTTACCACTTGATTGACTTGCTGATCTGTTTGAAGGGCATTTAGTTTAGTTTCAATCATTATTTTCCTTATCCTAAATTAAATGGCTTTTGCTGTAAAAGCTTTAGAAAGCTTGAAGAATGGACCAATAGGTCGGCTGTTAATCAACGCCAACACTGGCAACTCAAGCAGCTCGCTAATGTCATCACGGCAACGAATGCGACGATCTAGTTTTTCTGCCATTAGGCTCATAAAGATGCCTAGCATACCACCTAAGAAAAACGCCAAAATTGTATTGGATTTAACCTTTGGTCCAGCAGCAATAAGAGGCGGTGTCGCAGGGTTAAGGATGGCAATATCGGTTTGATTCACATTACCTTCAAGCGTTGTTTGGGTTAGACGTTGACTGGCTTGATCTAGGGCACGTTGAGCGCTTTCGAGGTCACGTTGCAATACAGTGAGTTGATCGCGCGTGAGGTTGAGCTCAAGAACGCGGGCTTTTTGTGCAGCAAGCGAGGCACGAATTTCGGCTTCACGTTGTTTATAAATACTTGCCGTACCGCCAATACTAGTGCGCGCCTTACCTTTTTCTTCTTGTAACTGGCTTCTAAGTTTAGTGATCTCAGCCATGGCTTGTTGGTATTTTGGATGACTAGGGCCCAAGCGATCTGAGAGCTCAGAGAACTTAGATTCTGCTCGGGCAATATCCATCCTCAAGTTTTGCACCATAGGGTTAGCTGCCAAATCTGGAGATTCATCACCAGTGCCGCCAGTACGTTGTTGACGAGAACTTGCTTCATAAGTTTGATTTTGTACTGCAACCAATTGGGACGATAAATCATTCAGACGTGAACTTTCAACATCCAAGCTCCCCGCTACGCTTGTTAATCCTTTTGCTTGTTGGTATTTAGCAAGCTTCGCTTGTGCTTCTTCAACATTGGTGCGCAGTAATTGCGTTTGGACAGCTAAAAATTCTGCAGCTTTTTGAGATGGCTGCACTTTGAGCTGAATATTTGTTTCTTGATAAGCTTCAGCAAAAGCGTTTGCCATGGAGGCGGCAAACTCCGGGTCAGCGGCTGTAAATGAAATTTCCACGATATTACTATCACGCGATGGTTTAGCATCTAGGTTACCTAGTAATAAGTTGGCCATCCATGACTTGATTTCGCCTTTTCCCTCGGTGGCTTCATTAAACTTAGCAAGCGCAGCCTGGTTTTCAGTCAACTTCAACTTTTCAACTACCTTAATTGCCACTTTTTCACTAGTAATTATTTCTATTTGGGTTGAAAAAAAACCAGGCATCATCGTGGCTGGCAAGGTCATACCCGTCACCGGGTCAGTTCCTTTGGCATTCAGCACGATAGAGGCTACCGCTTTGTAAGTTTTAGGGGTAATCAGGTTAACCACTAAGGTTGAAATTACCACCAAGCTCAGCGTGACCAATAAAATCATACGCCTAGCTTTTAAGATGAGTAGGAATTGAGAAAAATTCATCTGTAGCCTCCTAAAAAAGGCTTTCTTTTATGTAGAGAACATCATCTTGAATGACCATATCTGAGAGTGTTGGGCTAAGCACTTCGACAACCCCGCTGGCATTACGACGATGCAACTTAACGCCGCGCTGTGTACCTCTGGCTGTTGGGCCGCCGCCCATCGCCAGCGCTTGCATCACCGTCATGTCGCGTTCAATACGATATGAACCCGGACGCTGTGCTTCACCGTAGATATAAAACATGGGCGCACGTGGTACATAAATAATCTCGCCACCGACTAAATTAATATTTTGTGTGTTATCACCTTTTTTGATGATATTGCGCAAATCATATTCAATTTTGCTTGACTTATCAATCACTGTAATCATATCTGAGCCCTCAGCAGGCACTCCACCAGCAAGTGCGAGCACCTCGGTGAGGTTCATGCTGCGGTCTAGTGGATAACGACCGGGCTTAAACACGCTCCCCAAGATTGAAACCATTTTGCTTTGGTATTGCACAACCAAAATATTGATTTGTGCTTGCTTCACAAAACCACCAGATTCTAGCTTATTAGAAAGTTTCTTTTCCGCCACCGATGCACTGATGCCACCTAGCTCAACTTCACCTAATAGCGGGAAACTTATCGTGCCAGTTTCAGTGATACGGGTTTCAAGGGTTAAATCAGGGTTGTTGTAGACTGTAATCTTCAACATATCGCCTGGACCTAACAGATAATTACCCTCATCTGCTGAAGCGACTTGCGCCCAAACACCCAGGAACAACATTAAACTCGCGAGGATTTTCCTCATCACACCACCCTTTAAATTAAAGGTAAAAAATTATATGCTTTAACTGGCAATTATCACCATTTTACAACATTTAAAACAATTTTAAAAATACCGACTTAAAGTCCATTCACACCTTTACTCACACTACTTTCCATTTTTTGCTTAACTTGCTCTTCTCCATCTGCGACTGGCTTAGCCGCTGAAACTGGCTTTTCAACTTTGGGCGCATTGGCTGGATCAAATTTCTTATCGATATATCTAATTTTGGCAGATTCACGCAGGCGCTTCATTTCTGCCTCGGCCGTTTGTTTACGTTTTTGCTCTGTCAAGATTCGCTCAATCAAAGGCTTTGAATCTTTTTCTGAAATTGGCATCTCTTTAATTTCAGCCATACTTACCGCCATTGCCTGCGCATTCGGTCCATTCGCCCCAATAAAAACCATTTGACCAACGGCCATCTTTCCAAACTGAGCGAGCAGTTGCGGTGGTAGCGTCTCAGCGGCATGCGCAACACGCTTCACCGCATACTTCACTTGATGTGACTTCAACCAACTTTCTAAATCTTTCAGCGTTTTTTCAGATTTTGCTATCTCTTGCAGCTTAGCGGCACTGCCTGCTTCCAAAGTAAATAAGGCTTCGTCAGTCACGTAAACTTTGCGATTGGCAAAAATATCTTGGTGCTGCGCACGGTATTCATCGATTTCAGCGCTAGTTGGTTTTGCCACTAAAGCAACACGCTCTTGCATGTACGCTTGCGCTAAAATTTGCATTTTTGCATTTTCAATCGCCTGCATGACTTGCGGTTTACGATCTAATTTTTCTTTATGTGCGGCTTGCAGCAGAATTTGACGATCAACTAGTCCTTGCAGAATTTGACGACTGGCCGCCTCTTGCTGGGCAGGCTGAATATTAGCACCCTGCAATTCATTATTCAATTGATGGACTGTGATCTCTTCACCATCCACACTGACGATCGATTGACTTGCTTTCTCTTCACCGCCGTGTTTTTTCCCGCAACCAGCGACCAGACCAACAATTGCGATCACGAGTACCAGCTTAGCAAGATTCGGTGTTGATGTTTTCAATAAATAATGGGGATTACTATGCATCTGTGTTCCTTAAAAATTCTTCAAATGACAAAAAATTACTTTCTTTGACGTTTCAATATGATATTAAATCTAGGTTTCATTTTTATTACAAATTCAGGTCAAAATAGTTAAAAAATTACAGACGCCCATAGGGTGCAGCTAGAGGCTCGCCTACAAACACCCCTTGCGCTGGCCAAGCCACACTTTTCCAGTAAGCTTCAATCGCAGTGGCGCCGCTCACATACCATTTAAGCAATACAGTTGGATTGGGGAATTTCTGCCAGTAATTACAAGGTTCTGAAACTGTTCCATAACTTGCAGTAGCACCTGCATCTAGCCATCGCAGCGCACTCATCTGACCTTTGCCAGCCAAATCACCCCCAAATGAAGTGAGATGATCGGCCAATGCGCCAGGCATAAATCCCAAAGTCTCCAAGCCATCCACATTGGCTAAGCCTGTTTGATAAATCATGATGTCACGTGCACCGACTAATTTATCAGAACGCATATTCATAATCGCAAGCCCCGCACGTGGAATATT
>Ga0187843_10000531_pt1 | contig 26930 bp, 27 predicted proteins | sample SpaLakP09_SKY_43_FD_134516 | JGI IMG/M metagenome (GOLD analysis project Ga0187843, IMG submission 134516) | Oligotrophic lake water microbial communities from Sparkling Lake, Wisconsin, USA - SP09_SKY_43 | ecosystem: Environmental > Aquatic > Freshwater > Lake | place: USA: Sparkling Lake... | reverse complement strand
TGTTGCAAATACTCCAGTGCGTCTTTTTCTTTCAACATGCCTATCGTGGTGCAACTGCCAGCAAGTGCGGTCAAGGGTGCCAGTACGCTGATACTGCGCCAGTGCCTGACCGGCATGCCGGTCTGCGGATTGAGGATGTGGCAATAACGCTCTTCACCGACTTCAAAATATCTTTCATAATCTCCACTGGTGGCCAGTGCCCCTGTTGTTAAAGGGATGCTGGCAGCGATATTGTCTTGCTGGCGCGGGTCTTGTATGCCCATGATCCATGGCTGCTCGTCCGGTTTGGGGCCGAGTACCCGTATATCGCCACCCAGATTGATATAGCCATGCGTTACGCCTGCTGCCTGCAACACTGCAGCTGCCCGGTCTGCCGCATATTCCTTTCCAAAACCACCAAAATCGATTTCCATTCCCGCCAGCGGCAATCTCAGCTTGTCACCTGTTCTCTCCACCTTGGCCCAGCCTATGCGCTGGCATAAAACCTGCAGTTCGTCTGCTGCTGGCACTCGCGAGCTCTTGAAGTTCCAGGCCTGTCGGAGGATGCCTGCCGTGATGTCAAACAAGCCATCGCTGGCCTGGTACAGGGCCTGCGCATAATCAAACAAGGCCAGGGTTTCTTCATCACAGACCACTGCATCCCTGCCCGCCTGGGCATTGATGCATGAGACTATGCTGTCTGGACGATAACGCGAATACTTGACTTCTATCCTCCTTACTTCCGCAATCGCTTCCTGTGCCTTGGCAAACATTGCATGTTCATCATGGTCTGCCATGACAACTTCACAAGTGCTGGCCATGGCCTTGAAAGGGATGCGATAAATCTGCATAGTCAACTCAATAACTAAAATTGACGTGACAGCCCGACTTGTATGGTCTTGGCATCAAACGGCAATAAGCCAGTACTGCCACTGCCAAACAAACGCCATGAAGCACGTTGCTGATATTGCTCATACTTCACATCGACCTGCCAGTCTTCATTGATTTGCTTGGCTACTTTGATACCAACAGTGCGAGCGCCATAGGCAGAAACCCTCTGGTCTTCGGAAGAATTCAGCGCACCGTCTGGCGGGTTAGGTGCAAACGGATACATCTCCGGCTTGGCATCGACATAAAAACTGGCCGCACTCTGGCTATAGATGCGCAGTATCGGTGTGATGCTCCAGCCCTGACCAAAGGGCTGGGTATATTCAAGATTGAAGGTATGCGACCGGATTTTCCAGCTATCGCCAAAATAGCGGTAACTGAGTCGTGCGCTGCCACCTGTAGAATCAAAATGATGGTTCCAGCGCGTCAATAGAGCATAGCTATTGCGCTCATCCGGGCGCTTGTCGAACGCCTTGTAAGGGTCAGACAAATATCCTTTGGCATGGGCCAGGCTGAAGTTGACTTGCACAATATCATTCATGCTCATGACCTGGGTCAGGCCCAGCAAGGCATCGGTCACTTGTTTGTTTTCACCCCTGACCTTGCCTGTCGATGCGCTGACAGTATCATTGGCAAACCCCAGGCCTGCAGTCCAGGTGGTATTTTTATCTTCGCTGAACTGGTTCCCCATTACCGAGACGCCACGCGAAATATAATCTGCTTCACTGGAAGCTGTGGCACCCAGGGTCAGCGTGTGATGCGGGAAATAGCGGGTAACTTCAGCATCCAGTGCACGGCGAAAATCCCTGAGCTTGACCAGGCCATAGCTATGGAAGGCGGGTGAAGCGCCAGAAATACTGTCAGTCACATACGTTGCACCGACTGACCATTCATCCGACAGCGGTGCCATGATCTTGAGGGCGCTGGCCTGTACCTTGACGCGCTCTTCACCAGGTTGACTATCCTTGTACTCGAGTAATTTCAGACTGATGACACCCTTGTCCGGTGCTGTTTCCGCATGTGCAGCCTGCATCATGGGCAGAGCCAGCGCAGCCGCCAGCAAAGTGCTGGCCAGATTATCATGGGTTTTGGACGTGACAGGTTTCATGCTTTTTTTCCTGGGCTTTTTCCGCGCTTACACATTAATTGCATCCACAACCGCCGCCACCGACACCGCTGCCGCCGAAGGCAGATTCCTTGCTGGAATAGGTATGCTCGGCGAATTTGCTTTCCAGCTTGTCATGGTCAAAAGTCATTTCCTTTTTAGCCAGCTTGCCTTTTTCCCAGGGTTGCACGGTTTGCACCAACTGCATATTGCTGCAAGCAGTGCAGGACAACACCAGACCCAGCAAGGCCAGTCTATGCAAATGTTTGTATGGCTTAAATTGCTTCATCATTTACTCCCCAGACTCGCCACGATGGCCTGTTCGATTTTAGCTTTGCTGGCGTCATTAAAGCCCGCGTGTTGCGCCAGTATCTTGCCATCCCTGTCTATCAGGATGCTGCTGGGCATGCCCTTGATTTCATACTGGCGCGGCATGACGCCCTTAGGGTCATAGGCTATATGAAAATTGCCGGGAGTGGTTTTCAGGAACTCCAGAGCATCCTCCTGCTTGGTATCCAGATTGATGGCTACTACCTGAAGACCTTGCGCGCCGTATTTGCTCTGCAAGGCATTCATCCATGGGAAGGATAGCTTGCATGGCCCGCACCAGGACGCCCAGAAATCAAGATAAACGACTTTGCCGCGATAATCAGCCAGTTGTATATTGCCCTTGCCAGCCTGGGCGGTGAATTCTGGCGCGGGTTTGCCGTTTTCCAGCGCCAGTGCATGCACATTGATGCCTAAGCCGATAATGACTGCCAATGCCTTCAGGTTTAGAAATTTCATGATGCGGCCTTGCCTTGCGGGATAAGTGATTGCCAGCGCTGTGTCAGCACAACGACTTTGCGTTTTACATCCATCATAAGCCCGGCGCAGAATAAGTAAACGCTGGCTTTGGTAAAGATGCCGGGATTTCTGTAATGAACTGTAACGAATAATGTTGTTAAAACAAGTCTGTTCTCAAACAAGTTTCCAAATTAACATATTTTCTCTTGAAAATCGTATTGCTACCTAAAAACAACAATTCGCATTGCAGTTTTGACCCTCTCCGCTGATATGGCTAGCATGGCTTTACAGAAAAACCACATGGAGTCTCAGCACAATGCATAAGCAAACAGATCCGCAAACAGATCAGCAGTTTAAAGATGGCCTGCACATCCGCCAACAAGTCATGGGCGATGCCTTTGTCGAAAAGGCATTCAGCAATACCGATGCCTTCACCGCGCCCCTGCAGGAATTTGTCACCCGCAATGCCTGGGGCACGGTCTGGTGCCGCGATGGCCTGGATTTGAAAACCCGCAGCCTGATCACCCTGTCCATGCTGACAGCTCTTGGGCGCGCGCACGAGATCAAGGGTCATGTACGCGGTGCAGTCAACAACGGTGCCAGCATGAAAGAAATACAAGAAGTACTATTACATGCCAGTGTGTATTGTGGCATGCCGCTGGCGATTGATGCCTACCGCTCTGCCCATGAAGTCTTGCTGGAGATGGGCAAGATAGACGCGGACAAAGCAGGAGCCACTTGATTTTTAATTGGAAACCTATATGACAGAGAGCAGAAAAGCAATCGCACTCACTGACGAAGGGGTAACCCGTCCGTTTGCGGTCGAAGACGTGCCCTGGGATGAATATTCCCACGGGCAAAGTTTTGGTTCACGTTATCGCCAGCTCGGCCAATATGGCGGCTGCCAGCATGTAGGCGTAAGCCTGGAAGAACTGGCGCCCGGCAAGCATGCCTGCCCCAACCATTATCATTATCTGGAAGAAGAACAATTGATGATGCTGGACGGCAGCCTGACCCTGCGCATGGGCGAACAGACTTATGTCATGAAGGCAGGGGATTACATGGTATTCCCTGCCGGGCAAAAGATTGGCCACAGCCTATTCAATCATACCGATGCAGTATGTCGTTACCTGGTCATAGGAGAACGTAATCCCCATGATGTGATTGTTTATCCCGATAGCAACCGTATCAGTGTGGTGCTGGCCGGTGAAGGTTATGACAAGGCGGCGACGCTGGAATACTGGGAACGTGAGAAGGATTGATCAGAGTTCTAGCCTGGCAATTAAGGCCCCTATTTCCTCATTTGGTGTCATCACGGTAGCTGTCCGGCAAGAATTGCCGGATACTGCAGTCATTGCATCAGACTAGTGGAAAGGACAGGCAATGCGCCGTATGTGGCTTTTTTATACCCTGGCATGGATAGCCTATTCGATACTGATCGCTTTCGCGATACAGATTGATGGCCTGTCCAAGGGCCAGTTTGATTTGCAACTGGCGCTGTATTCTGAAATCAATACCTTGCCTGCGGCAGTCACCCTGGCGCTTATCTGGCCCATGACGGGCTGGATGGACCGCAAGTCTTTTCGGCCCGTCAGTATTGTGTTTATCCACATTTTGATGAGCATAGGCTTCGGATTTTTCTGGCATTACCTGGTCAGTGGTTTCATGCAAATGATCGTGCATGTCAAAGAAATTGAAGCAGCCCGCCCCCTCAGCGCCTATATCTGGCCTTTCCTGTACAGCCTGATGATGTATGGCGTGGTGGCCAGTATTTTTCACTCGGTGCGGTCCAGCGAAGCACGTCGCCTGCAAGCACTGGCAGCGACCCAGGCCCAGGGTTTGCTGGTGGTGGCAGAACTGGCCAGTTTGCGTAATAAACTCAATCCCCATTTCCTGTTCAATACCCTGCATTCCATCATTGCCCTCATGCGCAAGGATGGCAAGGCAGCCGAGGCCGCGCTGTTCCGTTTTTCTGACATGCTGCGCTATGTGCTTGATACCGAGAAAAACGGTACGACCCATGTTGCGCTGGAAGAAGAATTGAATTTCGTGCGTGATTACCTGAACCTGGAAGCTCTGCGCCTAGGACACAGGTTAAACGTCGACTGGCAGCTTGATGAAATGGCAGGTGGTTTTGGGTTACCAGCCTTGAGCGTGCAACCGCTGGTGGAAAACAGTATTAAACACGCCTTCAACCCGCGCGCCCAGCCTGGCAATTTGCTCATCAAGACCAGACTCAAGGCGCTGCGTGGCGAACTGGAAATCATCATCAGGGATGATGGCCCCGGTGCAGACCTGGCAGAAGTGCATGCTTCCAGCGGCATAGGCGTGAAAACCGTAGAGCGCCGCCTGCACCTTGAATATGGCGGGCGTGCCAATTTCACCATCAATACTGCACCCGGACAGGGTTTTGAAATATGCTTCACGATACCTATTTCTTCAGCCTGATCTCGTCGTTACCATGACAAAAATAAAAACCGCCTTTATCGCAGAAGATGAACCACTGGCCCGCGAAGTCTTGCGCGATGCCGTCAGTGACAGGCCAGAACTCAGCCTCATCGGTGAAGCTGCAGATGGCGTCACGGCGCTCACGCAAATCAATTTGCTGAAACCCGATGTGGTGTTCATGGATATACAGATGCCCGAGATGACCGGCCTGGAAGTCTTGCGCCGCCTCAGCCATTTACCTGAAATTGTGTTTACCACAGCGTATGACCAGTATGCCGTGACCGCCTTTGAATTGCATGCAGTCGATTACCTGCTCAAGCCTTTTTCGCGTGAGCGCTTCGATGCTGCCGTTGATCGCTTGCTGGAGGCCCCACCGTCCATGCAAGCCATGGAACATGCGCTGAACCTGGCGGCAGGCCGTGAAACCAGTCGGCTGGAACGCATCCTGGTGCGTGACCGTGGCCATATCTTCCCGGTCAATGTGAATGACATCGCCTATTTGAAAGCCGATGCCAAGTACACCGCCATCATCGTCGGTGACAGGACTCACCTAGTCAGGCTGGGCATCACTGAGCTGGAAACCCGGCTGGACCCGGCTCGCTTCATACGCATACACCGCTCGCTGCTGGTGAACCTGGATTTCGTCGAATCCATGAAGGCCGATGAACAATCGCAATTGCGCCTGCATATGCGCGATGGCAGCATTTTGCTGGCGAATCGCGAAGCATCAAGGATGTTGCGCGATATGTCGATTTGATTTAGCTCAGGGCAAAGGAAATATCAAACAAGTTGTTGTTGCATGGGCGTACACCTTGCCTGCCGCATCAACGATACGACCTTCTGCCGTCCCAACCTGCTTGCCTACCTGTATCACCTTGCCTTCAGCGCGCACGGGACCCGTCTTGTTGCTCATGGCGCGGATCAGGTTGACCTTGATTTCCAGGGTGGTGTAACCAATCCCTGCAGGTAGCATGGATTGAACTGCACAGCCGACAGCTGAATCCAGCAGGGTGCAAAAATAGCCACCATGCACACTGCCTAGCGGGTTGTAATGCTGCAAACCGGGCGTGCCCTGGAAGACGATGCGGCCAGGTTCACCTTCTACCGGGATAAAGTCCAAAGTCTTGCCTATGTGGGCGACAGGGTAATCGCCATTCAGGATACCGCGCAAGAAATCGATACCACTGACAGATTTTATTTGTTCAAGACTCAATACCCCAGGTTCTGCCATGCGGGCGCGCACGGTGGCTTCCTGCTCCTGCCATTGCTTTAAGACTGCCGTTGCGTCACCCTTGGTGTCGCTCTTGACATCACTCATTATGCGTCCTTCCTGGGAAATAATATCATTTGGGTACAACGGAACAGGGCTATCGTCTTTCCCTCAAAACTGACGACAGCATCCCAGACCTGGGTTGTGCGGCCCAGATGTATAGCCGTGGCAAGTACGCTGATTTTGCCATCACGGGCAGTACCCAGATGATTGGATTTCAGCTCCACCGTGGTAAAGCTTTGCGCCCCTTCAGGCAAGCTGGCTACGCAACCGTAGCCGCAGGCAGTATCTGCCAGCGTAACAACACTGCCAGCATGCAGATAACCATTCGGGGCCAGTAAATGTGGCTGGACTGGCAATTCCGCAGTGACTTTGCCTTTTTCCACACTCAGGATATTGATGCCCAGATGGCCTGGTAAGAATTTGGCACCGAACTGGTTCAGGCGCTGCGCCTGTTCTTCTGCTGCACTGTGGTTGTGCATATCTGCCGTCGTCATGATGTTTTCCTGTAAGAAGCTAGTCTGCATTCTAGTTATTGCAAGAATGAATGGACAGTGTCAGTATTGACTCTTTTAATGCAGATTGCGACAAATGGCACATATCGAAGTCTGGCTCTACCCTCAATGCATGGCATCTGCGGTCACTGGCCCACTGGATGTGTTTGCGGTCGCCAATGCCATCTGGTCGCTCAAGAACGTGGATGAAGTCGATCCCTTGTTCACCTGGAGTTTGCATTCCATCGATGGTGAAGCTGTCATGACGCCCGCCAAAGTCAGATTGAGTGCCGACGCCAGCATACAGACCGAGAGCAAGGCAGATATCATTTTATTACCTGGCCTGTATATGGAAAATGGTATTACCGGCCTGACCAGCAGCATGCATGCCATGCGTGCACTATTCCCGATATTGCGAGCCAGACATGCCCAGGGCTGTGTGCTGGCAGCGAACTGCAGCGCCACCTTCTTGCTGGCCGAAGCGGGTTTGCTGGATGGCGGCCATGCAACGACTACCTGGTGGCTGGAGAGGGCATTCAAGACCCGCTACCCTGAAGTCAGCCTGCGTCTGTCTGAAGTGCTGGATGAGTATGAGAATATTCTGACCAGCGGTGCCGCCACCAGCTTCCTCAATCTTGCCTACCATCTGGTGGAACGCTTTGGTGGCCAGGATATTGCCAGTGGTGTCGCCAAGACCTTGCTGATTGATGCCAATCGCACTTCGCAAATGCCGTATATGCAAATGCTGAGCCTGACCCAGCAAGATACCCATCAGCATGAAAACATCCTGGTACAAAGGGCGCAAAAATGGCTGAGCCAAAATCATCACCTGCCTTTTCGCCTGCCTGCGTTGGCTGAGCACTTGGCTGTCAGCGAGCGCACTGTCATACGCCATTTCCACCAGACTCTGGATACCACCCCGGCCAGTTATGCCCAGCAAGTCAAGATGGATATCGCCAAGCGCTTGCTGGAAACCACCACGCTAACGCTGGAGCAAGTGGCAGAACGCACAGGTTATAGCGACCCCAGCTCATTCCGCCGCCTGTTCAAAAAACATTCGGGCCTGTCACCAGCCAGTTATCGCGAGCAATTCAGGCCAGCGAAACGGGTAGTCCACACTGCCTGAAATGCTTTTTTAATACCGTAGCATCACTGTGTATTAATTAGGACTTACGCAAAACCGCCCCAGCTGTGTTGCAGTTCCTCGCGCGTACTAAAGTACTGTCTTCGCCGCTACGGTGTAGTCGGGGTTTCAGGCAATATACTGTCCGCCAACGGAACGAACCTCCCTTGCCAGGGAGGTTTCCTTGGCGATAGGTATAGTTGGGGTTTCGGACAACAAGTTGTCCGCCAACGCAACGAACCTCCCTTGCCAGGGAGGTTTCCTTGGCGATAGCCTTGTTGGGACAATTTTGCATAAGCCCCATTAACATACAAAATACATATCAAAAATTTATCTTAATTTCTTTGTGGAAATTATGTCTGGCTTTATCTATATAATGCTGTCATGCACAAAGTACCCGGAAAAAGAAAAGTTTCTTATGGCGCCGATACCGTCGCGCCAGAAGCGCCTGCTGTGCTCGATAAAGCCGCTGTCACTGATCATTTTCCATCAACTGCGACCACCGGGGTTGATACGGGCGATGTCAAGCTAGCGCCACCAGCCGTCTCCTATCAAGACCCGGCCGTCACCGATACGCTAGCCAAATTCAATGTGGTGAAAACGCAGTTGCTGCGCTCCCACAGCCGTTATCTGGTGAAATGGGAAGTTGCCCTGATTCACCAGGTTGAGGATACGAAACTCAGCTATTACGGCAAGATCAATGATATTTCCGAAAATGGCCTCAGCATGTTTTGTGACTACAATGTCTTCTTTAATGGCAAAGTGAAACTGGTGATGACCTTGCCACCTTTGCATATAGGCATGCCAGCGCAAAAAATAGAAGTCGAGAGCAGGATGGTCTACACCATACTCTCGCAATACTCTTTCCGCATTGGTTTGGAATTTGTGAGTTTCCGCGATGGTGAAAAGAAAATTTTAATGGACAGGCTGGAAAGCAGCAATTCAGCTCTCAAGCCAGGCACAGCTTAAGTTAATCACCGCCCCCGCCACAGCCGCCTCCGCAACCTGAACTGTCGCCGCCACCGCTGTCATTGCTACTAGCTCCGCCACCACCACTATCGCGCGCTGTATCGCCAAAATCGTAAGAAGCATCACTGCTGCCCGCGCCGTAAAAATCGCCGCCGCAATACACCGTGCCATCACCGTTGGCGCGTAAGGCGCTGCAATCCGGTGCATACCGAAAGCCATCGGCGATATTCCATTTTGCATCCAGGGCAAACAAGAGCGGCAAGCGGGTCGCACGGCGTGGATTGATATTTTCTTCCAGACAAGCAAACCACCAGGTACGACGCAAGCCTTCATTACTGCGCTGGCCAGCGCCCAATACAGCTGCCGGGGTATGGTGCATGTAACGGCCAAAAGCTTTTTGGCAAAATTGCTCGTAGTTTTTTGTATATAGTATAAATTCATGCCATAACTCATCAACCACTTGAGAAGGCATGGAAATATGCTTGAAACCGGATTTCAAATAGACCAGAAAAAATTGTCGCAAGGCTCTCGCGACCAGTTGTTGATCTCTTAAAGCGAGATCGGGTCGCTGTTTGTGTAGTCTTTCCAACAGTCCAGGTGGAAACATATAGCTGCGTATATAGTCAGCCTGTGCTGCACGTCGCCAGCGAGTCCAGACCACTAGCAGACTGACGGCAAGCACAAGTACAAGCAAACCAAGGAGGATGGACATCAGCATTCTTGCTTTCGATCAATAGAATTTAACAAAAACTTGCGCCATGCGTCCTTTGCGCAAAAGCAATTTTGGCATAGTATGGAAACAAAGTGATTTAGTTAACTGCTAATGCGTTGTTATACGATAAGCACACCGTAGCTTATTCCATGCGAAGTCAGAGATACCAGATTTTCTCTTCCTCGGGTTCTGTTATGTTGTTTTATGAAAAAGTTTTTTCTAAGAGGCTTATCTGAAATCTTTTCGCCATGCAAATGCTTGCCTGGATATCGCCAGCAAATTTCTGTGTGATAGTTCGATGCTTGTCCATGACAACATGCTGGCATATAGCTTGCATGTGATAAAGCGGCCAGATTTCCAGGCAGCAAGCCAGCCAGATCAAGATTTTATGTAAGCACGACCTCGTAGTAACAGTTTTCTTTCTGGGAGATTCACTATGAATTTGCGTCACTTGCGCATAGGAACCCGACTCGCTGTGGGCTTTGGTGTGATACTCGCTACTCTGGTACTCATACTGGTCATTGACAGCATCTTCAGCGCCAGCAATCGCAAGGATATGGTTGCCGGGCTGGAACTTTCACACAGCAAAAGTGAACTCGCTGCCACCATGAAAAGCAGCATGCTGGAAGGCGGCATTGCCATACGCAATATAGGTCTGCAAAGCGATATCGGTGAAATTGACAAGCAAAAAGTCATATCCAAAAAACAGCAAGCCCGATTTGCCGAAGCACGCGAAAAACTTATCGCACTAGGACTTAGCGAAGAAGAAAAGAAGATAGTCGACAGCGTCTCGGAGTTTGACAAGCAAGTTGATGTGCCTATCAAGGAAGCCATGAAAATGCTGCTGGCCTTTAATGGTGAAGAAGCTGTCAAACTCATCGCTACGCAGGTCGACCCCATACAACAAAAAGCCTTGCTTGAAATCAATAAACTGGTGGATATCCAAAACAAGGCAGCCTCTGAATTGGCTGACATTGCCGAGAGCAAGGGCAAACAATTGACGACCACCCTGTTCGCCATAGGTGCAGTGATCTTGTTGTTTGGTGCGGGATTTTCCATCTTCCTGACACGCAGCATCACCACGCCCTTGCGAGATGCGGTTGTTATCGCCAAGCGAGTCGCCGCTGGTGAACTGAGTTTCCGGGAAGCGTCTGATGGCACCGATGAAATCAGTGAATTGCTGAATGCCCTCAAGGAAATGAGCGACAATCTGCACAACATCGTCAGCGAAGTCAGGCAAGGCACGGATGCAATTGCGATAGCTGCAGTAGAAATCTCGACCGGAAATTCTGACCTGTCTTCACGCACTGAAAACCAGGCTGGCGCACTCGAAGAAACAGCCAGCTCCATGGAAGAAATCACTGCCACCGTCAGACACAATGCTGACAATGCCAGACAGGCAAATGGCCTGGTCACCTCGGCTTCCAATTTCGCCATCAAGGGTGGCGAAGAAGTGGGTAAAGTTGTCCATACCATGGATTCCATCAAGGAAAGCTCACGCAAGATTGTCGATATCATCAGCGTCATCGATGGTATTGCCTTCCAGACCAATATCCTGGCTCTGAATGCGGCGGTGGAAGCTGCCCGTGCCGGTGAACAGGGGCGCGGCTTTGCTGTCGTGGCTTCTGAAGTGCGCAATCTGGCACAACGTAGCGCCAGTGCTGCCAAAGAGATTAAAACCCTGATCGGTGATTCTGTAGAAAAAGTCGATGCCGGTGGCAAGCTTGTCGATGCAGCTGGCAAAACCATGAATGAAGTCGTCAGCTCGGTAAAACACGTGGCAGAAATCATGTCCGAGATCACCGCTGCTGGCCAGGAGCAAAGCTCAGGCATAGAAGAAGTCAACCGCGCCATCACCCAGATGGATGAGATGACACAACAAAATGCCGCCCTGGTAGAACAGGCAGCCGCAGCGGCAGAAAGTATGGAAGAACAGGCCAACAACCTGGCAAGAGCAGTATCGGCTTTTAAACTGGATGCTGCAGGCAATCATGTACGCCGCGTGCAAGCGGTAAGCCAGGCGACTAATGTCAACGTCTCCAGGAACGACTATACTGAAGAAGAAACCTCTTTCATCATGGCGACTGCTGGTAAACTGGTGAGGGCGCTAGGTTTCAATAAGAATTAGCGGGCCTGTGGGGCAGATCCCCTGCTTCAGGTCTGCTCCAATTATCACATTATGAACAAGTCGGAAGCATTAAAGAGTATCGTTGCACAAGCCAGCAAGGGGGACTTGGTATTCCCTACCAATGTGAATGCCTCGCTGAAGATGCAACAGGCACTCGACGACCCCGATTGCGGCATCGAGACAGCCGCAAAACTGGTCATGACTGAACCCCTGATGTCAGCCCGCGTGGTTGCCATTGCCAATTCTGTTGCCTACAACCGCTTCGGCGGCGGCGTCACCAATATCCGCACGGCCATCACCATACTGGGCTTCAATACCCTGCGCTCCGTCACGGCTGCTGTCGTTATGCGCCAGCTAAGTGCTGCGGTCTCTGACCCCGCCATACGCGCCAAGATGGAAGCCTTGTGGCGTCATTCCGCCTACGTGGCTGCACTGGCCCACCTGATTGCCCGCAAGGTCAGCAAGGTGGATGCTGAAACCGCACTGTTCGCTGGCATAGTCCATGAAGTCGGTGGTTTTTATCTGCTGTCGCGGGCACAGGAATTCCCGGCCTTGCTGGAAATTGAATCCAGCCAGACATCTCCAGACGCCCTGGCGGAAACCGATGAAACTTTCATCGGCCGTGCCGTCCTGAACAAATTGCTGGTGCCAAAGCGCGTGGTATCAGCGGTAGAAGCCCTGTGGTATGGTATGCGCGTCATGCCACCAGAAACCCTGGGCGATACTTTGGTGCTGGCGAATGAACTGGCAGCAGTACCATCGCCTCTGGACCCGCGCTCGCCAGAGAACATACGTCAGTCAGCATCGGAAATAGATTTTGCTGTTGGCGAAGGCACCCTGCTTTCCATCCTGTCTGAATCGGCAGAAGAGGTCGATGCCCTGACTGCATCCCTGATCAGCTAGCCTTCATTTTCCCGCCTCAACGAGCTTGGCAGAAATTCGGCATAATAGCTGTCGCATTTGCAATTTTCGTTTCCATCACAGCAAGCTGCCAGATTCTAGTTGCCAGCCTGCTGCGTCACTGCCACCTTCAAAGGAAAAACCATGCAATTGAAAAGTTTGCTCCGCTCCGGCCTGTTCAGTTCTTCCATCCTCGCTGGCATCGCCGTGTTTGGGATACCTGCCATCAGCGCCCACGCTGCGGCACCCATGGTAAAAACCAGCGCGCCCGGTTTTTACCGCAGCATGCTGGGTGATTTTGAAGTCACTGTATTGTCCGATGGCGCAGTACCCTTGCCTGTTGATAAACTGCTGACCAATACCACGCCAGAAAAAGTCGGCAAGGCGCTCCGCAAATACCATCTACAGTCCCCTGTCGTGACTTCGGTGAATGCCTATCTCATCAACACCGGCAGCAAGCTGGTACTGATAGATAGCGGGGCCGGTGTGTTCTTTGGACCTACCCTGGGTAAGCTGCAGGCCAGCCTGAAAGCATCCGGTTACCAGCCCGAGCAAATCGATGAAATCTATGTCACCCACATGCATACTGATCATATCGGCGGCCTGGTAGATGGTGACAAAGCAGCTTTCCCGAATGCCATCGTACGCGTAGACCAGCATGACGCTGATTACTGGTTAAGTCAGGCCAATCTGGACAAGGCCCCGGCCGATGCCAAAGGCAGTTTTGAAAAAGCCATCGCCATCCTGAAACCCTATGTGCAGGCTGGCAAGTTGAAGTCCTTCGAAGGTGATACAGAACTGGTACCCGGCATCAAAGCAGTCGCTTCCCATGGCCATACCCCTGGTCATAGCATCTACAAGGTAGAGAGCAAAGGCCAGACCCTGGTCTTGTGGGGTGACCTCATGCATGTCGCTGCAGTGCAATTTGAAAACCCTGCAGTCACCATACAATTCGATAGTGACAGCAAGGCTGCTTATGCACAAAGGCAAAAAGCCTATGCTGATGCAGCGCAGCATTCCTACCAGGTAGGTTCTGCTCACCTGTCCTTCCCAGGCCTGGGTTATATACGCAAGGAAGGCAAAGGCTATGCCTGGATGCCGCTGAATTATGTGCCACTGCCATGATCTGAATTGTCGTCAGCCTGATTGACAGTACCCGGCAAATCGGACACAGTGCAAACTCTGTCCTTTGCCGGGTTTTTTATGACTTCTGAGTATCGAAACTCTGTCACATTGCCTCCGCTTATAACGGATGATTTTGACCTGCGCCACCTGCCCGCCGATTTTTACCAGAACCCCTATCCCTACTACCACGCGCTGCGCGAACAAACCCCTGTGCGCAAGATGCCGGATGGCTCTTACTTGCTGACACGTTATGCCGACCTGATGCATGTGTACAAAGACGCCAAGACTTTCAGTTCGGATAAAAAGCTGGAATTCAAGCCGCGCTATGGCGATTCGCTGCTGTATGAACATCACACAAATAGCCTCGTTTTCAACGACCCACCGCTGCACACAAGAGTGCGCCGTCTCATCATGGGGGGCCTGACACCCGCAGCTATGGCCAATACCGAACCCGGCCTTATCAAGCTGGTCGATGGCTTGCTGGACCAGATGGAAAGCAAGGGTGAAGTTGATCTCATCCCAGACTTCGCCTCCGCCATACCGGTAGAAATCATAGGCAATTTGCTGGCTGTACCACATGATCAACGCGAGCCTTTGCGGGCATGGTCACTCGCCATACTCGGAGCGCTGGAGCCAGCCATCACGCCTGAATTTTTTGCCTATGCCAACCAGTGTGTCGCAGAATTTCTGGAATACCTTAAGCAACTAGTGGCACAACGCCGCAGTCATCCCGGTGACCCAAGGGCCGACATGCTGACTCGTCTGATAGAAGGCGAAGCAAATGGTGAAAAACTGACTGAAACCGAGCTCTTGCAAAACTGTGTCTTCCTGCTTAATGCCGGGCATGAAACCACCACCAACCTGATAGGCAATGGCCTGGTCGCCTTGCAGGAATGGCCGGAGCAAAAGGCCCGCCTGATCGCCCAGCCAGAAATGATCAACACCGCCATAGAAGAATTTTTGCGCTTTGAAAGTTCCAACCAGTTGGGCAACCGCATGACGACAGTGGATACGCAACTCGGTAATGTCGATATTGCTGCTGGCAGCCGCATCAGCCTGTGCATAGGTGCGGCCAATCGCGATCCCTTGCAATTTCCTGATCCCGACCAACTGGACATCAGCCGCAGCCCCAACCGCCATCTGGCGTTTGCATCCGGCATACACCAGTGCGCGGGCATGTTCCTGGCGCGACTGGAAGGCAGGGTGGCAATTTCTCGCCTGCTGGCACGCTTCCCCGATTACCAGTTAAGCGCAGCACACGTCAGAGGTGGACGCGTACGCTTCCGCGGTTTTTTATCTGTACCCTGCAAACTATAAAACTACGCATAACAAAAATACGGAGACACTATGAAGACAAATACCCACATCAAGAAAAGCCTGCTGGCAGCAGCGATCATGCTATGTGCCAGCCTCAGTATTAATGCGCAGGCACAGATCAAAATAGGCGTCACCATCTCATCGACAGGCCCGGCGGCCTCGCTGGGCATACCAGAGAAAAATGCGATTGCCATGTTGCCCAAGGAAATTGCAGGCAAAAAAGTCGATTACATCGTCCTCGACGATGCTTCAGACACCACGCAAACCGTGACCAATACCCGCAAGCTGATCTCGGAAGAAAAAGTCGATGCCATCATAGGCTCGACCACTACGCCCAACTCCCTCGCCATGCTCGGCGTCATTGGTGAAGGCAAGACCCCGACCATCAGCCTGGCGTCCAGCAACCGCATCATAGAACCCATGGATGCCAATAAAGCCTGGATGTTCAAGACACCGCAGACCGACACCATGATGGCAATCGCAATCGCCGAAGACATGAGCAAAAAGGGCATCAAGACCATGGGCTTCATCGGTTTCTCGGACGCACTGGGTGAAGCCTTCCTGGTAGAAGTGACGAAATATGCCGAGCTGAAAAAGATCAAGGTCGTGGCGACCGAACGTTTCAGCCGCAGTGACAATAGCGTGGTTGGTCAGGTCTTGAAACTCATGTCCGGCAACCCCGAAGCCATCGTCGTCGGCGCCTCTGGTACACCCGCCGCCCTGCCACCTAAAACCCTGGCAGAGCGCGGCTACAAAGGCCGCATCTATCACAACCACGGCGTCGCCAACAGTGATTTCCTGCGCGTCTGCGGCAAAGACTGCGACGGCACCTACCTGCCCACTGGCCCGGTCATGGTCGCCAAACAACTGGCTGACAATAACCCCGTCAAAAAAGCTGCTCTGGATTTTTCCAACAAGTTTGAAACCACTTACGGTACAGGCAGCCTGGCCGCATTCGCCTCCTATGCCTGGGACGCTGGTTTGCTACTGCAACAAGCCATTCCGATCGCCTTGAAAAAAGCTAATCCTGGGACACTGGAATTCCGCACCGCCTTGCGTGATGCCCTGGAAGCAACGCAAGGACTGGCCACCACCAACGGTGTTGTCAACATGAGTAAATCTGATCACCTGGGTCTGGATCAAAGGGCACGTGTCATGGTGCAGATCAAGGGGGGAAAGTGGGTTTATCAGGCGGAGTGAGAAACGGCATTGTGGGCTAACTCGTAAGAGCGGCTTTAGCCGCCCCTACGATGCATAGCGAATACGCGCCTGATTTTTTCAATAAGCAGATTTGATAAGGTTCAATAATGCGGTGGCCTCTCATCCACCACCGCAGTCCTCTGACTAGCCGCTACCGCCACTTCCCGCAGACGCGCTGCCATCGCCGCACACAGCGCCTCCAGCTCATCAATTTTCTTTTGTTGCCTGTACACCTGGGTATTGAGGGTATCGACCAGATCATCCTGGCGGGTCAGGCGTATTTCCAGGTCTATCAGTCTTTCTTCTGTCGTCATGGCATCGCTTTCATTTAATCAGGCACACAGTATGCCATACCAGTCTGGTATGCTAGTGGACTGGTATTCTCAAGGTACAAGCCAGGCATGCAAGTGGTATGCCCTGCTTTCGCAAAAAATAAAAACCTGTTGACCCAACTTGCTCACACTTGCATGCTATGTATATGAAAAAAATACACTTTTCCCCTCGCCCCTTCCTGTCTTGCCTGTTCGGCCTGCTGGTCTTATCTTCCACTGCTGGCAGCCAGGCCAAAGAAACCAGCAAGCCCGCAGTAAAAGTGCAAAACAAGCCTGTGGTGATGGCTTATTATGCGCTCGACAAAGAAGAAATCAATCATTATGACGAGGGCAAAGTCGCCTTCCCGGTGTCTGCCATCACGGCAGAAAAAGCGCGCATGCTGACGCATCTTAATTTTTCTTTTCTGACCATCAGCGAAGACGGGAAATGCATACTGGAAGAAGGCACGAAGCTGCCTGCAGCAGCAAAAATTTTCCAGGAATTGCAGGGACTGAAAAAACATAATCCTGATTTGCGCTTGCAGTTTTCCATCGGTGGCTGGGGTTATAGCAATGATGAAAGCCCTACCGTAGGCCGTTACCGTACTGCCGCTGCGACAGCAGAAAATAGAAAGAAACTGACGCAGTCCTGCGTAAGCATGGTGCGTGAATATGGCTTTGATGGCATTGATCTCGACTGGGAATATCCACGCGCAGAAGATGCACAGAATTTTGTTGATCTGCTCAAGGAAATGCGCACGCAACTGGGCCAGCTGAGAGCGACCAGGCCAGGCAACAAGCTGGCCCCGCAACTGACGATAGCTGTTGCCGGTGGTGCTTTCAACATGGCACGCACTTACCTGCATTTGCCAAAAATTGCTGCCCAGGTCGATTACATCAACCTCATGAGTTATGACCTGACTGGCCCATGGGAAAAATTGACCAACCACAATGCCCACTTGTTTGGCGATGCGCGTGAACACATGTTCGACAATCCCCTGCGCGCCCTGCCTATCAAGCCGGCATTGAGCAAGCAAGCACTGGAACAACGCTTCCCTTCACCTTTGGCTCTAACTGTGGATGCCACCGTACAGCAATACTTGTATGCCGGTGTACCGGCCAGTAAACTGGTGCTCGGTTTGCCGTTCTATGGTCGTGCATACTTCCAGGTAGAAGCTGGAGCAAATCGTGGCCTGTACCAGCCGTTTGTCACACCTGCGGGCGATGTGTACGCAGGTGACCCCAGCTTGCTGGCAGGTTGCGATACCTGTACCGCCCGTAAAGACCCGCGCATGCCCAGCTTTGGCGAAATCAAGAAACTGCTGGCCGCCAATCTTGGCTATCAGTCCTATTTCAGTAACGAAACCAAGGTGCCATGGATATATAACGCAGAAAAGAAAATTTTCATCAGCTATGACAATGAAATTTCCTTTGCCTACAAAATCGCTTACCTGAAAAAGTATAAGCTGGCTGGTGCCATGTTCTGGCATCTGGGGCAGGATGATGAAGAGGGTAGCCTGCTACGTAGTTTGTATACAGGTTTGTATCCTGAGGAGGGTTTAAAAGGTGGTTTGCATTATGAGCCGAAGTAAGGGATGCCGCGGTTGAAGCCACTCTTATAAAGTGAAGGAAGCTTTGCTTAAGTTATGAGAAAAAATGAATAGGTTTATTCGCTCCGCGATTACTTAGTTAATACTCTCTATCCAGATTTTTTCATCAACATGGTGATCTGCTATGGTTTCCAACGCGCACTGGAAAGCTTTGTCATCGCGGCTTTCCAGTGGATAATTAAAACGCGAAATATTCACTCCTGAAAGAGCAGCATATTCAGCTTCACTCAGGACATTGCTACCACACCATATCGCCACATCCGGCGTTTTTCTGAGCGCAATCAATTCATCCAGACCACTGCGTGTCAATGCAAGGAAAACCATTTCTACTCTTTTCTTAAATACTTAAGCCGCTGTTCGTTGATCCAAACTTCAGACATGGTTGGCGATTCTGCCGAATATATCCGTTAGCTAAAAAACGCTCTTTGCTGAAATCTCATCCCCGCCAGAATGAGTTCGATTCTGCCATCAGACAATCACCTTATGTATTCGCCTAGCTGATGTTTGCCTATGGACGATACCTGAGAAACCACGACCACCCTCTAATTGCTCAAGCTAGCCTCACCCAGGTCCAGCATGACATTGCCCGGCTCGGTCACCCGTTTGAGATTGGTCGTCAGGGCGCAGATGATGACGGTAGCAATGCGTGAATGCTTGAAGATGTCATCCTGCATGATCACATGTGGATGGGCCAGGCCAGCAATATTGCCACGTCCTTCATCAGGACAGGCCCAGTAAATCTCGCCACGCTTAATCATGGACTGCATGCAGCACGATATCAAACTGCTTCAGGAAGTGATCCACAGCCGCAGTATAGGCATTATCCAGCCCCAGGTTTTTGTTGATCTCGGCATGGCTCAGGCTTTGCGGCAGCAAGACTGCCTGCATGCCCAGGGATTTGGCTTTATTGACGAAAACCTCGGCTTGGGCGCAGGGTTTGTCTGGTCGTATGCTGGAGCAGACGGCCATGAAAGGCGAGGCTAGCTGTTTCAATTGCAAGCTGGGTGAAGTCGCTTGCCAATACGCTGGATCAGTGCCAAAGGCTTCATCATAAAAGCGGTAATGTTTCTGTTCCATGATCTTGGTGATATCGTAAGCTGCGCTGTCGAGAGCGATAGTCGCCAGCCAGGCTGAGGCACCAGCTTTGGCGGCGATGGCAGGTGAGCTGGCCAGTAGGGACACCAGATGAGCGCCAGCAGAATGCCCCATGAGTATGAAGCGGTTGCGCGAACCGCCCCATTCAGCCGCCCTGGTTTGTGCCGTTGCCAGGGCATGGGCAACATCATCTGCCTGCTCCAGTGGTTTGATGTCTGGCAGCATGCGGTAATTGATGGAGATGAAGATATAACCCCTGGGCAGCCAGTGCGCCGCCTTGTTTTCAACCACGCCACGGGCGGTCTTGCTGCCTGTCCTCCAGGCACCTCCATGTACCATGAAGATCACTGGCATGGCTTTTTGGCTGGCCGCATTGGCGGGCAGGTAGATATCCATGGTCTGGCGTTTATCGCTGCCATAGGCAAGATCACGCAAGACTTTCGTGCCAGCAGGCAGTCCGAGTGGAGCCAGGTCTGTTGTTTCCGGGTCACTCATTTCATTCTTTTCCTGCGCCTGCCCTGCTCGCTGCTCTATTCTTTCCTGGCGCTTTTCCATGATCTTGTCTCGCAGCACACCAGCGCTGGCGGGGGCAACTGGCGATGCCAGCGCCAGGCCCAGGCAGAGTGCCAGTGCTGGCAAGACAGGGCGCGTAATAACAGAAATAGAGAATGACTCAGGCATCTTGCACTCCGGTGGCAGGAAGAAAAGAAAAGCAGGCATAGTGCATATTTTATGAAAACTGAAGGGCTCTATTCCAGTTAATTTATGCAACATTTGTTACCTGAGCCCATAAACAAGCAAGCGCAGTCAAGTCAGGTGTGCAAAGCAGCCCTGGTTTGTGCGAATATAGCAGGCATCAACCGTATGGAGTGCCTCCTATGTTGCTGCCCTGCCTGCCGTCGCTCTGCCGCTGCCAGCCGGAGGCAAGGTGATAAGCTATTTCCGCAACTTGCTAAGGCGCTTCCGCAAAGACCAGTCAACTGACGCCTTGCAGGCAGTGACGGTTTTCAGCGAGCCTGAAGACATCGTTGCTGAAGAGGGAGCCTGGCACGCTGACTTTGATGTCGATTCCCGTTTTTATCCCTGGTTGCTGGGCATACATGGCAAGCAGATACAACACGGCGCAGAAAAACCCTTGCTGATCGCCCTGGACCGCCTGGTGCGGGCAGACTTCAGCGATACCCGCCATATCCCGCGGGTGCCCAGCGTGCTGCCTCAATTGCTGAAAAGCCTGCGTAATGAAAATGTCTCAGGCGATGAGCTGGCCAGTCATATCGCCAGGGATGTGACTCTGGTGGCCGAGATCATCAGTGAAGTCAATAGTTCTTACTACAACCCGGCTGACAAGATCAGCAATCTCGATAATGCCATACGCCTGCTGGGTATTAATGGCCTCCGCCTGCTGGTGGCACGTACTGCTTTCCGGCCACTGATACAACTACAGTCAGGCCGTATCACCAGCGTGGTTGCCCCCCTTATCTGGGAGCAGTCAGAAAAATGCGCGCAAGCCTGCCGTTTGCTGGCGCAAGGACGCGGGCTGGATGGCTTCCATGCTTATCTGGCAGGCCTCTTGCAAAACATAGGCTTGATTATCGCCTTTCGCAGTCTTGATCAAATCATGTTGGCCCCAGTCATGCCGCTGGCAACTGAATTTCGCCTGCGTTTTTTGCACATGGCGCATATCCTGTCTTACCGCATTGCCAAAGAATGGGATTTCCCCGATGCCGTCATGCAAGCCCTGAAAGCCCAGGTTAGTCATGAAGGAGAATTACAGGATCTGGCCCTGGTATTAAAGCAGGCGAGTGACATCAGCAAAATCCGATTGCTGGTGAATGCAGGTGTTATTGATGCCAATGATGATGAATTGTGTCTTTCTGCGGACGCAGAAATGCAGCGCTGTTTAATAGCGCTGCATTCGCAGGATGAACCTTAGAGGCTGTTGCAAAATTAACCTGGCGTTGTTGCGCCGCCTTGCCGTGCTAAAGCACTGTCTGCGCCGACGACGCCTAGCCAGTTTAACTTTGCAACAGCCTCTGATGCTCTTCGCCCATTTTCAAAACAAAAACTTCCGTCTGTTTGTCGAAAATCTTTGTTTTAAAAACGGGCGGTCGTGAAGAAAAAAGCCGTTTGTACTTGCTGGCATCCCTTGTGGCTTTGGCGATTGCTATCGCGCAAAAAACACATGCTCATCAGCCTTGTATGTGTTTGAGTGATGCCGTTTTTTCTGCCAGTTGTTGACGCACAATCTGGTCTTCCATATCGATCGCCATTTTCTCTTGTGCAGTCAGTCTTTTTGCACTGATCAGTACAGTGTGCGTGACGTTCTGTGCCAGGTTGTCAGCTGTGTCGTATGCGAGTTTTTGTTCTGCAGTCATGCGTTTTGCAGAGATAGTTACGCTGGCGATATTCATGCTTGCTTCAGCCTTTCCTTGGGTAAATGCAGCAGTGATTGCCATTGCGCCAGTCAGCAATGCTGTAGACAAAATCAGGCCAGTTTTGAATGTGTTGTTGAATGTGTTTTTCATTTCGTTTTCCTCTTTGTGGTTGGTTGATGTGTGTACTTTAGAGCTTGCGCTGTCAATCCGCGATGGCTATGCGACGAAACGCAGGAAACTGAGATTGAAGTGTCAAAAACACCTCTCCAACGATTTTTGGGTGGGATAGTTTGATGAAGAAAATTGCCAGGAACCCGGTGGGGAAAAGAACAAACAGAGGTGGATGAGTGGGCAAGGTGACTGCCAGAGAACGCGGTAGAAGTAGAGTGTGGCGCAGGGTATTTATCGATGAAATTCCTGGCCGGGGGTATATTACATTCATGTTAAATAGAAATATGACTTAACAGTGACATTCACAAATCACATAACAGACATCTAAACATGTAATTGGATTAGCAAGTTTCCTTCCCGTATCATGAACTTGTTTTTAATCAACCAAGGAAATAAACATGATCACCATTATCGTTTTTGCTCAAATTCTGGCAACGATCGTTATGCTGACTGCTGCTTTGACTGACTAAGCATAGTCAAGCAATAGTTTTTACCAGTAATACGTTGTAGCAGTCGTTGTCGTCGAAGTAGTTATTACATGGTTATCGCATAGTAATCGAAAAGCAATTGTAGTTTCAGGCATATCCATGCCAGATGAGTAAGTTTCACTACCAGCACAAGCGCGACCACCCGGCGTCGCGCTGAGGCGTACCGGATTCATGGCAGGCTGCCTGCACTAGAGGCGTACAATAGTGGTTTTAGCCGCTCTTGCCATCCGTACCATGACCATCCTGCTCACCACCCTGAATGCCCGCTATTCCCATGCTTCTCTGGGACTGCGCTATTTACTAGCAAACATGGGCGAATTGCAGCCAGTGACGCAGATTCAGGAATTTGTCATCGGTGCGCGCAGTACCGACATCGTCGAAAAAATCCTGGCTTTGCGCACGCCCGGCGAAAAATTCATCGTCGGCTTTGGTGTCTACATCTGGAATGTCATAGAAACCACGCAAATCGTCGCCGTCCTGAAACGGGTGGCACCAGATGTCGTGGTGATACTCGGCGGCCCCGAGGTCTCACACGAAACTGGCGATCAGGAAATCATACGCCTGGCCGACTACGTGGTTACTGGCTGGGGTGATGTCAGTTTCCCTGCGCTGTGCCAACAAATCCTGCAAGGTCCGCAACCACTGATGAAAGTGCACGCGGGCCTGCAACCACCTATGGCCGAAATACAATTGCCTTACCACTTGTATAGCGACCAGGATATCCGTCACCGCACCCTGTATGTGGAGGCTTCGCGCGGCTGTCCTTTCAAGTGTGAATTTTGTTTGTCAGCACTCGACAAGACCGCCTGGCCATTTGATATAGACCAGTTCCTGCAAGAGATGGAGGGCCTGTATCAGCGTGGTGCGCGCCTGTTCAAGTTTGTCGACCGTACCTTCAACCTGAATATCAAAACCAGTTTGAAGATCATGCAATTCTTCCTCGATAAACTGGAAGCAGCGCCGCATGATCCTGTATACGCGCATTTTGAAGTGGTGCCTGATCATTTGCCGGATGCCTTGAAAGAAGGCATACAAAAATTTCCGGAAGGTAGTCTGCAATTCGAGATAGGCATACAAAGTTTTAATACCGAAGTGCAAGCCCTGATCAGCCGCAAGCAAAACAATGACAAAGCCGCGGAGAATATACGCTGGTTATGTGAACACTCGCATGCCCATCTGCATGTGGATCTGATTGCTGGCTTGCCTGGTGAAACCATGGAGAGTTTCGCCCAGGGTTTTAACAAACTGGTGGCACTTGGCCCACATGAAATCCAGTTTGGTATCTTGAAACGCTTGCGTGGTACGCCGATTATTCGCCACACCGAAGCCTATCAACTGGCCTTTGATCCGCAACCGCCTTACACCATCCTGGCCAACAAGGACATCGCCTTTGCCGATATGCAAAGACTGATACGGTTTGCCCGCTACTGGGACATGATTGCTAATTCAGGCCGTTTTTCCCATAGCCTGCCCTTGATACTGGCAGATGCCGCTTTCGAGAATTTCATGGCCTTGTCTGACTGGATGTTTGCCAATACCGATGCAACCCACCGCATCGCCCTCGACAAGCTGGCAGCACTGGTCAACAAATGGCTGCTGGAAGTACAGGGCACGGCAGCAGAAGCGATACAACTTGCCATGTCAAGCGACTATGCCGGGCAAGCCATGCATAAGCAGGGTAATAAGAGTGATCCATCGGCACCTCCAAGACAAACCAGGAAAGAAGCCAGCAGGGAAGCTGCAAAGTCTTTACCGCAAAGGCAGGCGCGTCATATGGCAGCGTAAATAGGTAGCGCGAGGCTTACTTGTCGCTGATCAGTATGCGACTGATTTCACCAGATTTTTTTCCAGCCAGGATCGCTGCATTCAGTTTTCGTATCCATACCTGATACTGGCTACCTACCGCAGCAAAATGCAATTCATCGACCAGCATGGGCTTGGGCAAGACCTTGAAGCCTTGTTCCAAAGTTTTATCTGCCGTGCTGGATTCTTTGCGCAAGATGCGCAGCAATAATTGTTCAATCTCATCTGCCTGGGCGCGGCGGTCGCCAAATATCATCACATCCATTCTCTTATTGACGAGTTTTTTCAGGCGTGCGCCGTGCGAGCTTGTATCTTCTTCTACCTGGAACAAGACATTGCGCTGGCTATCGAATTCATCACCATAGCTGGTGCCACGTACGATACCGATGGTCTTGCCTTTCAGGTCCAGCATACTGTTATAGCTGAAAGTGGCATCGCTGCGGGTGACCAGCCAGACGTAATTGGCATAGATGGCTTCAGAAAACTGGTAAGTCTGCAGGCGCTCGCGGTTTTTCGACAAGCCAAAAATAATGCCCTCACCAGCCTTCGCATTGATTAACAGCCGCGTCCACGGATAGCGACGGATTTCAAACTTGATGTGCAACTGATGTTCAAAGTAATTCAGTAACTGGCGGATTTCATCACGTATCGGCACCATCTCACCCGCTTCATTACGCAGTTCGCGTATCAGCAAAACCAGCTTTTCCTGTTTTTCTACTTCAGTTGCTTTAACTGACGGATATGCAAATAAACCAAGGACAAAGAATAGTAGCAGCCACGCTGGCAGCCAGTACCTGCACTCTGGCTCAGGACGGTCTGGCTGGACAGGGGTAAACATATGCAGTGACTCTTCTATCAACTTCAATCAGGCAAACTTTTCCAGTAAAGAAGCCAGCCGCCTGGTACTGGCAATGGCCTCTTCGGTAGTCTCTGCTTTTTCTGCGTGAGTGACAACTGCGCTGGTCAGCAAAGTGACGAAAGAGCGGTCCAGCGCCTTGCGCGCTGCCGACATCTGTTGCGCTACCGCCTCACAGTCTGCAGGCACGGCTGCCTTGGCGATGAGCTTTTGCACACCACGCAATTGCCCTTCTACCCTGGCCAGACGGTGCAACAGGTCTTTCTTTTGTTGATCGTTCAAGGCCGTGCCTTGCACTATCTTCAGTGGGGGAGTATCTGCCATGAAAAGCCTCCTTCGCTATGGTGATATTAAATCCGATACTACTACTGAGTATCCTACACCAGCTAGTCAGAGATGGGGAAACGGATTTGCACACGCAATCCAGACGTTTCTGATTGGGGGTTTTCTTCCAGGCAGGCGTTTGTCAGGCTGATCTCGCCACCATGCAGTTTGACGATGTCATGGACTATGCATAAACCCAGGCCAGTGCCGCCAGGATTGATTGCCGAACTGGCAGATGCTCGGTAAAAAGGCCGGAATACTTTCTCGCGTTCCGCTTCAGGTATGCCTGGCCCGGTATCCTGGATATCAATCATGGCCTGCCCATTGTCCCGATAAACATGCAAGATGATGCGCCCGCCTTCTGGTGTATAGCGTATGGCATTGTCGAGCAAGTTGCTAAGCATTTCATGCAGCAATAAGATGTTGCCACGATAGTAGACGGCATCATCCGCTTCCAGTGCCAGGTCGATCTGCTTGCGCACGGCGGGCATGGCCAGTTCCAGGCAAACTTCTTGAGCAAGCTGGTTCAGCAAGACATCTTGCAGCTCTGCTGCCGCTGCGCCATGGCCAGTGCGCGCCAGTGTCAGCAGGCGGTTTGCCAGATGGACTGTGGCATCGGTAGTCTGGGCAATGCTGGCGACTATCTGGCGCATGGCTACCGCATCATTTTCGCGTAATGCCAGTTCGGACTGGGTCTTCAGTACTGTCAAGGGGGTGCGCAACTGATGGGAGGCGTCAGCGATGAAACGTTTTTGTCCATTGATCAAAGTTTGCAGCCGCGCCATATACGCATTCATGGCATTCACCAGCGGGCGTATTTCCTTGTGTACGACGTTCGGATCAAAATCAGACAAGTCGGTAGGCTCACGCGCCTCTACGTCGGCGCGCAATTGCATGATAGGGGCGAGCACGAAGCGCAAAGCCACCCACACCATGAGCGCGACCGCCAGCACCAGTGCCGCCTGGCGCAACAGGGTATCGATGAGGATTTTGCGTGACAGGCCGCGCCGCGCATCCAGGGTTTCACCCACTTCTATCAGGGCGATACCACGCATTTGGTCGTCATACACAGGCTGGTGCAGGGCGGCGATGCGCACAGGCTGGTCCTGATAGTCAGCATGAAAGAAATGCACCAGCGCTGGGTAGATTTCTGAGCGCGGCACGTTCTTCGGTAGATCCGGCAAGTCTTCATAACCAGACACAAATTCTCCCTTGACGCCAGTGACCTTGTAATACAGACGCCCTAAAGTATCGGTCTCAAAACTGTCCAGTGCCACATAGGGCACATTGGCGACGACCTTGCCATCCAGGATCTGCACTCTCTCAGCCAAAGCGCGCGCCGAAGACAAGAGGGAACGGTCATACGCCAGATCTGCCGCATCAAGGGCATTGCGGTAAACCGAAAAAGCATTCAAAGCCACCAGCAACACCAGGGGTATCAACAACCAGCGCA
>Ga0187843_10000530_pt1 | contig 26953 bp, 24 predicted proteins | sample SpaLakP09_SKY_43_FD_134516 | JGI IMG/M metagenome (GOLD analysis project Ga0187843, IMG submission 134516) | Oligotrophic lake water microbial communities from Sparkling Lake, Wisconsin, USA - SP09_SKY_43 | ecosystem: Environmental > Aquatic > Freshwater > Lake | place: USA: Sparkling Lake... | reverse complement strand
CTGGACGGCAGCTTCCACATGAACGAAGGCCTGCGCCTGGCGCGCAAGCTGCTGCTCGATGTGACGGCCTTGGGCCTGCCGGCCGGCACGGAGTTCCTGGACCTGCTGTCGCCGCAGTACATCAGCGATCTGGTGTCCTGGGGCGCCATTGGCGCGCGCACGACCGAGAGCCAGAGCCACCGCCAGCTGGCCTCAGGCCTGTCCTGCCCGGTGGGCTTCAAGAACGGCACCGACGGTGGCATCAAGGTGGCCAGCGATGCGGTGCTGGCTGCGCGCGCCAGCCATGCCTTCATGGGCATGACCAAGATGGGCGCGGCCGCCATTTTCGAGACCCGCGGCAACGACGATTGCCACATCATCCTGCGCGGCGGCAAGGCGCCCAATTACGACGCGGCCTCGGTGGCCGCCGCCTGCGAGGCCATGCGCAGCGCCGGCCTGCGCGAGCAGGTGATGGTGGACTTCTCTCACGCCAATTCGAGCAAGAAGTTCGAGCGCCAGATCGATGTCGGCCGCGATGTGGCGGCGCAGATCGCGGGTCGCGAGCAGCGCATCACCGGTGTAATGATCGAATCGCATCTGCAGCCGGGCCGGCAGGACCTGGCCGAGGGCCAGACCAAGCAGGATCTGCTGCCCGGCGTCTCCATCACCGACGCCTGCCTGGGCTGGTCGCAGACCGAGCCCCTGCTGCGCGAGCTGGCGGCGGCAGTGCGCGCGCGGCGCGGCTGAGCGGGCAGGCCCCCGAGCCCAAACGCATCCGAACTGGATCGAGGGCGACCGCTGGCGGTCGCCCTATTTTTTTCATGGGCTTGGGTTCGTCTCAGCTCGCTTCCTTTCGCGCCCGCCGGCCGCCGCTGGCGCTGCGTGGCTTCACTTGGTCGCAAGGCGCTGGGACGCCAGCGCGGGGCTTTCTAGAGTTCAGTCATCGCCACTCACTGAACCCGAAAAGGTCCTGCCATGAACAAAGAGACTTCCTTCCATCGCCCTGCCGCTGCGGCGCGCCGACTGATCGGCTTGGCTGCGGCCGGCCTCCTGCTCAGCGGCAGTTGCAGCCTGTCGGCCCTGGCCGCGGATGCACCGGTCACCGCGGCCTCTGCGCCGGCTGCTGCGGTCGACATGGAGCTGGAACTCAGCGGCATCGCCAGCAGCGAGGGCCAGATCCTGGTCAGCGTGTTCGCCTCGCCCGAGGATTGGCTCAGAAAGCCGGTGGCCGTGGCCAGCGCCCCGGCCAGCGCGCAAAGAGATGGGCGTTTGGTGATCAAGCTGGCGGCTCTGCCCCTCGGCCGCCTGGCTCTGAACGTGGCGCACGACCTCAACGGCAATGGCCGCCTGGACATGAACGCCATGCGCCTGCCGACCGAGCCTTTTGCTTTTTCCAACAACGCCACCGGCATGTTCGGCCCGCCCAAGTTCGAGGCGGCGCAGTTCGAGGTGGTGGCCGGCGCACGCGTGAGCGTGTCCTTGAAGTGACGAGGCGCAGCGCGCAAGGAGTGGACGCGATGACGATGACCCTGCAAAGACGTGATTGGCTCAAGTTCGGTGCCGCCAGTGGCCTCGCTTGGACGGGGCTGCAAGAAGCCATGGCCCAGGGCCTGGGTGCGGCGGCATTCGCCAGCGGGGCGCCGGAGCTGGCGCCGCTGCAGGGCCTGCGCGGCCAGGATCTGGACGCCCGTGATCTGCAGATCGAAGGCCGCCTGCCCGACGGTTTGCGCGGCACCTACTACCGCAACGGACCGGGCCTGATGGCCCGCGGTGAGGAGCGCTACCGCCATTGGTTCGATGGCGATGGCCTGGTGCAGGCCTGGACATTCGGTGGCAGCGCCGGACGCGGCCAGGTGGCGCACAAGGCGCGTTTTGTGCAGACGCGCAAGTTCAAGGCCGAGGCGGAAGCCGGGCGTTTTCTGCTGCCGGCTTTCGGCACGGCCATCCCGCCGCGCATGGCCATCCAGAATGCCGACAGCCTGAATGTGGCCAACACCAGCGTGCTCTTGCTGAATGGCCGGCTCCATGCGCTGTGGGAAGGCGGCAGCGCCTACGAGCTGGACCCGCAAACCCTGGCCACGCGTGGCCCTCGGGCCTGGTCGCCTGAGCTGACCGGCATGCCGTTCTCGGCCCACCCCAAGGTGGAGCCGGACGGCACGGTCTGGAACTTCGGCACGGCCGGCGACCGCATGGTGGTCTACCAGATCTCGGCCCGGGGTCAGGTCTTGCGCAGCGAGGTCTTCGAGTCACCGGTGCCCGTGCCCATGGTCCACGATTTCGCCATGTCTCAGCGCTTTCTGATCTTTCTGCTGCCGCCGATCCGGCTGGACATGGCGGCCGTGCGCGGCGGCCAGAGCATGCTGGATTCCATGCGCTGGCAGGCGCAGGACGCGACCCGGGTGCTGGTGGTCGACAAGGCTGATTTCAGCCGTCGGCGTGTCTTCGAGATGCCGGCCAGCCTGGTGTTTCACTTCGGCAATGCCTGGGATGAAGGCCCGGCTGGTGCCGAGACCTTGCACCTGGACTATGTGGAGTCTCGCCCGCTGCCTCAGGTCAATGCGGAGCTGCAGCAGGTCATGCGCGGCGAGCGGCCCGCGCCGCAGAGCTCGCAGCCGCGCTTCATGCGTTTGCAGATGGGGGCTGCGGTGCCCGGTGCGGCGGGTATGCAGCCCTCGGCGCCCGGCCGCATCAGCCTGCAGTCGCGCAGCGACTCGGTGGAGTTTCCGGTGGTGGACCCGCGTGTGGTCGGGCAGCGCCACCGCCATGTCTACTACCCGACGGCCGTGGACCTGGGTTCACGCTGGGGTTACAACGGTCTGATGCACCTGGATCTGGAGACCGGGCGCCGCGAGCGCTTTGCCTTCGGCCCCGAGGTGGTGTTGGAGGAGCATGTGCTGGTGCCCAAGCCGGGCACGCCGCAAGGCGCGGCCGGTGAGGGCCAGGGCTGGCTGCTGGGCCTGGGTTATGACTGCCGCCGCCAGCGCAGTTTTGCCAGCGTTTTTGACGCTCAGGCGCTCAGCGCAGGCCCCTTGGCCCGGGTGTGGCTGCCGTATTGGGTCACGTACGGCTTCCACGGCAAGTTCTACTCAGCCTGAGTCGGCAACAGCGCCGCCGAAGGTCCTAGAGCTTGCGCCGCTGAACAGCGTCGCTTCAGTTCAGCGCGGCATGCCGAGCCCGGTAGCGCTCGGGCTCGACTTTGGGCTCGGCTTCTGCCGGCTTCAGCGCTGGCTGCTGCTCAGCTCGGCGACCACGGCATCGTTGGTCATGCCGCTGTGCAGATGAATGGCGCTGCGCTCGCTGTGGCTGTCTTCGGACTCGAAGGCGCCACCGCTCAGGCCCACCAGGGTCAGCACGGCGATGGCCGTGATCCAGGACTGCGGGTCGCGCAGCGCACGCAGGGCGGCCGAGACACCGAAACGTTCATCGCAGGCGTGGCCATGCACGCGCCGGTGCGCTGGTTTGCGGCCCGATTCCAGGCTGGTGCGAGCGACCCAGCTGGGCAGGGTGGAGGCCCCGCCTGCGGTTTGCACTTGAACAGGGATGGGGGCTGCGCTCGAAGGCTTGGTGGTGTGTGCGGCGGTGAGAGCGGCAGTGCTTGCGGCGGTGGGTCGGCTCAGGTTCATCGTCAGGGCTCCAGGAGGCTTGCTTGGGCTTGGCTGCTGATGCGGACATCGCGTGTTCCGTCGCAGCGTTGCGACAACTGTATAAACAAACAGCTGTATGTGCAAACAGTATTTTTCGCGGAGGGGTTTGCGTTCTAAGGCGTGACCCAGGCCAGACTCTGGGGTCGGGCGCTGCTCCCGGGCCAGGGGGGCCGAGAGCGTGGTCGATAATGCGGGCCTCGCAGCGCAGCCCGGGCTGCGCTGTTTCTTCATCTTTTTTGACCTCCCGACGCACCATGACCCAAGACGAACTCAAGACCCTGGTTGGCCAAGCCGCTTTGCAGTATGTGGAGCCCGGCAGCATCGTCGGCGTGGGCACCGGCTCGACGGTTGACAAGTTCATCGATGCCTTGGCCGCCAGCGGCATCCAGGTGGCGGGCGCTGTGTCCAGTTCGGTGCGTTCGACCGAACGCATGAAGGCCCTGGGCATTGCCGTGCTCGACGCGGCCGAGGTGCAGGGCCTGGGCGTCTACATCGACGGCGCCGATGAGATCGACCATGGCGGCCACATGATCAAGGGCGGTGGCGCGGCGCTGACGCGCGAGAAGATCGTCGCCGATCTGGCGCAGAAGTTCGTCTGCATCGCCGACGAATCCAAGCTGGTCCAGACCCTGGGCAAGTTCCCGCTGCCGGTCGAGGTCATCCCCATGGCTGCCGCCCAGCTGGCGCGCCGCTTTGCGGCCCTGGGTGGCGTGGCGACGCTGCGCTCCGGTGTGGTCACCGACAACGGCTGCCACATCCTCGACGTCACCGGCCTGAAGATCAGCGACCCGGTCGCCTTTGAGGCCGATGTGAACCAGTGGCCCGGTGTGGTCACCGTGGGTGTGTTTGCCCGCAACCGCGCCCAGGTCTGCCTGCTGGGCACCTCGGAAGGCGTGAAGACCTTGAGCTTCTGATTCGCCGATTCGGGCTCGCACAAGAAAAAAGCCGGCGCGTCGCGACCGGCTTTTTTTGTGCCTGGGCCTCGCTCGGGCCCAGATCCCTGAGTCTGTCTCAGTGGCGCCGTGTCGGGCTGCCGCGTTCCAGGCGGAACACGCCGATGGCTTCGGCCAGGCGCGAGGACTGATCGCGCAGGCTCTCGGCCGCCGCAGCCGATTCCTCCACCAGGGCCGCATTCTGCTGGGTCATTTGATCGAGCTGGGTGACGCCGGCATTGATCTGGTGGATGCCATCGCTTTGCTCGCGCGCCGAGGCGCTGATCTCGCCAATGATGTGGGACACGCGCTGCACGCTGGCGACGATCTCGTCCATGGTGTTGCCGGCGTCCTGGACCAGGCGGGTGCCCGATTCGACCCGCTCCACGCTGGCGCCGATCAGGCTCTTGATCTCGCGCGCGGCCTCGGCCGAGCGCTGGGCCAGGGAGCGCACCTCGCTGGCCACCACGGCAAAGCCGCGGCCTTGCTCACCGGCTCGGGCGGCTTCCACGGCCGCATTCAGCGCCAGGATGTTGGTCTGGAAGGCAATGCCATCGATGGTGCCGATGATGTCGCCGATACGGCGCGAACTGTTGCTGATCTCTTCCATGGTGCTGACCACCTGGCCCACCACGGTGCCGCCGCGTTGCGCCACCTCGGCCGCGGTGCCGGCCAGCTGGTCGGCGGTGCTGGCCGACTCGGCCGTCTGCTTGACCGTGCCGGTCAGCTGCATCATCGAGGCCGCCGCCTGCTGCAGATTGGAGGCGGTCTGCTCGGTGCGGGCGGACAGGTCATGGTTGCCGGTGGCGATCTCGGCGCTGGCGGTGCTGATGCTGTCGGTGGAGCTGCGCACCTCGCCGATCAGCTTGAGCAGCGAGGCTTGCATCAGGCGCAGCGAGTTCAGCAGCTGGCCGGTTTCGTCGGCGCCGCCGGCCGGGATCGGGTGGCTGAGGTCAAAGTTGGCAATCGCTTCGGCCGCGCCCACGGCTTCTTGCAGAGGTCCGGTGATCGAGCGGGTCAGCCACAGGGCGAGGCCGGCGCCCACGGCGGCGGCGCACAGGGCGAAGACGATCAAGCCGGTGCGGGCCGTGCTGTTGTTCGATTCAATGCGTTTGGCGGCAGCATCGAGCTGCTCCCGCTGCAGCTGCACGATGGCCTTGATTTGCTCTTGGAACTGCGCTGCCGCCGGTTGGAATTTGCTTTCGAACAGCTGCTTGGCGCCCTCGGCATCGCCGCCTTTCTTGGCCGCTGTGACGGCATCGCGGGCGCCCAGGTAGTTCTTGCGTGCCTCGGAGAGCGCGGCGAACATGGCCTTTTCCTGGCTGGTCGTCATCAGGGTTTCCAGCTGCTTTTGCAGCTCGCCGGATTGCTTGGTGGACTCGGCCGCGCCGGCGGCAAAGAAGTCCGCCAGGCTGGCGTCGGCACTGACGGCGATGGCGCTGGTGCGGTTCACGCCGTTGGTGATGTTGCGGTACCAGTCCGAGGCCGCGCGTTCGGCGACCAGCGAGTCCTGGTAGATCACCTCCGACTCGACCGCGACTTTGTAGAGTGCCCAGTAGCCCAGGGCGGAGCCGCCAAAGGAGATCAGCAGGACCAGGCCCAGTACGGCGCCCAGTCGTTGGCCGATGGAGCGGCCCTTCAAGTTGGAGGAGGTTGGTGTTGTCATGGGGTTACCCGCGCAGTGGACAAGGAATGGGCCGCCAGCCCCATCCTGAAGGGGCGAGCGAACCGCGTCATTCTTCTTATCGGCCGCGCCGAGCACCAACTTAGTGCGATGCCCTTCGAATGTGCGAAATGCAGCCATCGGCTGCATCTGCCCGTTCTTGAGCTCAGCCCTTGGCGCGTTGCTGGCGCAGGGCGAAGCGCGCCGGATCGATGGCCTCGACCAGGCTGGCCTCCAGCGGCAGCGGTGCGCCCGTCACCTGGGCGGCCAGCACCTGGGCGCACAGGGCGGCCCAGCTGATGCCGCGCGAGCCCATGCCCATGCACACGGCCAGGCCCGGCCGCCGGGGTAGGAAGCGCAGCTGATCGGGCAGGGCGCCATCGCCCAGCACCGGCAGGCCGCCCACCAGGGGCAGGCGGTCGGCCGTGGCCATGCGCCAGCCGACCCGGCCGCCCTGGGCTTGCAGCGGCCCATCGTCGGGCGTCAGGCCAGCCAGCTCGCTGAACTGGGCCAGGTTTCGGGCATGGTCGGCCTCGCGCAGATCGGGGTCGAGATCGCCGTCCTGGCTGGTGGCGCCGCACCACAGGCCTTGGGCTGTGTCGGCGATGGCATAACCCAGGCCGGCCACCGGCAGGCGCGGCCGCGTGCGGGTGTTGAGCGCTGCGGGCAGCTCGGGCACATGGCTGAGCTGTCCGCGCAGCTGCAGCAGGGGCAGAGGCAAGTCGGGCGCCAGTGCCTGCAGCAAGGCTTGGGCCCGGTGGCCGCCGGCCAGCACCAGCAGCGGCGCCTCGGCGATCAAGGTTTTTTCTTCGTCCCAGGCCTGCCAGCCGCCATCGGCGGCCTGCCGCAGCTGCGCGACCTGGTGGCCCAGGCGCAGCTGTGCGCCGCTCTCGGCCAGCAGATGGGCCACCCAGGCCGGTGGCGGCAGGGCGCCGCCGCCGGGGTAGAGCCAGGCCGGGTGCTGCAAGGCGAGGCCGCTGAGTTCAGCGGCGGCCGCCGTGTCCAGCGCCTTCACATAGTTGGGCGGCAGGCCCAGTCGAGCCAGCTGGGCCTGCATCTGTGCCAGCGTCAGCCGGGTTTCAAGCCGCAGCAGGCCTTGCTGCAGCCAGGGCAGGGCGGCCCCATGCTCGCGCAGCACCCGCTCGGTTTCCAGCGCGGCGGCGCGGTTGAAGCGGGCGTGGACGCCGTCGTCGGGGTTGAGCGTGCCGTGGAACAGGCCGCCGGGGTTGCCCGAGCTGGCCTGGGCCGGCGCCGCATGCTCATCGATCACCGTGCTGTGGATGCCGCGCTGCGCCAGAGCCCAGGCGCAGGCCGCACCGGCCAGGCCGGCGCCGATGACCAAAGCGCGGCGCGCGCCCGGCGCCAGGGCCAGGCGGCCGGCGGGTTTCTGCGGCTGATGGCGCGGTGCATAACGCGCCACACACATGCCGCCCTTGTTGGCAAAGCCGCGCTGGCGCTCGACCTGGAAGCCGGCCGCTGCCAGGCCCTCGCGCACCTGCGGCGCCACGCTCCAGGTGCCGGCGCTGGCGCCCGGCGCGGCCAGGCGGCCGAGGGCTTTGAGCAGGTAGGCGTCCCACATCTCGGGGTTCTGCTTGGGGTTGAAACCGTCGAGGTAGAAGGCGTCCACCTCGGCCACCAGCTCGCGCAGCCAGGCGCGGGCATCGCCCAGGCAGAGCAGCAGCTGCACCCGCCCGCCCTCGAAGCTCAGGCGGTGCAGGTCCGGCGTCAGCGGGGGCCATGCCGCGTGCAGGGCCGCAGCCAGCTCGGCCAGTTCGCTGCCGGCGTGGGCACGCTGCAGATCCTCGCCTTGCAGCGGGTGTTTCTCGATGCTGATGAAGACCAGGCGCTGGCAGCGCGCCGGGTCCTGGCGCCAGGCATCCCAGGTGGCCAGGAAGTTGTTGCCCAGGCCGAAGCCGGTCTCCAGGATCACAAACTCCTCGCGCCCGGCCCAGCGCCCGGGCAGGCCATTGGCGCCCAGAAAGACGTGGCGCGACTGCGGCAGGGCGCCGGCGCGGCTGTGATAGACATCGCCAAACTCGGGCGCCAGGGGCGCCAGCGGGTCGGAAAAATCGATGCGGGCCGGCCGCAGCGGGCCGGCATGGGGCTTGCGACTCATGCTCAGTTCAAAGAGGACAAGAGGGGCGCGAGCAGCCACAGCAGACTGGCCGCCAGGGCCAGCGAGCTGAGCAGCACGGCGCCCACGATCAGGGCAAAAGACCGGCCGCCGGCCAGCCAGGCGGTGATGATGCGGGTCAGGCTGTTGCTGGCGATCGCGGCGAGCACGCCCTGGCACATCAGCGTGGCGTCGATCTGCCCGGCCTGGGCCAAGCCGGCCATGGAGGCCACCGGCGCGTGGGCATCGGCCAGGCCGGCCAGGGCCACGGCGCCGAACAGGCCTGAGCTACCGAACTGCCGCTCGGCCCAGCTGACGCCCACCGTCACCACGCTCAGCAGCAGGGCGATCAGGGCCGCCTCTTTCAGGCGCAGCGGGCCGCCGCGCTGGGGTTCGCTGCCGGCCTTGCCGGCGCCACCATCTTGATAGGCGCGCCAGGCCAGGCTCAAGCCTGCACCGCCGGCCACCAGCACGCCGGCCAGTCCCAGGGGCAGGAAATGCATCGCAGCCTGCGGCGCCAAGGCCAGCAGCATCAGGCTGGCCTGCAGCCAGGTGGCAGCCGTGGACATGACAGCGCCGGCGGCGCAGGCGCGAAAGATGGCCGGCTCTGCCCGCGCGCGGTGCCCCATGGCCGCGATGGTGGCGGTGCTGGACACCAGGCCCGACATCAGGCCCGAGAGCGCCAAACCGGCCTGCGCGCCGAGCAGGCGCAGCGCCACATAACCAAAAGCCTGCAGGGCCAGCAGCAGGAGCATCAGGCCCATCAGCGAATGCGCTTTCATGCCAGCCAGCCAGGGCAGGGGTTCGGTCGGCATCAGGGGCAGCACCACCAGGGCCAGGGCGGCCAAGAGCAGGCCGTCGTGCAGCTCGTCCTCGCGCAGCACCCGGGTGGCGAAGCGGTGCAGGGCGGTTCGGGCACTGAGCAGGGCGGTCAGGGTGACAGCCGCCGGCGCGCCTAGCAGCGGCGCCTGAACGCAGAGCACGCCGATCAGATAGGTGGCCAGCAAGGCCATCTCGGTGGTCAGGCCCGGATCGCGCTCGCTGCTGCGGAAGTAGGCCATGGCCGCAAGCACCGTGACCGCCAGCGCGCCCACCGCCACCAGGCCCGGCACGGCCAGGCCATGGGCCAGGGCGCCGGCCAGGGCGGCGATGGTGAAGGTGCGCAGGCCCGCCGGCTCTTGGGCGCGCGTGCCGGCGTGGCCGCGGCCTTTGTGGCGCTCGCGCTCCAGGCCGATCAAGAGCCCGCTGCCCAGCGCCGTCATCAAGCCCATGGCCAGGTCGGCCTGGGCGCCGAATGCGTGTTCCAGCAGATTCATCCGAGGCTGACCGTTTCTCCGTGCTGCGGAACGCGCACGCGCCAGCCGAGTTCGTCCTGGATGCGGCTGCGCAAGGCGTCGCTGGCGGCGGGCTCGCCGTGCACCACAAAGACCTGTTCGGGCGCGCGCTTGAAGCCGCGCAGCCAGGCCATCAGGCCGTCGGCATCGGCATGGCCCGAGAAGCCTTCGAGGTGGCTGATCTCCGCATTGACCGGCACATACTGGCCGTGCAGCTTGATCTGGCGCTCGCCGGCCACCATCTTGGCGCCGCGGCTGCCGCCGACCTGGAAGCCCGGAAAGGCGATGTGGTGCCGCGGCAGCGGCGCCATGGTCTCGATGTGGTTGAGCACGCGGCCGCCGGTGGCCATGCCACTGGCCGAGATGATGATGGAGGGCGGGGTGCGCGGGCTGCTCATGCTGCGCGCGAGCTTCATGGACTCGGCGGCCTTGCTGACCATGCGCACGCCGTCGCACAGGCCGCGCGCGTCCGAGGCCGGAATGCGCAGCAGCTTCTGGTGCTTGACCGTCAGCTCGGTGGCTTCGATGGCCATGGGGCTGTCCAGGTAGATGGGCACGTCCAGATCCAGCTCGCCTGCTTCGCGCAGGCGCTGCAGCACCAGCAGCAGGGCCTGCGCCCGACCGATGGCAAAGCTGGGCAGCAGCACGCTGCCGCCGCGCCGGAAGGTCTGCCGCAGGATTTGCGCCAGGCGCGCCTGCACATCCTCGGGCGGATGCTGGCGGTTGCCGTAGGTCGATTCGATCAGCAGCACATCGGCCTCTTCCAGGCGCTGCGGTGCCGGCATCAGCAAGTCATTGCTGCGGCCGACATCGCCGCTGTAGACCAGGGTGCGGCCAGCGTGACGCACGCTGATGGCGCAGGCGCCCAGCAGATGGCCGACTGGGGTGAAGCGGATCTCGGCCGCGCCGAGCTTGAGCCGGCCATCGCGGTGGATGCCGACGAAATGCTCGATGGCCTTCTTGCTCTCGTTGACGGTGTAGAGCGGCAGGGCTTTCTCGTGCCTGGAGGTGCCGTGGCGGTTGGCCTGGCGCGCGTCTTCTTCCTGCAGATGGGCGCTGTCCAGCAGCAGCACCTCGCACAGATCGCGCGTGGCCGGCGTGGAAAACACCTGGCCGCGAAAGCCCTGGCGGCGCAGGGCCGGTATGTAGCCGCTGTGGTCCAGATGGGCATGGCTGAGCAGCACCGCATCGATGCTGGCAGGCGCCACCCCGAGCGGCGCCCAGTTGCGTTCGCGCAGGGTCTTGAAGCCCTGGAACAGGCCGCAATCGAGCAGCAGGCGCTGCTGGTCCAGCTCCAGCAGATGGCGCGAGCCGGTCACGCAATCGGCGGCGCCGAGAAAGCTCAGCTTCATGGTGCTTGTGCTGCTCATGTCGGGGCTCCCAGGGTTTGCAAGGCGTCCGATTCCAGCACTTGCGCGGCCGGCCCGTCTTGATGCAGGGCAAGGCTCAGCGCACGCGCCACGGTGTCCGCTTGAATCGGCCGCCAGCGCGCCGGGATCAGCGTGCCCAGGGGCTGCATCAGGCGCAGGCCCCAGCGCTCACCGGGGCGGCGAGCCTGGCCCAGGGCTTCGCGCTCGCCGGCCAGCAAGGACGGGCGGGCGATCACCAGACGCTTGAAATGCAAACCCTTCAAGGCCTGCTCCATCTCACCCTTGACCCGGTTGTAGAACACCCGAGAGGTCGGATCCGCGCCTAGGGCCGACACCACGGCGCAGCGCCGCGCGCCGCCGGCACGCGCCACGCGGGCGACATGGAGCACGGCCTCGAAATCGACCTCGCGAAACGCCTCTTGCGAGCCCGCTGCCGCGATGGTGGTGCCCAGGGTGATATAGATCTCGTCGGGCGCCGGGATGTGGGCCGGGCCCAGATCGGGGCGGCCGAAATTGACCCGGTGCAGGTGCAGGCGCGGGTGACGACCCAGCTCGGGCGCCTCACGCCGCAGCAGGGCATGGACCTCCAGCGGCCGGCTCAGCAGCTGGCCCAGCAGGGCCCGCCCCACCAGGCCGGTCGCACCGGCGATCCAGACTTTGGGCAAGGGGCGGGTGGACGGCGAGGCGCTGGGGGGCAGGGGCGGGTTCATGGCTGCGCATCCTACGTCCGCGGGCCGTGGGCGGAAAAAAGAAAAGCCCAGCGCAGGCTGGGCTTGAGCTCGCGGGCCCTGAGCGATGCTCCAGGGCTTGCGGGGGTGTGCAGCGCTGGATTCAGCGCTTGGGCGAGGTCAGGCGTGCACCCTGGCCGCGGCCGGCGCCGCCACCATTGCCACCACCGCCGCCGCCTTGGGGACGACCGCCGCCACCACCACCACCACCACCAGGGCGACCCGAGGAGGCCGGGCGACCGCCGCCACCACCGCCACCACCCTGGCCCGAGCGGCCCTGCGGAGCCGAGGAGCGCGGGGCGCCGCCATCGCGCGAACCACCGTCGCGCGAGCCGCCATCACGCGAGCCGGCGCCAGGTCGGCCGCCGGGGCGTCCACCGCCACCACCGCCGCCGCGCGAGTTGCCGCGGCCACCGCCGCCGCTGCGCGAACCATTGCCGTTCAGGATCATGCGGCCCAGCACGATGGGTTCCGGGCGTTCGCTCGGATCGGGGGCAAAGCCGTTGACCACTTCCTTGGGGATCTCGCGCTTGATCAGCTTTTCGATCTCACGCAGGAAGCCGTTTTCGTCCACGCAGACCAGGCTGACCGCCTCGCCCTGGGCGCCGGCACGGCCGGTGCGGCCGATGCGGTGCACATAGTCCTCGGGGACATTGGGCAGCTCGTAGTTGACGACGTGGGGCAACTGGTCGATGTCGATGCCACGGGCGGCGATGTCGGTGGCCACCAGGCAGGTCAGATCGCCGCTCTTGAAATCGGCCAAGGCCTTGGTGCGCGCACCCTGGCTCTTGTTGCCGTGGATGGCCATGGCGCTGATGCCCTGGTCATTCAGGTAGTCGGTCAGGCGGTTGGCGCCATGCTTCATGCGGGTGAAGACGAGCACCTGGTGCCAGTCACCGCTCTTGATCAAGTGAACTAGCAGTTCCTTCTTGCGCTCGCGGCCGACCGGGTGGACCTTTTGCGCAATCGACTCGTTGGTCTGGTTGCGGCGGGCCACTTCGATCAGGGCGGGCTGGTTCAGCAGACGGTCGGCCAGGTTCTTGATGTCATCGCTGAAGGTCGCGCTGAACAGCAGCGACTGCTTCTTGGCGGGCAGCAAGGCCAGCACCTTCTTGATGTCGTGCACAAAGCCCATGTCCAGCATGCGGTCGGCTTCGTCCAGCACCAGGATCTGAACCTGCGACAGGTCCAGCGTGCCTTGCTGCGCGTGGTCGAGCAGGCGGCCGGGGGTGGCCACCAGGATGTCGACGCCGTCGCGCAGGCGGTTGATCTGCGGCTGCATGCCGACGCCGCCGAACATCACCATGCTCTTCAGGGGCAGGTATTTGCCGTAGGTCTTGACGCTTTCTTCGACCTGGGCCGCGAGTTCGCGGGTGGGGGTCAGCACCAGGGCACGGATGGCGGGCTTGCCGCGCTTGTTCAGCACCGGGGCGCCTTCGCTCAGGCGGTGCAGCAGGGGCAGGGTGAAGCCGGCGGTCTTGCCGGTGCCGGTCTGGGCACCGGCCATCAGGTCACCGCCTTGCAAGACGGCGGGAATCGCTTGGGCTTGAATCGGGGTGGGGGAGGTGTAACCAGCGTCGGCGATGGCCTTCAGAAGAGGCGCGGCCAAGCCTAGAGAATCAAAACTCATGGAGTGTGATTTGCGCACGGTGCCCTGTGGGCGCAGCCGCGCCGCGGTGAGCAGGCGCCAGTCTTCGGTGCGCTAAGGAGCGTGCTTGAGCTGAAAAAGGAAACGCCGCGCAAGACTGAGAAGCGCGGCGAGCCCTCGATTATAGGCCGGGCCCGGGGGCGGTCGACCGGGCATTGTTGGCAGGTGCCCCGCCTGGCTGCGCACCGCGTGCGCTTGCGGGCCCAGGCTCAGCTTGTGGCACAGCCTGGCGCTGCGGTTGCAGCTGGGGTTGACGCTGACAGCGTGGCGGCCGGTCTTGAATTCACCGATCTTGCCCGCCCGTCACGCGAAGCAGCGGCCGAAGCTGCGACAATACGCGGTTGTTTGCCCTCACAGGCCCGTCGGCTTGGTGAGGCGCGGCTGCCGCCGAGCAGCCTGCAGCTCTGCCTCTTTTCAGCAATCCCAGGAAAACTCCCGCCATGGCGCAATACGTCTTTTCCATGAACCGCGTCAACAAGACGGTTCCCCCGAAACGCCACATCCTCAAGGACATTTCCCTGTCGTTCTTCCCCGGCGCCAAGATCGGCGTGCTGGGCCTGAACGGTTCGGGCAAATCGACCATCCTGAAGATCATGGCCGGCGTGGACAAGGAGTACGAGGGCGAAGCGATCCCGATGCCCGGCATCAAGATCGGCTACCTGGAGCAGGAGCCCAAGCTCAATGCCGAGCAGACCGTGCGTGAAGCGGTGGAGGAAGGCATCGGCGGCGTGCTGGCCGCCAAGAAGCGCCTGGACGAGGTCTACGCCGCCTATGCCGAAGAAGACGCCGACTTCGACGCCCTGGCTGCCGAGCAGGGTGAGCTGGAAGCCATCATTGCCGCCGCTGGTAGCGAAAACACCGATCTGCAGCTGGAACTGGCCGCTGACGCCCTGAACCTGCCGCCCTGGGACGCCGTCATCGGCGTGCTGTCCGGCGGTGAAAAGCGCCGTGTGGCCCTGTGCCGCCTGCTGCTCTCCAAGCCTGACATGCTGCTGCTGGACGAACCGACCAACCACTTGGACGCCGAATCGGTCGAGTGGCTGGAGCAGTTCCTGCAGCGTTTCCCCGGCACCGTGGTGGCCATCACCCACGATCGCTACTTCTTGGACAACGCCGCCGAGTGGATTCTGGAACTGGACCGCGGCCATGGCATTCCCTGGAAGGGCAATTACTCCGACTGGCTGGACCAGAAGGAACGCCGCCTGGAGCAGGAGCAGAAGAGCGAAGACGCCCGTGCCAAGGCTATGAAGGAAGAGCTGAAGTGGGTGCGTTCCAATGCCAAGGGCCGTCAGGCCAAGAGCAAGGCGCGTCTGGCCCGCTTCGAAGAGCTGAGCGACGTCGAATACCAAAAGCGCAACGAGACCAACGAAATCTTCATCCCCGTGGCCGAGCGCCTGGGCAATGAAGTGATCGAGTTCAAGAACGTCTCCAAGAGCTTTGGCGATCGCATGCTGATCGACAACCTGAGCTTCAAGGTGCCAGCCGGCGCCATCGTCGGCATCATTGGCCCCAACGGTGCTGGTAAGTCGACCCTGTTCCGCATGATCCAGGGCGTGGAAACGCCGGACAGCGGCGAAGTCTCCATCGGCAAGACCGCCAAGCTGGCTTTTGTGGACCAGAGCCGCCAAAGCCTGGATGCCGAGAAGACCGTCTGGCAAGACGTTTCCGGCGGCCTGGACAACATCACGGTCGGCAAGTTCGTGATGCCCAGCCGTGCCTACATCGGCCGCTTCAACTTCAAGGGCAATGACCAGCAGAAGCTGGTCGGCAGCCTCTCGGGCGGTGAGCGCGGCCGCTTGCACCTGGCCAAGACCCTGGCCCAGGGCGGCAATGTGCTGATGCTGGATGAACCGTCGAACGACCTGGACGTCGAAACCCTGCGCGCGCTGGAAGAAGCGCTGCTGGAGTTCGCCGGCTCGGCCATGGTGATCTCCCACGATCGCTGGTTCCTGGACCGCATCTGCACCCACATCCTGGCCTGCGAAGGCGATTCGCAGTGGTTCTTCTTCGACGGCAACTTCCACGAGTACGAAGCCGACAAGAAAAAGCGTCTGGGCGAAGAAGGCGCGCGCCCCAAGCGCATGCGTTTCAAGCCGATCAAGTGATCGCGCAGCGCCAGCTGCAAGGTCAGAAGAAAGAGCGCCTGCGGGCGCTCTTTTCATTGGCGCCGGGCATTCACAGATCTTTACGGCCGGGGCACAGCCGGCTTACGTCGGGGCTTGAAGATTCATTCACCCCAACACCGACGGAGTCCTGTGATGTCCCAACTGAAACTCAAAACCTGGCTGAGCACTGGCATGGTGGCCGTAGCCCTGGCATTCAGCGGCGTGGCGGCCCAAGCCCAGGGGCACGGTGGCCCCATGGGCCATCGTGGCGGCCATGGCATGTCGATGATGCCTATGGGCGGCGGTCATATGGAGCACATGCTCGACATGGTCGATGCCTCCGATGCCCAGCGCGCCCAGATCAAGCAGATCATGGATGCCGCTCACGCCGATCTGAAGGCCCAGCATGAAGGCAGCCGCAAGCTGCATGAGCAGAGCATGGCCTTGTTCACCGCGCCGAACATCGACGCCGCCGCCATCGAATCGCTGCGCCAGCAGATGAATGCCCAGCACGAGGCGGCCAGCAAGCGCATGAGCCAGGCCATGGTCGACGCCGCCCGCGTGCTGACGCCCGAGCAGCGCGCCAAGATGGCCGAGCGCATGAAGAAGATGCAGGCCCGCATGGCCAAGCACATGGAGATGCGCGGCGGCAAGCATGGCGGTTGAGGCGCCTTGACCCGTGGCCTCCTCGTTTATGCTCAGCCCTCCTGAAGGGCCTGCGGCCTCGCTGCCATCTCTGCGGCGCGGGCACCGTGCGGCCCCGGCATTTCCTCTTCACACAAGCACCATGAGTTCCAGACTGCTGCTGATCGACGATGACGCCCGCCTCACCGCCATGCTGGGGGACTACCTCAGTGCGGCCGGTTTCGAGGTGCGAGTGGCCGGCACCTTGGCCGAAGGCCGTGCGGCCCTGGCCGAGCAGGCTTTCGATCTGCTGGTGCTGGACCTGATGCTGCCGGACGGCGACGGCCTGGACTTTTGCCGCGAGCTGCGCGCCGATGCGCTGACGCGCCGCCTGCCGGTGCTGATGCTCTCGGCCCGCGGTGAGCCCATGGACCGCATCCTCGGCCTCGAACTCGGCGCTGACGATTATCTGGCCAAGCCTTTCGAGCCGCGCGAGCTGCAGGCCCGCATCAAGGCCTTGCTGCGCCGTGCCGAGCCGGACACGCCGCCCGACGATGTGCTGCGCTTCGGCCGCCTGGAAATTGATCTGGCCGCCCGCATGGCGCGGCTGGATGGCAAGCCTCTCGATTTCACCGGCCACCAGTTCGACTTGCTGGTGGTGCTGGCGCAAAGCCCGGGCCGCGTGCTCTCGCGCGACCAGATCATGGATGCGCTCAAAGGCCATCCGCTCGATGCCTTCGATCGCTCCATCGATGTCCACATCTCGCGCATCCGCGCCTTGATCGAAGACGACCCGAAAACGCCTCGCCGGGTGTTGACCGTGCGCGGCGCTGGCTATGTGTTCGCCCGCAAGCAGGATGCCGACAATGGCCACTGAGTCGAAGTGCTCGCATCTCGCTGTGGTGTTCGGGCTGGCATGAAGTCGCTTTACCTGCGCATCTACCTGACCCTGGTGGTCATCCTGCTGGCCTTTGCCTTCGGCTCGGCCTGGTTGTTCCAGCGCCATATCGAGCAGGAGCGGGGCAATTTTGAAGCCTCGGCCAATGACCGGCTGACGGCCATGGCCGAGCTGATCCACGGCGCGTTGCCGGCCGCCAGTGCGCCGCGCGCGGAGCAGGCCGAGGCCTTGCAGGAGTGGGGGCAGCGCCTGCACGTGGCGATTGCGCTGCTGGACCGCCAGGGTGAGCGCGTGGCGGCGTCCGAGGAGTTTCTGGATCGCGAGGTCTTGCCTGGCCCTCCAACCATCCGCGTGCCGCTGGAAGACGGGCGCAGCCTGCTGCTGATGCGCGGCGGCTTCCGTTTCGGCCCTGGTGCACGCATGGGCCCGGGCATGGGTGGCGGTGGTGGCATGGGCCCCGAGCGGCCCTTTTTCAAGCGCAACGAGGGTCCGCCCGCGCCCTGGGGCTTGCCTTTCCTCGGGCCGCGCCCCAATGGCCAGGTCTTGCTGGTCTTGCTGGTGCTGCTGTTTTTCGGCGTGGCCGTGGGGGCCTACCCCGTGGTGCGCCGGCTGACACGCCGCCTGGAGGGCTTGAAATCCGGCGTGGAGCAATTCGGTGCCGGCCAGCTGGCCCACCGGGTGGACGAGAGCGGCAAGGATGAAGTGGCGGCCTTGGCCAGCAGCTTCAACCGCGCGGCCACGCAGATCGAAAGCTTGCTGCGCGCCCAGCAATCTCTGCTGGCCAATGCCAGCCACGAGCTGCGCTCGCCCCTGGCCCGCCTCAAGATGGCTTTTGCCATGCTGGACAACGCCGGGCCGGAGCAGCGCGCCCGCCTGCAAACCGAGATCCACACCAACATCACCGAGCTGGACGCCCTGGTCGAAGAAGTCTTGTTGGCCAGCCGTCTGGACGCGGCGGCGCGCGGCGCCGAGCCGATGGCGCAGACGCCGCTGCAGGTCGATTTGATGGGCCTGGCTGCCGAAGAGGCCGCCCGCACTGGCGCCGAGTTCCAGCCGGCCCCGGGTTTGAGCGAGTTGCTGGTGCATGGCGATGAGCGCCTGCTGCGCCGCGCCCTGCGCAATCTGCTGGAGAACGGCAAGCGTTATGGCGGCCAGGAGGTCCTGCTGGAACTGGCGCACGGGGCGGCAGGCAGTGCCGAGCTGCGCGTGAACGACCGCGGCCCGGGTGTGCCTGAGGCCATGCGCGAGCGCATTTTTGAAGCGTTTTTCCGCCTGCCCGGCCATGCCGAGCAGGCCGGCGGTGTCGGCCTGGGCCTGAGCCTGGTGCGCCAGATCGCGCAGCGCCACCACGGTCAGGTGCGCTGCGAAGCGCGGCCGGGTGGCGGCAGCGTGTTTGTGTTCAGCCTTCCTGCTGCGACTTCAGCGTCGAACTGAGGGCGCCGGCCGCCTGCTCGCGTTCCTCCTGTCGGTGCACCCAAGCCAGGAAGGCGCTCAGGCCCAGCGCAGCCAGCACCAAGCCGGCCGTGGCGGCCGACCAGAAGCCGCGCGCGCCCTGAAACTCCGCGGGCACAGCCGGGCTGTGGCCGAAGGCCAGCCAGTAGCCGCCGCCCAGGCCCACGCCCCAGATCGCCAGGGCGTAAATGACCATGGGCGCGGTGGCGATGTGGTGGGCGCGCAGCACAAAGGCTGCCAGGGTCTGCCCGGCATCGGCCACGTGAAAAAGCCAGACCCAGAGCAGCAAGGGCAGGGCGGCGCTCAGGATCACCGGGTCGCTGGTGTACAGGCCCAGCACCGCTTCGCGCGCAAAAAACACCAGGGCACCGATCAGGAAGGACACGGCCAGGCCGATCTCCAGCCCATGCCAGCCCAGGCGCCGTGCGCCGGCCGGGTCATGGGCACCGACCGATTGCGCCACGAGGGTGCCGGTCGCGTTGGCCAGGGCCAGCGGCAGCATGAACATCAGGCTGATCAGATTGACTGCCAGCTGGTGGCCAGCCACCGGCGTGGCGCCCAGGCGGGCGATGAAGATGGCCATGAAGGTGAAGCCGGTCACTTCGATCAGGATGGAGCCGCCCATGGGCACGCCCAGCTTGAGCAGGGCTCGGATGTCGGGCCAGTGCGGCGCTTGCAGGCCGCCGCGGCGCAGGCCAAAAGGCTCGTAAAACGGGTCGCGCCGCATCCAGGCAAATGCGATGGCCGCCTGCGCCCACATGGCGATGGCCGTGGCCAGGCCGCAGCCAAAGGCACCCAGGGCCGGCACCTGCCATGGGCCGAGCGTGAAGCCTTGAATCAGCAAAAGGCTCAGCGGCAGCTTGAGCAGCAGGCCGCCGACCTGCAAGGCCATCACAGCCTTGGGCCGGGACACCGCCACATTGAAGCCGCGGAAGGCGGTGAAGAACAGCGTGGCCGGCAGGCTGGCGGCCAGGGCCATCAAGTAGTGGCGCACCTTGGCTTCGACCTCGGGGCTGGCCTGTGACACGGCCAGAAAAGGCTCGGGCAGCAGCAGGATCAGGCTACCCAAGCCCATCAGGCCCAGGCACAGCCACAGGGTTTGATGCAGCTGCGCTCCGGCTTCCCGCAGCTGGCCGGCGCCGAACAGGCGGCCGACGATGGGGGAAATGGCCAGCACCACGCCCATCAGGCCGACAAACACCGTGATGTAGATGGCGCTGCCTACGGCCAGCGCGGCCAGATCGACGGCCGAGTAGCGGGCCACCAGCACGGTGTCGATGGTGCTGAAGGCCAGCACGGCCAGTTGCCCGACCAGCACCGGCCAGGCCAGCGGCGCGATGCGACGCAGGCTCTCGAGATGGGCGCGGCCCATCATGGTGCTTCCGCCGGGGGCTGGGCTGTGATCTGCTGCTGGGGGTGGTCCAGGCCGCTGAATTCGCGCGCCCGCTCGGCATAGCGGTTGAAGCGCCAGGCCGTGCCCTCCTGGGTGATGCGGCGCCAGGTGATGCGCTTCTCGGCTGGCGTCATCACCGGCCAGTGCTGCACCTCGTCAAAGGTGCGGCCACAGCCTTTGCACAAGGCATCGCCCTGGCTGGTGGAGCAGATGGCAATGCAGGGCGCATCGGGCGTGCTGTCGTACCAGCGCAGCCAGGCGGCTTTGGCGGCGGCAGGCATGCTGTCCTCGTCGCATTCGTGATCGCGGTGGTAGACCAGCAGGCCGTAGACCTCGGCCAGCGCCTGCACCTCGGGGCAGGCGCTCAGGCCGTCGGTCGAAGGCTTGCGCTCGCGCCACCAGTTGATGGCGGCTTCGATGTCGGTGATGTGGATGCCGCTCATGGCTGGGTTCATGCGGGCGCGATCAGTAGGCCAGGCCCATGGCCGTGCGGACTTCCCGCAAGGTCTTGCGGGCGACGGCGCGGGCGCGCTCGGTGCCGACTTCGACGATCCATTGCACCTGCTTGGGGTTGGCCAGGTATTCATTGGCCCGCTCGCGCCAGGGCGCTTGCTCCTTCTGGATGGCCTCGATCAAAGGCTTTTTGCAGTCCAGGCAGCCGATGCTGGCCGAGCGGCAGCCCTCGGCCGCCCAAGCGCGGGTGGATTCGTCGCAATAGAGTTGGTGCAGCGGCCATACCGGGCAGCGGCTGGGTTCGCCGGCATCGCTGCGGCGCACGCGCTGCGGGTCGGTGGGCATGGTGCGGATCTTCTCGTCCACCACCTCGGGCGCATCGCGCATGGCCACGGCGTTGTTGTAGCTCTTGCTCATCTTCTGGCCGTCCAGGCCGGGCAGGCGCGCGGTCTCGGTCAGCAGCTCTTGCGGCTCGGGCAGGATGGGCGCATCCGGGCTGTAGATGCGGTTGAAGCGGCGGGCCACCTCGCGCGTCACTTCCACATGGGCGGTCTGGTCTTCACCGACGGGCACGAAGCCGGCCTTGTAGATCAGGATGTCGGCCGCCTGCAGCAGCGGGTAGCCGAGGAAGCCGTAGGTGGCGCCATCGCCCGGCGTGCTGCTGGCGCGTTGCTTCTCGACCGCGTCCTTGTAGCTGGGAATGCGCTCCAGCCAGGAGGTGGGTGTGCTCATGGCCAGCAGGGTGAAGAGCTCCGCATGCTCGGGCATGCGGCTTTGGATAAAGAGCGTGGCCTTCTCGGGGTCGATGCCGGCGGCCAGCCAATCGACCACCATGTCGTAGACATTGCGCTCGATGCTGTTGCGGTTCTGCCGGTCCTGGTACTGGGTGGTCAGGGCATGCCAGTCGGCGACGAAGAAGAAACAGTCGTGTGTGCTCTGCAGGCGAACCCAGTTCTTCAGCGCGCCGTGGTAGTGGCCCAGGTGCAGGGCGCCGGTCGGGCGCATGCCCGAGAGCACGCGCGGGCGCGCGGCGGCAGAAGTCGGTTCGGGAGTAGGCAGGGAGCTCATCGGCGGGCCGCAGCAAAGATCAGGTCGGGCATTGTAGGCAGCTACACTGCCGCCCCATGAAACGCATCGTCATCCTGATCTCCGGCCGTGGTTCCAATATGGAGGCCATCGTGCGCGCCTGTGCGGCCGAGGGCTGGCCGGCCCAGATCGCCGCCGTGATCAGCAACAAGCCAGATGCCGCCGGCCTGAGCTTTGCGGCCGAGCACGGCATTGCCACGGCCGTGGTTGACCACAAGGCCTTCCGCCAGCCCGGCATGGATGCACATCAGGCCCGGGAGGCTTTTGATGCCGAGTTGCAGCGCGTGATCGATGGTTTTTCGCCGGATCTGGTGGTGCTGGCGGGCTTCATGCGCATCCTGACTCCGGCCTTCACCGCCCACTATGCCGAGCGCATGCTCAACATCCACCCCTCGCTGCTGCCGGCCTTCACCGGCCTGCACACGCACGCGCGGGCCTTGGAAATGGGCTGCAAATTCGTCGGCGCCACCGTGCATTTCGTGACCGCCGAGTTGGACCATGGCGCCATCGTTGCTCAGGCCGTGGCGCCGGTGCTGCCGGGGGATGATGAAGACACCCTGTCGGCCCGCGTGCTCAAGCTTGAGCACCGCATGTATCCGCAGGCGGTGCGCTGGTTTGTCGAAGGCCAGCTGCGCCTGGTCGATGGTCGTGTCGAGCAACTCGGCGGGGCGAGCCAGTCCTTCAGCTGAGCGCGGGGCCGGCCCGTTAGCGGATCATGCCGGCCAGGATGTTGATCAAGAGCGCCAGCACGCCGGTGTTGAACAGGAAGGACAGCAGCGCATGCAGCAGCACCAGGCGCCGCATGGGCCGGGCGCTGACCGCCACATCCGAGGTCTGCGAAGTCGCGGCCAGGGTGACCGCGAAGTACATGAAATCGGTGTAGTCCGGCGGCCCGTCCAGGCCGGGAAACTCCAGGCCGTGCGGGCCGTTTTCTCTTCCTGTGTTGCGGTGATAGAGGCTGGCATAGGCCAGGGCGAACTCCACCGGCAGCAGCAGCCAGCTGCCCGCCACCGTCAACAAGGCCAGCGCCAGGGTGGCGCCGGGCGGGCCGGCCGGCTGGCTCAGCTCCAGGGTGATGGCGGCCAGGCTGGCCAGGGCGCCGGCCGCGGCCAGCAGCAACACGGCGGCCACGCCATCGGCTTGGGCCACGCTTTTGCGCTGCACATGTTCATGGTCGGCCGCCAGCATCATCTGCAGCACGGCCAACAAATAAAACCAGACGCCGGCATTCCAGCCGCAGAGCAGGCGTGTGCCCAGGCTCCAGTGCGACGGGCAAGCCAGGCCGGCCAACAGACCCAGACCCAGGGCCAGCAGCAGGCGAGGGCGCAGGCGCAGCTGTTGCAGCCAGCGGGGCAGGCGCATCATCAGGGCGCTGTGTTGCCGTCGCCGTCGCCATTGCCGTTGCGGTCTATGGCGCTGAAGCGCTGCGTCAGCACGCCGTTCACCTCCAGGCTGCCAAAGAACATGGCATGCGGCCGCACCCAGAGGCCGGTGGCGTTGTAGAGCGGCCGGTAGACCACCAGTGGCTCCAATGTTTCGCTGTGCCGGGCCGTACCGATCACCTCGTACTCGCCGCCCTTGTAGTGGCGGTAACGGCCCAGGGGCGTGGCGGGCAGGGGCGGCAGGTCGTCGGCACTCATCTCGGGGTGACTGGGGTGAGAAGGCAAGGATAAAAGTCAGGGGCAGGCAGGGAAAGCCCGCGGGCCTGGGATAATCGCGCCATGCATCCTAATGCCCTTCTTGAAATGAGCAGCGAGCTTCTGCGCGCTGTGCTCCAGCTGGACTCTCCCGCCGACAGCGTGGTGTCCGCCTTCTTCCGCAAACACAAGGCCCTGGGCCAGCGCGAGCGCCATGCCCTGGCCGAGACCGCGTACACGGTGCTGCGCCAGCGCCCGCTGCTGCAGCATTTGGCCCAGTCGGGCAGCGGCCCGACCGAGCGCCGCCTGGCCATCCTCGGCTGGCAGGGCAATGAAGCCTTTTTGCGCGGTGCCCTGAACACCCAAGAACAGCAATGGCTTGAGCAGGTCCGTCAGATCGACAAGACCCAGCTCGCGCCGCGCCTGCGCCACAACCTGCCCGAGTGGCTGGCCCAGCCTTTGATGGCCCGCCTCGGCGAGGAACAGTTCTGGTCCTTGGCCGCAAGCATGAACGAGCAGGCCCCGCTGGATCTGCGCGTCAACACCTTGAAGGCCAAACGCGAAGAAGCGCAGGCCACCTTGACCGCTGCCGGCATCCATGCCGAGCTGACACCGTTCTCGCCCCTGGGCTTGCGCATCCACGGCAAGCCGGCGCTCAACAAGCTGGAGCTGTTCACCAGCGGCGGTGTAGAGGTGCAGGACGAAGGCAGTCAGCTGCTGGCCCTGATGTTGGACGCCAAGCGCAGCGAGATGGTGGTGGACTTCTGCGCCGGCGCCGGCGGCAAGACCCTGGCCCTGGGTGCGTCCATGCGCAACACCGGCCGGCTCTATGCCTTCGACACCTCGGGCCATCGCCTAGCCTCGCTGAAGCCGCGCCTGGCGCGCAGCGGCCTGTCCAATATCTACCCGACGCAGATTGCCCATGAGCGCGATGAGCGCATCAAGCGCCTGTCCGGCAAGATCGATCGCGTGCTGGTCGATGCGCCGTGCTCGGGCCTGGGCACCTTGCGCCGCAATCCCGATCTGAAATGGCGCCAGTCTTTGCATGCCGTGCAGGAACTGCAGGCCAAGCAGACGGCCATCCTGGCCAGTGCCGCGCGCCTGCTGAAATCGGGCGGCCGCCTGGTGTACGCCACCTGCAGCTTGCTCGATGCTGAGAACGAGGCGATTGCCGAAGCCTTCTCGGCCGCGCATCCGCAGTTCAAGAAGCTCGATGCCGCCGAGGTGCTCAGCCGTGCTCATGTGGCCGACGCCGAACGTCTGGTGGAAAACGGCTATCTGCGCCTGTGGCCGCACCAGCACCAGACGGATGGCTTCTTTGCTGCCGTCTGGGAAAAGCAGTGACACCCCATTGCCCGTCTGGCGCGTCCTGAAGGTTCGCTGGCCTGTGCTTTGCACGCAGCCGGGCAGGATTCACGCGCGCTTGACCTGGCGCAGTGTTTTGCCCCCTTGTTTTTGGAGTCGTGCGCCTACAATTCGCCGACTCGAATCCGTCTAGCCGCCCAATCCCGGGCAGGATGAGGAAGCCATGAATTTCTTGATGTCGGTACATGATGCGCTGGTCCAGTGGTTGGCGCATGGCCTGCTGTAGGCCAGTGCGTGGCAGATCGTGGCGTTCACGCTCGTCATCACCCACTTCACCATCCTGTCGGTCACCATCTTTCTGCACCGTGCGCAGGCGCACCGTTCGCTGGACCTGGGGCCGATTCCGTCGCATTTCTTCCGCGCCGTGCTGTGGCTCACCACGGGCATGGTGACCAAGGAATTCGTGGCCGTGCACCGCAAGCACCACGCCAAATGCGAGACCGAGGACGACCCGCACAGCCCGCAGACACGCGGTCTGAAGGCCTTGCTGCTGACCGGTGTAGAGCTCTACCGCGCCGAGGCCAAGAACCCCGAGACCATTGCCAAGTACGGCCTGGGCACGCCCAATGACTGGATCGAGCGCAACCTCTACACCCGCTTCTCCTGGCAGGGCGTGGGCTTGATGCTGATCATCAACCTGGCCCTGTTCGGCGCCATCGGTGCCACGGTCTGGGCCGTCCAGATGGTCTGGATTCCGGTCTGGGCGACCGGTGTGATCAATGGCATCGGTCACTACTGGGGCTATCGCAATTTCGAAGCACCCGATGCATCCACCAATGTCTCGCCCTGGGGCATCCTGATTGGCGGCGAAGAGCTGCACAACAACCACCACACCTACCCGACCTCGGCCAAGTTCTCGGTCAAGCCCTTCGAGTTCGACATCGGCTGGGGCTACATCCGCGCATTCGAGATGCTGGGTTGGGCCAAGGTCCGCAAGACCGCGCCCAAGCTGCGCCACGGTGACATCAAGCCGGCCGACAAGGACACGCTGGAAGCCATCATCACCAACCGCTACGAGGTGATGTCCAAGTACGGCCGCGGCCTCAAGGCGGCCTGCGCGGCCGAGCTGGCGCGACTCAAGGCCCAGGGCCAGGAGCACAGCGCACAGTGGGCGCAGTTCAAGCTGGCCAAGCGCTGGTCGCACCGTGATGAGGTCAACATCCCGGATCGCCTGTTGACCGAGATTGCCAACGCCCGCGCGGCCAGCCCCACCCTGGACAAGCTGCTGACCATGCGCGAAGAACTGCGTCAGCTCTGGACCCGCACCAATGTCTCGGCCGAACAGCTGGTGGCAGACCTGCAAGCCTGGTGTCGCCGTGCCGAGGAAAGCGGCATTGCCGAGCTGCGCAATTTCTCCATGAGCCTGCGCATGGCGCGGGCCTGAGGCGCGGCTTCAATCGTTGTGTCGTTCCTGCTGCGGCCAAGGAATCAGCGCAGTTTGACCGTTTGTGACGATTGGGTGTGGCTGCGGTGACCGCAGGTAAGTCAGAGGTAAAAGGGCGCCCCGAGGGGCGCCTTTTTTACGTCTGAGGACTAGACTGAAGTCACTGCAACGGAGCCATCCATCCCAAACAAGGAGAGTCACCATGAGCATGAACAAGACACGTCTTTTCCGCACCGCTGCCCTGGCGCTGGTTTTGGGCGCTTCGGCCTCGCTGACCCTAGCCGATGTGCAGGTTCGGTTCATCGAGCCTGACAAGTTCACCGACGCCAGCAGTGATTTCGGCCGCCGCGACCAGGAGCCGGTTTTGAAGGAGCTCAAGGCCCATTTGGAGAAGCTGGGCGCGCAGTTGCCGGGCAAGGACTTGGCAGTGGAGATCAGCAATGTCGACCTTGCCGGCGGATGGGAGCCGGTCGGGCGCCGCATGGACATGATCCGCGTGCTGCGCGGCGTCAGCTCGCCCTCGATCGAGCTCAGTTTCAGCCTGAGCGAAAACGGCAAGGTTTTGCAAAGCGGCAAGACCCGGCTGCATGACCTGAACTACATGGTCGGCATGAACCGCTACAACGAAAGCGACCCGATCCGCTACGAGCGCCGTCTGCTGGACGACTGGTTCCGCGAGGAGTTCAAGACTACCTTGGCGACGGCCAAGAACTGAGGCCATGTCCCGCTCGGCCACAACGGCCGAGCGCCCATGAAAAAACCCCGCCGGCTTGCGCCTTGCGGGGTTTTTTATGGAAGACCCGCACCGAAGGCGTGGGCTCCAAGCCGAATCACTTCAGCTTGGTTTCCTTGTACAGAACGTGCTTACGAGCCTTGGGATCGAACTTCATGAATTCGAGCTTGTTGGTCGTGGTCTTCTTGTTCTTGTCGGTCGTGTAGAAGTGACCCGTACCTGCGGTCGACTCCAGCTTGATCTTTTCGCGTGCGCCTTTGGCCATGATGATGCTCCTTGATTCTCAGTTCTAGATCAGAGCTCGCCCTTGGCGCGCAGATCGGCGACGACTTGGTCGATACCGACCTTGTCAATCAAACGCAGAGCAGCATTGCTGATACGCAGACGAACCCAGCGGTTCTCGGTTTCCAGG
>Ga0187843_10000529_pt1 | contig 26979 bp, 23 predicted proteins | sample SpaLakP09_SKY_43_FD_134516 | JGI IMG/M metagenome (GOLD analysis project Ga0187843, IMG submission 134516) | Oligotrophic lake water microbial communities from Sparkling Lake, Wisconsin, USA - SP09_SKY_43 | ecosystem: Environmental > Aquatic > Freshwater > Lake | place: USA: Sparkling Lake... | reverse complement strand
GCCTTCTGGCATGGTAATCTCCTGTAAAACAGTGCCAAGCAAAAAGATGGCGGCTATTGATAGCAGAATATCAACACCATCGCAATTACTATGAAAAAAGCCGCGGAAGTATACAGACAGTCTGGGCTTTCGTCAGTAAGTAATTACAGTAAACTTGTGCACTGACGCAAAATAGACGAACAATCTAGACCAGTTTTCAACCCTTGTGAATAAAATTTTTATGACAAGATTCGAAGGCGCTGCAGATAACCGCAGATCAGCCTTGATGCTGGGTTAGTCGTTCACTGATTTAAGAGGAGTCGTCATGGAACTTTGGTGGGCATTTTTATTGCTTGGCGCGGCAGTCGGATTTTTTGCAGGACTGCTTGGCGTCGGTGGCGGTGGCATTATGGTGCCGATTTTAACCTCGTTATTTATTAGTTTGGATTTTGTGCAGAGCCAGCAAGTCCATATGGCACTTGGCACTTCGATGGCGGCAATTATTATGACTTCATTGGCGAGTGCCCGCAGTCATCAGCGGCATCAGGCGATTGTGTGGCCTGCGGTGAAGGCCTTGAGTCCTGGCATTGTGGTCGGCACTCTTGCCATTTCATTTATCGCAGCGAAAGTGCCTTCTTTGCCTTTGGCCATTTTTTTCAGTCTGTTTATGGCCTTTGTTGCGGTGCAGTTAATCTTAAATATTAAACCAAAACCATCTCGGCAATTGCCTGGCAAGCTGCCATTGGCTGGGGTTGGTGCGGCTATCGGTGGGGTTTCGGCGTTGGTGGCTATTGGCGGCGGTACCTTAACGGTACCTTTTTTGACTTGGTGTAATGTCAAAGTGCAGCAAGCAATTGGCACTTCAGCAGCAGTTGGACTGCCGATCGCGGTGTCCGGGACTGTGGGTTACATTGTTTCTGGTTGGCATGTCGCTGACTTACCAGCATGGAGCCTTGGTTATGTTTATTTGCCTGCGGTCGCGTTGATCTCAGTGGTCAGTGTTTTCACTGCACCTATTGGTGTGAAACTCGCGCATCGATTGCCTGTCGCAATACTTAAAAAGATATTTGCACTACTAATCATTATGTTAAGTCTAAAAATGCTGCATGCAGTACTAGGCTCTGTTTGAGAGCTTGTACTGTTTAGTTAAAAGCGCATTGTGATACACTCGGCTGCTAAGCCGCCGAACTATATAAAAGGGAAATCATGGCCGAATTACTCCAAATTACTCTAACTGCTGTTGCTGCTGACCCTAAGTTTGGCCGCAATCCAACCTTAACGCCGACAGCCGATGGTTATCAAATTCATGCGGCAAGCACTCTCACTGCAGCTGATGCATTACGTTTGATCCAAAAAGCAGGGCGAACTTTGGATGGATTAGGTTTGGCACAAGTGCAGCTCGCCGGTAGCAACTGGACTTTGGATCAACAATGGGCTTTTTATCAAGGCTTTAGCAGTGCGAAAAAGCTAGGTGGCGTGAGCTGGGCTGGTGACGACGCTCAAGTGAATCACCTGGTGCAAATGCAGCAATGTTTCGCTTTTGCCAAGCGCATCACCAACGAAACGCCAGAAGACTTGTCGCCACAAACCTTGTGTTTAGAAGCCATTGAGTTTGTGAAAACGGTTGCGGGCAAAGACAAGGTACAAGCGCAAATTATTGCTGGTGATGAGCTGTTAGCCGCTGGTTGGGTTGGGGTGCACACCGTAGGGCGCGGGAGTGATCGAGCGCCAGCAATTTTAGTTCTCGATTACAATCCATCAGGTGATGCGAATGCGCCAGTTGCCGCAGCACTGGTTGGTAAAGGCATTACCTTTGATAGTGGTGGGTATTCGATTAAAGCCTCTGAAGGCATGGTGACCATGAAATGTGACATGGGCGGTGCGGCCACTGTCACTGCGGCCTTGGCATTGGCAGTGATGCAAGGGTTAGATAAACGCGTTCAGCTGATTTTATGCTGTGCTGAAAACTTAATAAATGGTCGTGCTTACAAGCTTGGCGACATTATTCGCTATAAAAATGGTGTCTCTGTAGAAGTGGTGAATACTGACGCTGAAGGCCGATTAGTGCTGGCTGATGGTTTGCAAATTGCCGCGGCCTCTGGTGCTCCTTTGGTTATTGATGCTGCGACCTTAACAGGGGCGGCGATGATGGCGTTGGGGACTGAATATAATGCCTTGTTTGCGCTAGACAAAGCCCTGCAAATTCGTGCTTTAGGTTATGCACAGAGCGTGCAAGAGGGTGCCTGGGCGCTGCCACTTGAGCGTTGGCATCAGCAACAATGCCCATCAGCTTATGCCGATACCGCAAACAGTCGTCCAATCAAAGGCGGCGGTGCTGGCGGTGCCAGTAATGCTGCAGGTTTCCTCAGTCGTTTTGTGGGGAATGACGGTCAAGGCTGGTTGCATGTCGATTTGGCGGCAGCTTTTCAAGGGACAGCGAATGGTTTCTGGGGGGCTGGTGCCACCGGCGTAGGCATTCGAATGATTGCCACAACCTTGTTACAAGAAACTCGCTAATTTGTACTGCTAGGATGGCAATTTGACGTTACCTGTCGCTGATCTATGCCCGGCGTTGTTGCTCGAGTTACAGCAACAACGCCGAGTGATTTTGACCGCGCCGCCTGGCGCTGGCAAATCAACCTACCTGCCACTTTTCTTGCTGCAAACGAAAGAATTCGCTGATAAGCAAATTATCATGCTGGAGCCGCGTCGGCTGGCAGCCAAAAGTATTGCCAGCTATTTAGCCGAGCAACTTGGCGAGTCGCTTGGCGAGACTGTTGGTTATCAAATTCGTTTTGAGCAAAAACAGTCGGCCAAGACCCGGTTACTGGTGGTTACTGAGGGTGTGCTCATCCGCAAGATTCAGCAAGATCCTGAATTATCCTCGCTAGATTTGCTGATATTTGACGAATTTCATGAGCGTTCGTTGCAAACCGATCTCGCGCTCGCGTTGGCCTTAGAAGTGCAGCAACTCAACAGTGAGTTGCGGTTGTTGCTGATGTCTGCAACCATGGATACCACGAAGTTAAGTGTTGTATTGCAAGCGCCAGTACTGATCAGTGAAGGTCGCAGTTTTCCGGTTGATGTCCGCTATCAAGCGCCCAGCAATGAGCCGATGTGGTTGCAAGTGGCGAAACTTGCAGCGCAATTATTGACGCAGCACGATGGCAATTTCTTAGTGTTTTTGCCAGGACAGCGTGAAATAGAACAAGCGACCGATTATCTCGCATCAATCGCTTTGCCCAACAGCATCTCGCTGTTTCCGCTACTTGGCCGGTTAAGTCTGTCCGAGCAACAACAAGCGGTCGCCGCGCCAATGCCAGGCATGCGTAAAATTGTGTTGGCGACCAATATCGCCGAAACCAGTTTGACCATTGATGGCATCACCTTAGTGATTGATTCCGGTCAAGCGCGACAAGCCAGTTATGTGGCCAAACTTGGATTTAGTCGGTTGGACACCATTCAAATTAGCCAAGCTGCAGCCACCCAACGCGCTGGTCGGGCTGGACGGTTAATGCCTGGTATTTGTTACCGCTTTGATACTGAAGAGAAATGGCGGCGGCGAGCGGCTTTTACTACTCCGGAAATTCTGCAGGCGGATCTATTAGCGCTGCGCCTTGATGTCGCGGCTTGGGGCTGCCAAATTGCTGATCTATTCTGGCTGGATGCACCACCAACTGCGCAGCTAAAGGCTGCTGAGCAAGCGCTGCAATTACTCGGTGCTTTGGACGAGCGTTTGACGTTGACGGCGCTTGGCCGGCGGATGCTCACTTTGCCCATCGGACCTCGACTCGCCGCTATGTTGCTTTTTGCCCAGCAGTTGGAGCAACAAGGTGACGTCGGTGCTATTGAACTTGCCGCGATTTTGGCGGTGCAACTTGAACAAAATCGTCGATTTAACGGGACGGATTTAAGCCGACAACTTCGCTTGGATGGCTCTAATGCCCAGCAGCAATTTCGTCAGCTTTTACAACTATTTAAGGTTAAAGCAAGCGCACAATTGCCCAAACATTTAGTGCCTTTATTATTAAGTCATGCGTTTCCGGATCGCATTGCCATGGCTCGCGGTCAAGGTTATTTGTTAGCCAACGGCACAGGCGCAGTGTTACCAGCTGATGATGAACTCAGCGGTCAGCCGTTGTTGGTCGTGGCGGATCTGCGCATTTATCAAGAAAAAGCGTTGATATCCGCGGCTGTGGCTTGGGATATGGCCGCGTTGACCGAATATTGGCAGGAAAAGTTTGTCCGCCACACCCTGGTGGGTTTTGATGAGCAGGGCGGTCGCTTCCAAGCCGAACAGCACATTCGATTGGGCGAACTCGTCATCAAAAAGCAATCGCTTGCCAATACCATTGATGCATCAGGACGCCAACAAGCGTGGTTAAATTATTTGCGACAACGCCAACTTGCGCCCTTAACTTGGTCGCCCGCGGTGGTGCAGTTACAACATCGTGTGGCGCTGGCGGCAGCGTTTTCGTCAGACCACTGGCCCGATTTTTCGATTGCAGGGTTAAGCCAAGATCTGGAGCAATGGCTTGGACCTTATTTGTTGGATGTGAAGAATATTCAACAATTACAATCGCTTGATTTAAAATCTGTTTTATTAAATTATTTTAGTTATGCGCAACAACAGCAGTTGCAACAACTGTTACCTGAATTTTGGACCTCGCAGCTAGGCACCCAAGTTCCTTTGCACTACAACGCCGAAGGCGAAGTACAGATGGAAATTCGGTTGGGTGAAATGTTTGGCCAACAGAGCACACCTACAGTGGCCAATGGCCAGCTTGTGGTGACTGTTGCGTTATTATCGCCCGCTCGGCGGCCGCTGCAAGTGACCCGCGATTTAGTCAGTTTCTGGCAAAACGCCTACCAAGATGTTAAAAAGGAAATGCGCGGTCGCTATCCTAAGCACTACTGGCCGGACGATCCGTTACAAGCAGATCCGACCAATAAAACTAAGAAGGCAATGCAAAAATGACGGTGCGCCGTAAACCAACAAAAAAAACCGGACTTACGCCATTTCAGCGTTCTGTTTTATGGTTCTTCTTAAAATCAGCCATGGTGGTGTTTCTCACTTTGCTGATTTATTTCATTTATTTAGATAGCAAAATCACCACTCTATTTTCCGGGCAAAAATGGCAAGTTCCGGCACAACTTTATGCTCGGGTGTTGCATCTAGCCCCTGGTGTGCATGTCTCCCAGCAGCAATTTGTGGAAGAGCTTAAGCGTTTGCAGTATCGAACTGATCCGCGGTTGAATGGACCGGGGCAGTACCAAGTTGATGGTCCTAAAGTGCATGTGTATCGTCGCGCCTTTGAATTTGCTGATGGCGCCCAAGCGGCTTCATTATTTACCGTTGAATTTGCTGGGGATTTTGTACAAGGATTGCAGAAGTCAGGCAAAGCTTTAGCCAAAGCTAAACTCGAACCGCAGTTATTGCAGCATTTAGTCACCGCCGAGCAAGAAGACCGTGAATTAGTGCAACTCAAACAGGTGCCTGCAACCATTCGAAATACTTTGTTATTGGTCGAAGATCGCGATTTTTATAGCCATCATGGTGTTTCGCCGTTATCGGTACTTCGGGCATTAATTACCAATTTGCAAGCAGGGCAAACGGTGCAAGGTGGCTCCACGCTGACCCAGCAGCTTGCGAAAAATATGTATACAAATCAACAGCGAAATATGCTTCGTAAGATAAATGAAGCCCTAATCGCTTTGGTTTTAGATTATCGATATAGCAAAGATCAAATCCTCGAAGCGTATTTTAATGAGATTTTCATTGGCCAGTTTAAAGACAATCCAGTGCATGGGCTTGGGCTTGGTAGTAAGTTGTATTTCGGTAAGCCGTTGGCCGAATTGCGTCCGCACGAATACGCATTGCTGATTGCGATCATTAAAGGCCCGTCTTATTACGATCCTCGTCGTTTTCCTGAACGCGCGGCACAACGGCGAGATATGATCCTGCATTTAATGGCAGATCATGGCTTGCTGGATGGCGCACAGACGAAAGCGGCGTTAGAACAACCTTTGGATGTGATCCCACTGGGTCAACACTTAAAAGGGAAATACCCAGCGTATATCGACAAAGTGCGCCAAGAATTGCGGGAACTGGTCACAGATCCAACGCAGCTGCAAGCAGGGCTCAGAGTTTTTACTTACCTCGATCCGATGGCGCAACTTGCCGCTGAACAGGCAGTTGCGGAGCGTTTAGCAAAATTAGATGACAAAATTGAAATTGCCTTGGTTGCCACTGCCTATCAACAAGGCGGCTTGAAAGCCATTGTCGGTGGTCGCAATACTAGTTTTGCCGGATATAACCGTGCCATTTCGGCGCGTCGCCAAATCGGCAGCATCGTCAAACCTGTGGTGTACTTGACGGCTTTGGCACAACCAACACGTTTTCACTTGGGTTCAGTGCTTGCCGATACACCGCTAAGTTTGCGCAGTGGCAGCAAAAACTGGCAACCGCATAACTATGATAAAAAGTTCCGCGGCAATGTGCCTATCATCGAAGCCCTCAGTCAATCGTTGAACATTCCAACTATTCGGCTGGGTTTGCAGCTCGGGTTACCAGCGGTAGCAACCAGTATCGAGAAGCTTGGCGTTAATCGCGAATTTCATTTACAGCCGTCATCATTGTTAGGCGCGGTAGAAATGAGCCCGCTGGAAGTCGCGCAGATGTATCAAACGATTGCCAACAAAGGCCAGTACAAAGCCTTAGCCGCGATAGAAGCTATTGGTGCTGCCGATGGGCGGGTGATTTACCAACGCAAAGCGAAAGCCGCGCAACGCTTTCAAACCGCATCAGTCTATTTATTACAATATGCAATGCAACAATCGACTCAAACCGGTACAGCACAGCTATTGTCAGCCCAATTTCCAGGGAGTCGCTTTGCCGGTAAAACAGGGACTTCCAGTGATTATCGCGATAGCTGGTTTAGCGGTTTTGACCATGAAACTGGCTTAACTATTTGGCTGGGACGAGATGATAACCAAGCCATTGGTTTGACCGGCGGTAGTGGTGCTTTACCCGTCTTTGTTAATTATTTTAAACATAATAGCCCTAACTCATTGTTCCGCGCTGTTCCGGAAATCGTTAGGCGTCAAAGCGTTTCGTCGAATTCTGGCCATTTAGTGCAAGATTCTTGCGTTAACGTATTGTTATTGCCAGTGATTTGGGGTGAAATGCCTGTTCAGAGCAATTGTGATTGATTGTAATTTAACCAATTAGAGCAAGCCCCAACGAGCAGCCTATGTCAACCAAACCAGAACAACACTTAAAAGTCGGTGATTGGTGGTATTTGCCGGAACAAGATAAACTGGTCAAGTTCACTGACGCGGGTGAAATCGTCCAAACGGCTGAGCTTGATAACCTATGCCAAAAAGCATTGAATTATTTCATAATGAATGCCGGACGGCTGGTCACTCGGGATGAGTTACTGAGTGATGTTTGGGGGGTGCGTGATGTCTCTGACGGTCGAATTTCGCGGGTGATCCGCGTGCTTCGTGTCGAACTTGGTGATGATAGCCGAGAACCCAAGTATATTGAAACTATCCCAAAACGCGGTTTTCGATTTGTTGCCGCTGTGGTTGCCGTTGCCAGCGCTACGCTGGAAGTTCCGCCTGAAGTAGACGCCGACGTTCATTCAGAACATGAAGTTGCGCTACCAAGCTCGGCGAAACGGTCGTTAAAATCCTACGTGTTATGGAGCTCGGTTGCCGCCGTGCTTTGCTGCTCGATGATTTATTTTGGCTGGTTACATTGGGGCGCTCCAGCGCAACTAGAACACGAAGTTCCTTTTGGCCGCTTAGAACCAATCTCATCCATGGACGGTTTGGAATTTTATCCATCCACCTCAGCTGATGGCCGTTATTTGGCGTATAGCCACTTAAAAGCGTTGGATGGTACTTCCTCATTGGTGGTGCAAGACACAAAAACCTTAGAGAAAAAGGTCTTAAAATCGGTTGAAGACCAGCATCTCTTTGGGCCGCAATTTCATCCAAATGGCCAGTCAATCGTCTATCAAATATTGAAACGCAAAGCGTTCTGCGAAATTCGTCAAATGACCTTTGACGACAAACTGGAAGTGCTCACTGATTCATTACTGACTTCTTGCAATTCCAGTAGCATGGGAGCGCGCATGGGAATTTCGCCAGATGGTAAGTATTTAGTTTACCCAGATTGGCAAGAGAAGTCTGGCAACATTGCTATTATGCTGTTGCCGCTTGATGGCGGTAAAATTGAGCAGTTAACCACACCGCCAGAGGCCAGTTTGGGCGACTTTGCCGCGTCTTTTTCACCTGATGGCACGTCAGTATCATTTATTCGCGATGTTGCAGGTTCCGCTGGGCAAATTTGGGTGATGCGTTTAAACGATCGGTCTATCCAAATGTTATTGCAACCGGAAGGTATTTACCCTGGGCAAGTGGCCTGGATGCAAGATAGCCAAGAAATACTGTTCCCATCGGGGAATAATGAACTGGCTTCGGTGAATGTCACCAGTAAAAAATTACGGACCTTTGCTTACACCGATAGCACGGCAACTGAGGTTGTTGTGGATGCTTCTGGTCGCATTTATTGTAGTGTTGGCAAGTTATGGCAAAGTAGTATTCGTAAGTTAAATAACCCACTTAAAAACCCGATAGCTGTCGACGAAGTGATGCAGCAGGCCAGCCGCAGTGAAGGGATGCTTGAACTGAATCCGTTGCCTGATGGCCCTACCGCGGTGATGTCCAATCGCTCCGGCGTGCAACAAGTGTGGCTGTATTTTAAAGATGGTCGCCAAAAGCAAATTAGCCGTTTTAGCGGTGATTTTATCCCCAAAACTCTCGAGTTTTCGCCAGATGGCAAGCATTTGTTAGTTTTAGTCGGTACTTCAATCTGGTTGTTATCTGAGGATTCTGAGCCGCAGTTGCTGAGTCGGCATGGTCAGGATAGTCGCGATCCGAGTTGGAGCCATGACAGTAAAACGATTTATTTTTCAACATCAGAGCAGGGAAGATGGCGGGTGATTGCCATGAGCATGCTCAATCTGGAACAGAAAGTACTTGCGATGGACATGGATTTTTTTCGCGAAAGTCCAGACGGTACTTACCAAGTTTGGCGCAGCTCAAGCGATAAAAAGCTGTTTATGCGCACCCCCAACAATCCAGATAAAATTATTGATTTATCAGAGCAAAGTGGCTTCACTACGCCATTTCTAGTGCTACGTAAAACATCTATTTACTATGTTAAAAAAGTGAATGATCGCTTGCATGAAATTTATAGTTACGAGTTGAAAACTGGGAAATCAACCTCTACCGGCATCGCAAGCCCAAAATATGCTCGCAGATTCTCTGTGAGTATCGATGAAAAATTCATTTTACAAGACGACGGTAAGACCGGTGATATCGATATTGCGCAGTTAGTGTTTTCAAAACCATTTTTATAAACTTTTTATCATTATTTCATCAGGTAAAAATGTACTTTGGGTGCAATTACTTGTTTGACGGTAATAGCATAATAAGGATTGAAAAAATGAAAACAACGCTTCAAGCAGTATTGTACGCATTCGTCATTCTAGTTGTCGCGGCAAGTGTTAACTTAGAAGCCGCAGAAGTGGCAAGTGCCAGCACAGCTTCAACCGCCCCACCAACTTCCACAACTCCTGTTAGCACAGCATCTAACGAGTCAAACCAAAGAAACGAAGACGGTCCGAAAAGTGACAGCGTTACTGATTTATGTCCTGTCTGGCCTGGATGTATCATTTTTTAAAGTCTTTATTTTGAAATGATATCGCGGTTTTAGGTCCTTACTTCAATAAAAGAAAATCATGTATACTGCCTTCTCGTTGTAAACGGGGAGGCCGTTATGCTTTACGCCGAACCATGGCTAAAAATACTAGATTGGCGTTATGCGCCGGAAAGCGGTACTTTGCGCCGATACGATGGCTCAGGCGATGTCGTTGTCCTTGAGCCGCGTTTACATGCGCTACTGAATTTTTTCCTGCAAAACCCTCAAGTTATTGTTAGCAAAGAACAATTGCTCAATAGCGTTTGGGGCGACGATCAAGGGACTGATGCCGCATTAATGCGAGCGGTGGCGACCTTACGAAAACTGTTAGCAGATCAAAGTAAGCCAGCACTTTTTATCGAAACACACTCGCGTAAAGGCTATTGCTGGGTTGCCAACGTTGAGAGCTTAGTTGATGAGGCGGGCTCTGAAGCCGAGTCTGAGGTATCGGTTCAGGCTGACGCGGAAACTCAGTTGCCAGCTATCGAAAGAAGCGCAGCGAACATCGACACTGTGAATGATCTACTGCTGGATGTGGTAGAAAAGCGCAGTCGTCAGCGTTTTGCAACCTTACGTTATCTATGTGTTAGTGTCAGTGCCGTTGCTATTCTTTGTCTTATCTTTGTGTTTTTACTTTGGCGTTTAGGCCGTGAAGCCTATATTCCTAGTTTCCCCTATCAAATGAATATTAGTGCGTTGCCAGGTGAAGAGATCGAGCCCTTGGCGAGCACTGATGGTCAGTCTTGGTTTTATTGGTATCGTTCTGAGGGAAGTACTGAGTGGCGGTTGATTAGCCACGAAAGCCAAACACACCGGAAAATCCAATTAGCCGACGGTTTTACCCACGCAGGGCAACTGCATTGGTTTGGTAATCAGTTAGCCTTTACCGCAGTCAACGCGCAAGGCTGTGGTATTTTTCTGCAAGACAGTCAGCAGCCTAAGCAAATTCAGAAGCTGGCGAGTTGCCAATTCTTTGTCAGCAAAGGAATAGCTGTTGGTGCCGGCGAACTGCATTGGTTGGATCAAGCATTAGATAAAACTCAGCTTTGGACTTGGCAAAAGCAGCAAGCGCAGCTTTTAACCACTATCCCAGGCGTGTTTCGCCAGCCAAGCCAATTGTTGCGCGATGCCGCTAAATTTTACCTGTTAGTCCAAGAGCATCATCTAAGTTATCGGCTGTTTGCTTGGCAGCCCGAGGATCCAGAGCCCTCGGCCATAGCAAACTTTGCTTTGGCAATTCAAAATCTCAGTTGGTGGGATGCAGATACACTACTGATTAGCGGCGCTGAGAAACTCCAGCTATTTACCGTTGCGGGACAACGATTGTTGGCCTTAAATACCCATGCTGGCTTTTTTATCGATATGCGGCGGCTCGATGATTCTTTGTTGGGGGCTGTAAGGCAAAATCCCGCGCTCGATTTGGTGCCGTTTCAAGCCAATAACAGTGGTCGTCAGGCGGAATTAAGTGTACCGCAATGGTTAACCAGTAATCGGGATGATTGGCTTTTTGCTGGCGGTGGTGCCTTTTTATCGACACGTTCTGGTTTGCCGCAAGTGTGGCGCTATGTCGATGGCCATTTACGACAGTTAACCCAGTTTAAAACTGCCGTGACTATCAGCCAGTTAATCTGGCAGGGTACTGAGTTATTTCTGGTGGTTGATCAGCAACTATTGCGAGTTGATTTACAAACGGGTGAGCTTTCTGCCTTGTCGTGGGCGACGAGAAGTAGTCGACGTTACGCCAGCTGCGATGGGCAGTGGTTTTGGACAGAACAAGATGAAACAGGCTGGGCCTTATATCAGCTTGAACAACAACAACCGAAAAGGTTGGTAAGCCAAGTGGTTGATTTACGCTGTGGCCCTTCTGCTTCGCTGGTATTGCAATTTCAGCATGAGCCAAATTTAACATTGTATTCGCTGGTCAAGGCGGAGCAACAACAACTGCCGATTCACATCGATTGGCGTCAAACCAATGTAGATTTATGGGGAAGTAATACGCAATCTATTTATTGGTTTGATCCGCAGCAGCAGTTGCACCAATATGATTTTGGCACGCAACGCCAGACGTTATTGGCATTGCCTCCAAGCTTGAAACCTGCAGCATTGTATGTGACGGCAGAGTCGCCGCTGTTTTTACTTCAGCGGCGATCGGCAGAGACTGAAATCGTTCGGTTGCAAGCGCTGCCAACCAGCGAGCGTTAGCACAGGGTGCCAACGCTGCTGGTCAGAGCATCATTTTGCTAGTTGCTGAAAAGCGCGTTCTGCCGCGGCAATAGTGGCGGCTAAATCTTGCTCACTATGTGCCAATGACAGGAAGCCTGCTTCATATGCTGAAGGCGCTAAATAAATCCCTTCCGCCAGGATCAGATGGAAAAAGCGTTTGAAGGCGTCGATATTACACAGCGTCGCTTGTTGGTAACTAGTGACTTTAGGTTGCTCAGTGAAGAATAAACCAAACATCCCACCAACTTGGTTAGTGGTAAATGGCACGCCAGCTTTATCGGCCGCCGCTTGCAAGCCGGCTAATAGGGCTGATGTTTTTGCCGTTAAAGCTTCATAAACACCCGGTTTACTGATTTCAGTCAGCGCTGCCAACCCTGCTGCCATTGCGACTGGATTACCCGACAAGGTGCCTGCTTGATAGACCGGGCCTAACGGCGCGATTTGTTGCATGATTTCGCGTTTACCACCAAAAGCACCCACAGGCATGCCACCGCCGATGATTTTACCAAGGGTAGTTAAATCCGGTTTGATACCGTAATAACTTTGCGCACCACCTAATGCAACGCGAAAGCCGGTCATCACTTCGTCGAAAATCAACACTGCGCCGTGTTCATCACAAAGTGCCCGCAAGCCTTCAAGGAAACCTGGTGCAGGGGGGATGCAGTTCATATTGCCAGCCACCGGTTCGACGATAATGCACGCAATATCGTCACCGTGGTTGTTGAAAATTTCAGTCAGTTCATCGAGATTGTTAAATTCACAAGTTAAAGTGTATTTTGCAAAGTCAGCCGGTACCCCTGGTGAATTTGGCACACCTAAAGTCAAAGCGCCCGAGCCAGCTTTAACGAGTAACGAGTCGGCATGACCGTGGTAACAACCTTCAAATTTCACGATGGTGTTACGACCAGTGTAACCACGGGCTAAACGGATAGCACTCATGGTGGCTTCGGTGCCAGAACTGACCATGCGCAACATTTCCATCGAAGGTACTAATGCAGCGACCAGTTCCGCCATGTCGATTTCTGCAGGGCAGGGCGCGCCAAAACTCAAGCCATTTTCGGCAGCGCTAATGACAGCCTGACGAATGGCTGGATGATTATGGCCGAGCAGCATTGGGCCCCAAGAGCCAACATAATCGATATAGGCTTTGCCATCGACATCATAAATGTAAGCGCCATCAGCGCGAGCGATAAATACCGGCGTACCACCGACACTTTTAAAGGCGCGCACAGGGGAGTTTACGCCGCCAGGAATAGTCTGCTGGGCTCGGCTAAACATTTGCTCTGATAAAGTCATTATAAATCCTTGAATAAATTGGTGATTACTGAGCTTTCGCGCTGAACCACGGCACGTCTCGTTCATATTTGCTGATTAGATTATCGACGCCAAGCGTCAGAGCAAATAACGCCATTCTGACGAGTACACCATTATCGGCTTGGCGGAAGATGGCCAGATTTGGGTTTAAATTTAAATCGTTATCTAACTCATTGGCCTCAAGGCGAGAATCGCGTGGCAATGGGTGCATGATGACGGTGTTTGATTTGCAGTGACGGGTATAAATATCCTGGTTCAAACGGAATTTGCCGCGATATTTGTTGGCTTCTTCCTGAGATGGGAAGCGTTCTTCTTGAATGCGAGTTTGGTAAACGATATCTGCATTGATATTGCCAGCCAGTTGGTCGGTAATCGTCACTCGATGCCCTGCATCCTCGATTGCACTAATGATGTCATCAGGCATCGCCAATTCATCCGGAGCAATCAAGGTAAACTGAATGTTTTTATACAGACGTAATAGTTTTGACAATGAGTGTACGGTTCGGCCAAATTTTAAATCACCAATCATGGCGATATGCATGCCATCTATACTTTGGCCAGACGCCGCTAGTTCACGTTCAATGGTAAATAAGTCTAATAACGCCTGAGTCGGGTGTTCATTCGCGCCATCGCCACCATTCAGTACTGGCACACGACTGCCTTCCGCAAATTCTGCAACAGAGCCCGCTTGCGGATGCCGCATGGCGATGACGTCGCTATAACTGCTAATCACCCGTGCAGTGTCAAACAAGGATTCGCCTTTGGATAGCGCCGAAGATTGCATGCCGGTGGTCTCGCGAACTTCGCCACCTAACAAATTAAATGCACAGCCAAAACTCACGCGAGTACGGGTGCTTGGTTCGAAAAATAAATTCCCTAAAATTGCACCTTCAAGCACTGTGGTGCGCTTCTGCCGCAAGGCGTAGGGCTCCATCGAGCGCGCAATATCAAAAATATGTTGGATGCTATCGCGGTCGAATTGTTTGACCGAGAGGATATGTTTGCCTTTAAAGCTCATCATGGGTGCCTATTGCTTGAAGTGACAGACAGCGGCACGACGGCCGCAGGATTGGCGCGCATTATAGCAAACAGTCTGGCGGATGACGATGGCAAAACCCGGGTTAAAACCCAGGTTTTATGATCGCCAACAAGATGATGATAAATAATAAGATGACTGGAGTTTCATTAAAAAAGCGGTAAAAGCGGCTGCTACGTTGATTACGATTATGTTTGAAATCGGCCAGCAACTTAAAACAATAGCCATGGTAAACATAGAGCAACCCGACTAACACCAGCTTCAGATGTAACCAATGGCTGGCGGCAAACCACGCTTTGCCATAGCTAATAATCAACAAGAGGCCGAAAATTGCGGTAAGCACGGCAAAAGGCGTTACAAAATATAATAAACGCCGCTCCATCACTTTAAATATGGCATCAACCTCAAGGGACTTGTTGTCGGCATGATAGACAAAAATTCGCGGTAAGTAGAAAATCCCAGCGAACCAAGACACCATAAAACCGATATGCAACGCTTTATAAATCAATAACTCATACATAATGTCATCTCTAAGATCATAATAAATTATTCTGCCGCATCAATAAGGTTCGCACTTGCTCCCAAACCACAATGCCTAAAGGTTGATCAGGATGCTCATCGTCATACACTAGCACCGCACCATCTCGCACATCACCAAGCTCGGCGAACACTTCAGCCATAGTTGCTTGATGACTGACCGCATGTACGGTCTGAAACTTCAGCATGCTTTCTCCGGTCATTGACAGCGATAAATCATAACTCGCGAGCTCAAAATGCTGATCTAGAGCGAACTTGCGCTTTACCAGCAGTTGTTGTTGTGGTTGCAGGCTATCAAGTGCTTGAATAATTTGGGTATCTGTGGGGTTTTCGAGTACCTGATAATCTTGCTTCATCATCGCAAGCACCCCAACTTTTTGCAGCACATCGTCGGCGGGGGATAGTCGATATGGCAACTGCATAAAATCGAGCTGCTGAAGAAAAATCGATTTGGTATTAAAAAATTGCACTGCGGTGACATAGGAGGCCGTAATCACCAAAATTGCAGGCACCGCCAGTTCTGGGTTGGCCGCAAGCTCGGTCACCGCGACTAACGCTGCTAATGGTGCATGTAGAGTCGCCGCCATCATTCCAGCCATGCCAAGCACCGCATAGGTACCAACGGTACTATGATCACCAATCAGCAACGATGGCATAAATGCCAAGATAGTTCCCATCACAATGCCAATACCAAAGACCGGCCCGATTATTCCGCCAGGAATACCTAAGCCTAAGGCAAATACGGTCAATAAAAATTTAGCGACCAAAATTGCAAACAATAAGCCCATTTCATCGGGTGCTGAGACGGCATAATGGATAGCGCCGGTTTCGGCACCCAGTGCTTCTGGCACAAAATAACCGATGATCACGGTGAGTATCGCCGCTAGGCCCAAACGCAAGGATAAATGCCAACGCTGGAATGTTTTCATCATGCGCATCAAGCTTTGATTAAAAAAGGTAGCGACAACGCCCATGGTGATACCCGCGAACACTAAATATGGAAGATGCCAATAACTGAGTGTCACCATTGGTAAACTATGCAGGTCGTTATTGCTACCAAACACTGCAGTAGCAATGATAGAACCCGCAGTAGATGCGAGCATAATCGGCACGAATACGTGGATCCGATATTCCCGAAGTACCACCTCCATAACAAAAATCATTGCAGCTATGGGGGTGTTAAACGAGGCAGAAATACCCGCCGCAATACCACAGCCGGCAAGGATACGAATGCTGTTGTATGGCAGTCTCAGATAGCTACCGACACTACTGGCGGCAAAAGCACCTAAATGGACTGACGGTCCTTCACGACCGACTGAAAAGCCCGCACTTAATGCCGCTATCCCGCCAAAAAACTGATGCACAGTATTTTTCCATGGCATGATGCCGTACTTCAGTTTGATGCGATGGATCACAAATGGGATGCCCAGTCGATAGTGCTTGAGGCCTATCACTAACCCCAGCAGTGTAATGAACAAAGCCGAAAACAATGGCAGCAATGCTCTTCTTTCTGGCAACATGCTGGTGAAGTCATCTGCGTGTTCTAAATAGATTGATTGAATTGAACGAATAGCTAAACGGAATAAGACAATAAGCAGCGCGGCAATGATGCCACCGCATAAGCCAAGCAGACATAATTGCAATGAAGTCACTGGTAAGGCAAGGCGCCGCCTTAGCGGTGGTAACCATAAACGCCAGGATTTCATGTTAAAGTACCTACACGATTGTAACGACTGTTTAAGATAACACTTTGAGTCTTTTGATGAAACTTCCCAAAATTAAAATGCCAGATTTAACTAAGCCGCAGCAAGGGGGCATTGTATTGCTTGCCGTCATCACAGGCGCCTTGCTGGCCTATGGTGTTGTGCATCTGCAGTTAAATCAAACCATTCAGTTATTGACGCAACAAGTTTTGCAATTAGATGCTAAACAACAATCGCAAGGGTTGCTGTTAGCTGAAGCCAGCAAAAATAACGATTATTTGTCTGCCGAGATGGCTGTGGAAAAAAGCACCAATCAATTGCTGCTTGCGGATCTCAAAGCTGAGCAGCAAAAAACTTTTGAACTGAAGCAACAGCTCGCTATTTACGAAAAAATTGTCAAACCTGAGCAAGCGGTTTCTACATTAATTCTTGACAGCTTTAGTGTTTCTTCTGGTTCCGCGGCTGGTTCTTTTAAATATAGCGTGTTAGTGATTGAACAAGATAAAAAGAAAAAGTCGGTCAAAGGCCAAATTGAACTGGTAGCTGTAGGTAAGAAAAAGGGGAAGAAACTGCGGGTAGACCTGTTGAAATTGGCAGGCATAAAACCTAAGGCGCGAAGTTATACCTTAAAGCATTTCAAGAGTTTTGAAGGCGAATTTGTGTTGCCTGCCGGCTTTAAACCGGAGACTGTCGAATTAAAAATCTCAACGCCGCGAGCGAAAATCAATCGAGTGCTGAAATGGAGTGAGATCGGTGAAATACTTGACTAAAAGACTCAAGTACTTGATAATTCCGCGCTGTTATAATGCTGTTGAGGTTTGAGCATGTCTGAAATTCAAGTTCCAATTCAGTTTACCGACGCTGCGGCCAATAAAGTGTTAGCGCTAGTGACCGATGAAGAGAATCCGGCTTTAAAATTGCGTGTCTATGTGACTGGTGGCGGTTGCTCAGGCTTTCAATATGGCTTTACTTTCGACGAGAAAGTGAATGATGGCGATTTCACTATCGACAAAAATGGGGTAACCATGGTCGTTGATGCGATGAGCCTACAATATCTAGCCGGTGGTGTGGTCGATTACACTGACGGACTTCAAGGCAGCCGTTTTGTTGTGCAAAATCCAAACGCAACGACAACTTGTGGCTGTGGTTCAAGTTTTTCAGTTTAATCGCTATATTTGGGCAGTCCAACCAGGGCTGTCCAAAAAATTCCCCAGCATTTCTTCTGCAGCAGTGACATCCTCTAGTTAACTAAGTTAAAATCCCCAAGTCATCTAACAAATAAGTTACCTTTTGTTAATTTGTACCTAAAAAATTTGCAGCTATCGCTAGTGTTTAATTGCTGGGATCGATTGCTGTAAATTTTTTTATACTGTTAAATCATATAGATAAGACTTTGCTAACATTTTGCTAGCTTTTTTTGTCGGCGAAAACTGTACGCTCGTCGCATCCTATGGTTTAATTAACCGATTTTTATTGCTTATTGGGACACCAATAAGGTTTGGATTTTTATTCGGCAGGAAGTGTTTTACATATAAAAAGGCGTTAAACGCTGGGAGAAGAAAACGTTATGAAAGGTACTAAGAGCGTCATTTCTGACGAGAACAAAAGACTGTGTGTTTGGTTGAAGCGGCAGCGTCAAGAAAAAGGCCACACCATGCGCAGTTTGTCAGAAGTGCTGGGTACACCACACTCTTTTATTGGAAAAGTAGAGAATCAGGAACGTCGCTTAGATGTGGTTGAGTTTGTCCGGTACTGTGAAGCATTGGAAATAGACCCAGCGGAAGGATTAAAACAAGTGACTCAGTTGGTATAAACCTTCAGGGTTTTGTTGGAAAGAGCCGCGGGATGCGGCTTTTTTTTCGTCTCGATTTTATGGCAATTAGCAAGTCGATGCTGTTTGATTTGTTCACGTCGATGCTTTTCGAGCTTTAAGTTGACGATCAATCGACCAGAGCAGTAATAATCCAGGCACCACCATTAATGCAGTAATTATAAAAAATAGCGACCAATTGCCGTTAAGCCAATCGACTAATGCACCGCTGACTGACGCCATCGAAGAGCGACCAAAGTTACCGAGTGAGGCAAGTAATGCATACTGACTTGCGGAAAACGCAACACCAGTAAAACTCGTTAAAAATGCGACAAAAGCCACAATTGAAAATGCCGTGGTGAAGTTATCCAGCAAGATTGTCCAAAGCAACAAGGTTTCATTCGGTCCAACCTGCGCAATTAATGCAAACATTAAATTGCTGCCGGCCATCGTGATCCCACCAAGGACCAAGCCTTTCATTACCCCAAAGCGAATATTGATAAGGCTACCTAAGAAGGTAAACGCCAGTGTGGCTCCCCAGCCAATCAGTTTTGAATATTCAGCAATTTGCTCATTGCTAAACCCAACTTCTCGGTAGAACTGGATAGACATTCTGCCTAAAAAGGCTTCCCCTATTTTAAACACTAAAATAAAGGCAATCAGGGTGAGTGATAGCTTAACTCCATTACGTCGGAAAAACTCGGCAAATGGCTCGGCAACTGTCATGGTGAGCCAAAGCGCCAGCGGGTGACGATTCGAGCCTGCATAACGTTCTGCTGCTTTTTGTTGCAGGACATCCCGATTGCTCTCAGGTTCGTGAATGATCAAGGTCAATAAGGCCAAGCCAACCAGTATGAGCGCTAATAACTGGTAAACTGCTGCCCAACCAATTTTATCGGCGTAATGAAAGGCGACATAACCAGGTAGTGAATATCCAGTCCACCAACCCGCGACACTCATTGCTGCAGCCGCAGGCAAATGCTCAGAATCATTGCCAATAATATCAATGCGGTAGCCATCAATCGCCACGTCCATGGTTGCAGCAAATAAGCCAATGCAAAGCGCAATGAGAGAAGTCCAAATCAGGCTATCTGCCGGGTTTGTCAGCGCAATTGCAATGGTCAACATAGCGATGCCAAGCTGCATCAATAAAATCCAGCTGCGCCGTTGACCGAGCCGATAACGCCCAGGCATTTTTACGCGGTCAACCAAGGGCGCCCAAAGAAAGTTAATTGCATATACCGCAGTGACCGAACCAAAAAAACCAATCGCAGCGCGGGTTAAATTAGCATCTTTTAGCCATCCGCTCATCGCAGAGCCGATTAATACCCAAGGGAAGCCAGACGAGCAGCCTAATAAAAAGATAAACCATAATCTTTTATCACGATAAAGTTGGAGGGCGGCAAAAAATGGCGCTGGTTTTGCTGAGGGCACAGACATCGAAATTCCTGAGGGGCAGATCCGCAGTGCGCACCTTAACAAACCCGCACTGGACTGAAAAGCAGAATCAGTTTTTGATTCTGCTTATCTTGAGTTAAGGGCGAACACCAACACAATCGACAGGCACTGCAGTTTTGCCACGAAGAAATCCCAAACAACGTTGTAGTTGTTTACGTAGCAATTTGTCATGCTGTAAACGTGATTCCGGCCAATATTCCAGTTGATGCAACACGTGCCAAAAAACTTGTTCGCGAAAACTTTGTGGGACTTGTGCGCCGACGCGCAATTGCGCCCATTCTTCAAGGGTGTCCCAAATAAAGAGGTGCAGCTCGGCGTGGGGAAGTTGGCCACGTAAGTACCTTGAAACAAAGTACACCAGTTGCTGTGACTTCTGCGCAATAAATATATCAACCATGACAGATGCCTCGACAAAGGCGGCTCTGGCCGCTTTGGTTAACAGGAGCGTTAACGGCAAACCCCATACTACAGGGCTTTGCAGCCCCTGCAGCGAGAACATACTCGGTGCAGGTTCTTGGGCAAGTATAGTTGGTATTATTTGGCGGGGAGTAAAATTACCCTATTTAACATGAGGGTTTTTTTAGGAACGTTTTCCCATCCTAACTTCTCATTTAAGCCAGTTTCAATAGCTTTAATCTTTTCAAGAACTTCTGTTCCCTCAACCACAGTACCGAATACCGCATAACCCCAATTTTTTCCCGGATTTAAACTTGGATTATCGCTTAAATTGATAAAAAATTGACTAGAACCGGTATGGGGGCCGGTTTCTTGATGTGCCATCGCGACGGTATACAAGTTATTCTTCTGACCATTGCCTGACTCGTTTGGGATAGTGTCGAAAGTCTTGATAGCTTCAAAGTTACGGTCGTAGCCGCCGCCTTGCAATACAAACTCAGGCTCTAGTCGATGAAATACGGTGGCGTCATAGCGTTTTTTATCAACATAAGATAAAAAGTTATTAACGGTCACCGCAGCCTTCATTCGGTCGAGTTCAATGACAATATTACCTTCCGATGTTTCTAAGCGAACCCGCGGAAATAAATTGTCTTTTTGCACAAACTCACCTGTGCCAGGCACCGCAAGTGCATCAAAGCTAAGCAATGTAAGCATGAACGCAAACCATTTAATCATGATTAGCCCCGAACAAAGTCTTGCCAGCTGCTGTCAGCCATGACTTCCCCTAACACTTGCTCAACTAATAAACGCAACTCGCGTTCAGCAACTGCGGTATCTAACTTAAACGGTGCGCTAAAATTGCCACGAGCACTAAAGCTTTTGTTGTAGGTTGAACCGTTACGATCAATCAATACGCTGATTTCAACGTTATTGCGCACCACGTGATCCACAGTCTTTATTTCCGCATTGGCTTCTAACTGATTGATTTGAATTGTAACCATAATAGGTTCGCCTGCAGCCACCACGGCACCTTTTTGGCTAATTGCGCCAGTGAGTGTTTGGGTGATTGCACCAATCAAATCATTGCTGGCTGGGTAAGATTTTACGCCATCCCCATCACGCATGATTAAAGTACCATTGGTTGGCCGATTGTCTTGAACCGTCAATGACAAACGAACATTGCTTAATTGGCCAGATTGATTGGTCATTAATTGAGGGGCCACAATAAATGACGGGACTGGGTTACTACAGGCCACTAACGTGAGTGACAGTGCTGCTGTTAACAATAAACGACGCATGATTATTTCCTTCTGATCGCTTCTAAGATGGTGAATTTTGCATTACTGGCAATATGGCTACAACCGCCAAACAGCCGACTGAGTTTCTCGTGGTAACCGAGGTGTCTGTTACAAACGATACGAAGACTGCCACCGACTTTAAGCACCCGCCGCGCATCGGCAAACATCTGCCAAGCGATATGGTCGGTCACTGCATTTTGTTGATGAAATGGTGGGTTACAAATAATCATATCAATCGACAAATCAGCTTGTTGGCTGAGACTATCATCGACCAGGAACTGGCAATTTGCCAACAGCTCAGGGCAATTGCGTTCGACTGTTAACTTCGCTGAGTCCACAGCCATGTAAGATTCATCGCAGAACATCAGTTGCGTTTCGGGTTGAGCCATTAATAACGCCACACCTAACACGCCATTGCCACAACCGAGATCAATCACTTGGCTTTGTGCTGGCAGCACTGGCAAGTGCTCAAGCAAAAAACGGGCGCCAATATCCAGCTGTTCGCGAGAAAACACATTGGCATGGTTGATGAGTTCCAGTTCGAGATTTTGCGTATTCAGCGGCGCCGCTAAATTAATGGTGGCATGCCAGCAAAGTGGAAATTTAGGTGACAAAGGTGTTGTCACTGCGGTATCGCAACGTGCAGTGATCAGACGACACTTTTTGTCCGTAAGGGATGCATTGGTTTCGCCTAGTTCTTCGCGGAAGATTGCCAAGACATTGGCATGGATATCTTTCGCTTTGGCACTTGCCAGAACTAAAGTGCCGGGAGCCAGCACTTGTTTCAACGCGCGCAGTTGATACCTTAGGTAGCTATGATTGGTCGGAAACTTCATGAGCACTAAGCCCGCAGCGGGTAATGGCTCAAGGCTATCCAGTTGGGTGATGGCACCGAGTTGATTTGCTGTTAAATTATGTCTTGTCGCGAGCTGGCTAATGTAAGAATCAGCCACTTGCACGGGCGAAAACGCATGCAAAGCGCAAGCGAGTGCACCGAATTGATCGTTAAGTAATAACAATTTGCCGGTAACGGAAGGGAATTGTTGCCAAGCGGCTTTGATCAATAGTTCGTCGGCGGCATCCCAGGCTTGTAAACTGCGATTTTTCTGGTCCGGCGGATAGCGGTCCAGTGACAACGATAGGTCACCGATTGCAAAAAGTTGGCTCATGATGCTTAAACACTAAAGAAGAAGGGGGTTATTTTGCCAGAACAGACCCTACAGGACAACTTAAGTCGTGTAGTGAAACCCGTGCAATATTTTCAGCTACCTGATGCCGAGTTATTTTACTGGCAGGATTTCCTCAGCCAAGCGGCAACTGAATCACTGATGGTGAGCTTGCCCAGCTTGGCTTGGCAGCAGCCGGAGATCCTAATGTTTGGCCGTAAAATTGTCATTCCACGACGTCAATTATGGATGGGTGATCCGCATTGCAGCTATCGGTATTCCGGCGTGACTTTTCAACCAGAGCCATGGACTGAACAATTGCAGCAATTAACAGCGCAGATTAATGCGACATTGCAACAAAGATTTAATTGTGTGTTGTTAAATTGGTACCTGGACGGCTCACAAGCGATGGGCTGGCATAGTGACGACGAGCCAGAGCTTGGGCCCTCGCCACAAATTGCTTCTTTGAGTTTAGGCCAGACGCGACGCTTTGATTTACGCCACGGCCTACATCAAACACAGTTGCAACTTGAACTGACCAATGGCTCTTTGTTGTTGATGGCGGGGCAATGTCAGCAGCATTGGCAGCATCGACTTCCCAAACAAGCCAAGGCCAACGGCGAACGTTTTAATTTGACGTTTCGTTACATTGCGCAAAGGTAATGGTTCATTACTAACTTAGTTAGGTGCCTTAGCCTACGGATCTGGCGTTTGGCAAGAGCAAAAATTTATCTTTTTTTTGTAGGTAGAATCTTACTGACAAGAGCAATTGCCTTAACTAGAGTAGAGAAGATTAGATAAATGAAGGAGCAAAGCACAATGTTGATCCATACCTCGATTGAGCAGAAATTGTTAAGCGCCTTCGACCCGGTGTTTCTCGATGTCGTTGATGAAAGTCATATGCATAATGTACCGCAAGGGGTAGAGTCCCATTTCAAAGTGGTGATCGTCACTCCGCAGTTTGATGGTATGCGATTACTTCAACGCCATCGGGCGGTAAATGCGGTGGTAGCCGCGGAGCTCGCTGAAAAAATCCATGCCTTGGCTCTTCATACTTATACACCAGGAGAATGGTACGAGTATTATGCCGAAAAACCACCGGCATCCCCAAAATGCTTTGGTGGCTCTAAGCGAGAAAAAGCGGCAACATAGCCGCTTTTTTGTTGGCCGAATAGCGCTTTTTCTGCGTAACTATTGGCCTGAATATCGCAAATTTACCAAGAAAATTGCAGCATCTTCGCTAATTTTGTAGCTGATCTGACCTCTTTATGCTGGTAAAGTTTTACACTAACCGCTGTTTTGTCTTATTACAGGTTTAATTTTATGGTTATTCAACCGAAGATCCGTGGATTTATCTGCACAAATGCCCACCCAGTGGGTTGTGCTGAACATGTTGCTGAACAAATTACTTACGTCAAACAACAAGGGCCAGTTAACAACGGTCCGAAAAATGTATTAGTGATCGGTGCATCAACAGGTTATGGCTTAGCTTCGCGTATTACTGCGGCTTTTGGTTCAGGCGCAAAAACCTTGGGCATTTTCTTTGAGAAAGAAGCAACTGAAGGCAAAACCGGTTCTGCAGGTTGGTACAACACTGCGGCATTTGAAACTGCTGCCGCAGCTGAAGGTTTGTGGAACAAACACCTGAACGGTGATGCTTTTACTGACGAATTAAAATCTCAAGCGATTAATATCATTCGCAGTGAAATGGGAAAAATTGACTTAGTGGTATACAGCTTAGCGGCACCACGGCGCAAAGACCCAGTCACAGGTGAAGTGTATAGCTCGGTATTAAAACCAATTGGCCAATCCTATACCGCAAAAAACTTGAACACCAGCAAGCGCGAAATTGAATCTGTTTCTGTAGATCCGGCGAATGACGATGAGATTTTCAATACTGTCAAAGTGATGGGTGGCGAAGATTGGGAACGTTGGTTAGACCAACTGCATGCCGCTGGCGTCCTCGCAGAAAATTGTCAAACAGTGGCTTATACCTACATCGGTAAAGAATTAACTTGGCCAATCTACGGCAAAGCGACTATTGGCCGAGCCAAAGAAGACTTAGACCGAGCAGCATCAGCGATTACCAGCAAACTTAAAGCGCAAAACGGCCATGCTTATGTTGCTTCATTAAAAGCGCTGGTGACTCAAGCCAGCTCAGCGATCCCAATTATGCCGCTGTACATTTCATTGTTATACCGCGTGATGAAAGCGGAAGGGTCTCATGAAGGTTGCATTGAGCAAATATACGGTTTATTCAACCAATGCTTATATAACCCTGATCGTCAGCTTGATGATGCTGGTCGTATGCGCATGGATGGCAAAGAGCTTGCCGAACACATTCAAGCAAAAGTCGCAGCGATGTGGGATCAGGTACAGACTGATAATATTGATGAGATCACCGACTACAAAGGGTATCACCAAGAATTCTTAAGATTATTTGGTTTTGGCTATGCGCATGTTGACTATGCCGCCGATGTATCGCCGATGGTCAGTCTTGCCAATTTAGCTTAAGATGATAAAGCCGCAATTAATGCGGCTTTTGTTTGCGCAAGTGGGTAACAGAACAAGAGGGTGGGGTGCAATTGAGCATTTTGTCGCAATGTGTTGGGAAATTTATGCAGTTTTGCTGGTTTTTTACGCAAAGCATTTAAAGTTGACTACACTTGGCTTCAGTCGATGTCCTGACCGCCACAATTTTGTTATTTATCATAGCTGGTCTGAGGGTTTAGTGCTAAAATCCGCCGCTGTGTACGTGTATCTAGTGAAGCCTGGTTGTTTTTTAGTCAGTTTCCCCAGGTGCGCTGCTAGGCGTTCAGCCAAAAAACCAGGCCCTTTTTCTTCCCGTTAAAGTAGTGCAAGTACGTATGATTAAAATCAAAAATGGATTGGACATTCCCCTTTTGGGCAGTCCTAAACAAGAGATCTCTGGCAGCGTAGCTGTCAAATCGGTCGCCGTGCTGGGTGAAGACTTTGTTGGTATGCGTCCTACAATGCTGGTTGAGGTTGGGGATAAAGTAAAAAAAGGTCAGGCACTTTTTGAAGACAAAAAGAATCCTGGCGTTAAATTTACTGCAGCTATTGCCGGTACTGTAACAGCCATCAATCGTGGTGCTAAACGTGTTTTCCAATCGTTAATTATTGAAGCTGACGGTTCTAGTGAAAGTGTGCAATTCGCCGCTTACTCTGCAAGCCAATTAGCTGCTTTAGATGACGTTGTGGTTAAGCAACAATTATTGGAATCTGGATTGTGGAGCGCGTTTCGCACTCGTCCATTTAGCCAAGTGCCAGCAATCGATAGCACACCGCGCGCGATATTCGTAACTGCCATTGACACCAATCCGCATGCGGTTGACCCGACTGTGGTCATTGCAACGCAGAAAGATGCATTTGAACACGGTTTAACTGTGTTAACGCGCATCGCAGGTAGCAAAGTTATTCTCTGTAAAGCACCAGGTGCCGCAATGCCTGCGCCTACGAATGTTACAGTTGAAGAATTCGGCGGACCACACCCTGCTGGTTTACCAGGCACTCATATCCATTTCCTCGAGCCAGTCTCGTTGAAAAAAGTGGTTTGGCACATCAACTACCAAGATGTTATCGCGATCGGCAAACTATTCACTTCAGGTGAATATTATGCAGACCGAGTGGTAGCTTTGGCTGGTCCTGTAGTGAAAACTCCACGTTTGATTAAAACCGTACTGGGCGCTGCAATTGCGGAGCTGACGGCTAATGAGCTGAACGAAGGCAACAACCGTATTATTTCAGGCTCGGTATTAGCTGGTAGAGCAACTGTTGGTGTGAACGCTTATTTAGGTCGTTTCCACACACAGATTTCTGCTTTAGCTGAAGGGTTTGAAAAAGAGTTTTTAGGCTGGATTGCTCCAGGCTCACAAAAATTCTCAGTGACTCGTGCTTACTTGTCGCATTTAAGTCCGAAGCGTCTATTCAGTATGACGACAACTACAAACGGTTCAGACCGCGCTATGGTGCCAATCGGTAACTATGAGCGGGTGATGCCGTTAGATATTCTGCCAACATTGTTGTTGCGGGATTTGTTGGTTGGCGACACCGATGGCGCAATATCTCTGGGTTGTTTAGAACTGGATGAAGAAGACTTAGCGTTATGTACTTTTGTCTGCCCTGGTAAATACGACTACGGTGTGGCATTACGTAACTGTCTGACGACCATCCAGAAGGAAGGCTGACGATGAGTTTAAAGCATTATTTAGAAAGTATTGAACCGTCTTTTGAAAAAGGCGGGAAGTATGAAAAGTGGTACGCGCT
>Ga0187843_10000528_pt1 | contig 26986 bp, 27 predicted proteins | sample SpaLakP09_SKY_43_FD_134516 | JGI IMG/M metagenome (GOLD analysis project Ga0187843, IMG submission 134516) | Oligotrophic lake water microbial communities from Sparkling Lake, Wisconsin, USA - SP09_SKY_43 | ecosystem: Environmental > Aquatic > Freshwater > Lake | place: USA: Sparkling Lake... | reverse complement strand
GACCTGTGTAGGCCGGCTCGTTTCCTTTATTACATCGCCTGTTGTAACAAAGAAACGCTCACCTGCTTCATCAATATAGAAACGGTCAGGTCTGTATTTACGGACCTCGCCAGAATTTGCAGCGGGTCCACCAACAAAATGCTGACCTGGAACAACTGGCTGATTATACGTCTGCTTCGGATTATCGGCAGTACGTAGATCATCTGTGCGTTTAATGTTTTTCATCATATAGTCATTTACTTCAAACTGTTGGAATCCACCCTTACCTGTTGTACCGAATCCTTCATTTACAGCTGGGCCTACACGGACTGGTTCAAATGGACGCTCACCTGCACGACTACGAGGATCATTAATACGACTTTGAATAAAGTCAGTGCTTGATTCAAGTCCAAAAGGAACACCATAGGGACTACGCGAAGATTCGAACATTTGTTCTTGTTCGCGCTTCTTGATTTGGAGTGAACCTGAGCCTGTATAGGAATCTAATATTCCACTGTTCGCGCCGGCGTCAACATTTTGTTTAACACTTCCACCAAAAAAGGGTGTCATATTATTGTGAGTAAACTTGCTTGCATCGATCTTTGTACCAGTTAGTTCACTATAGACACTTCCATCGGCGTATGTAGGATTTACTTCGAGTCCAGCAGGATTAAGACTCACCTGGGGACTCATAGAGAGTGCGGGTACCTGTGTTGGCTGGGGTACCTGTGAGGAATCGGGAAAGACAGATGCAGGAGGTGTTTTAAAACTTGTCATCAATCCCCGTTTTTGTTCTGGCTTTGGTTCTGAAGGTGGTGCGGGGGCCTGGGTAAGTGTTTGACTCTGGTAATCTACATTATCAAGAGTCCAACTTAATCCAGTCGGAGAAGGATTAGATAGCATTTGGAATGATTCTTTATTTTTGTTTCCTGATAGTTGTGTTACAACATATCCTAGCCCTGCAAAGGCTAATAGAGCTGCTGCCTCCATACTACCAGGCTTTGTGAAAAGATTCAAGATTTTATATCTAGATATAAGGTCTTTAGAATATAAGAAAAATTTTCATACTGTTTCAGCAGGAACAATATGTGTTTTACACCGATTCTTATCAATATCACGTGATGGAATAAAAAAATCAAAGGGTGTCTCGAAATTGAGTTGTGGTTGATGCGGAAGATTTTCCCAACGATTCCACCCAGTTGAACGAAGGGTACAGGGTGGATTGTATAGACGATTGAATACTTGGGGGAAGGATTCATCTGGGGCGGATCTTAACGGTGTATTATTTACATCATTTGTTTTAGGATTATAGAGTCCTGAATCAAACTTTACACGACTTCCAAAACGGTTGATTCCTTTGAGATCAGATTCAACATCTGTTTTCCATTTGCCTTCGGGCCATGAAGCACCGCTTTGTTGAAGACGAGTTGTGGCATCTACAGGGAAACTTGTAGGACAATTTGCATCCGGAGGATTTAGATAGTATCTTGCAGCATAACTTGTTATACGCATATCATCAATTTGATGATAATCGTCAAACTTAGGTCTAGTTAATGCTTGCTGTTTTGCCATTTCTAAAGTTAGAAATGATATTATACCGTGAAATAGTGGCAATAGTGTAACGTCTAGTACTTCTCAGGACGTACACAGACTTCTTGCGTTATTGCCTTAGGTCCAATAACAACAGGATAGGCCCACATTTGTGCGGGAGGAAGATGGTCTTTGGATGTGTCCATAAAAAAGTTGTTTTTTGGATTTTTGCGGACAACGAGTGGTCCAGAAAATGGAAGATGTTTTCTAGTAGCGCAATCTGTATTTGGCCGGGTAATACCTTTAAGATCTGATTCAACATCAGGCCAGTTTGTTTTCGTTAGAGACACCTCATTTCCACCAACTAAGCCGAGTACATGGCGAGCAGTTTTAGGATGCTCGGCTTCAGATACTAGGCGTTGAAAACTCTGGGGATTTTCATAACGATCTTTTCTGGCAGCAGTGTTGTTAACTGAATCATATGCTTCAGTGATGGCAGCCATATCTATAAGCTTTTTGGGAAAAAGCTTGGCAAAAACTCGATGTCCTTTTTGGGAAAAGGACATCGGGTTTTTGGGCCCTTTTTTAAAAAGGGCAAAGCTCCTAGCAGTTCACATCACGAATATATGCACGGCTGGGAAGTCCACCACGAATCCAACCAGGTGACGCATCCTCTGTAATTAAATTAGTAGACTTCTGAATATTTTCCTTAAGATTTGGAATCATAGGTGTAAATACGCCATCAAATTGCTGTTCTGTAACTGTACCACAATCCTTACCTTGACGCACCATCTCACTGTGCTGTAGGAGGGTCTCTACATCAGCATTACCACGTCCACCACCCATATAGGGTACACCAAGAAAGGGACGCGCCTGCGCCCGAATTAAACAGCGATTGCTCTTAAATTCGGGCTGATTACGAAGAACTGAGTCTGAGTCGATCGCAGCATTATTAAGCCCAAATCCTTCACGAGGATAAAGCATGTATTCACCAGTAGCAAGAGGATTTACTTGGCGTGCATCGGGAACAAGATTTCTTGTTGTATACTTGCCGGGTCCAACAGATTGTGTGTAATATTGTTCGAGTCCACATGCATCATCGCGCGTGTGTGTTAGACGGTTAATCTCCATATCTACCTAGAAGGTTTTTTTTGCTATGAGGTTTTTGCTACTCTTTTTTCTAAAAAGTGCTTAGATGGCTACTAAATCACAAACTAAACGATTTTGTAAATGCATTAAGGCTGTGCGTAAAACAGTAAAAGTGCGCCCAGGATCAACAAAGGAGTCGGCTGCGATTGCAATATGTACGAAAACTATTCTCCAGTCCCGGGGGAGAACCTTAAAACGCTTTTCATGTAAGAAGGGCGCTAAGCTTCAAACCCAGAGAGCTTTTTAAAAAATGTCCTTTTTGGAAAAAAGGACATCAGGTTTTTGGGTCCTTTTTCCCAAAAAGGACATCGGGTTTTTGCTGAGCTTTTTTCCAAAAAGCTCCAAAAAGCTCCTTACTTACTAAGCCATGGTACAGCTCCACCATTTGTACCTGGTACACATGCTTCTGGATTACCCTCCTTACATGTCTTTCCAGGTATTCTATATAGCCAGTTTTGATACGAATCAACATCATTTGGGATACTCGTAGCAGGCATTGTTATAAATTGGCGCTGACTCTGCGATCTACCAAAAACATCTGTAGGATCATTAAAAAATTCCGTTCTAAAAAAATCATCTAGTTGTACTTTTACAGTCGGATCTAAAACACTACTCGCTCTCGGGCGAGTTGGATTATACTTCAATTCATCTATTAAAACATTCATAAATGGATTATTGGCTGTTGGACTGGTCTTGTAAGGCGCAGATTGAATACCAGAATTATTTGATCCAATAATGTTTACTGATGGAATTACAGCGTTGTCGGGAGGGCTAGAGTCCTTAAAGTTTTCACTCTGTTTTCGAATAAACAGAACATTTATAAAAGATGGCATTGAAAAAATAACACCAACTATAAATCCACCAAGAACTCCATATCCATTATGGGTTCCTAATGATACTACTGCACCAAATGCAGTAAATATTAAAACAATAACAACAACCTGATTAACAAGTTCACTCGCACATGAATACGCTACAGATTTGAAAGGGCTTGTTTTTAATATTACAGGAGGGTATTCCCATATATATGGATCACATAGAAGATTTGATTTTATCTCCATCTCTATCTATCGTTAAGTACTTATTTTCCTTATCTCTTCTTGCGTCCTGTAGGTGGGAGAATCGAAGGGTATTCGTCTGATTCAACAACATTCTTTGTCTCAACCGGCTTTTTGGTCTCAACTTCTGAATGTTTCTTCGCCTTCTCTTTCATATCAGCCTTCTTTCTAAGGCGCTCACGCACTTCTGATAGACGACTGTTTGTTCCCGTGGCCCGCGCAAGATCGGCTTCATTCACATTAAAGGCTGAACGAAAAGTTTCCATTAAATCAACAAATGCCGGATGAGACTGGAATTCCTTAATCATTTCTTCGGCTTCAGCAACAAGCTCCTGTGGTCTAAGTTCTCCACTAGCTACTTTTTGCTGAAGCTTCTTACCTATACGCGTCATAGCAGACTGGATAACTTGCGGGTTACCCATTGATGCATTCATAAGAATCTCAAATGCACGTGTTGGATCACGCTCACATGCCTCGAGTTCTTCAGGTTTAAGGCCAAAATCTTCTGGCTTAAATTCCTTTACCATATCCTCAGCGAGCTTTGCAAGTTTACCCTTTAGAAACTTCTCAGGAAGTGGGGGAAGATTCTTGCCATTTGTCCCAAAAGATGAGAAAAACTTTTCTGATAACTTTTCAAAGTCGATCTTATCCATTGATGCACGGGCATCGCGCATCATTTTCTCAGCCCACTCTTTCGTAAATCCATCGGCGTCACCTTCCCCAAGAAAGGCTACATTTAGATTTAGAACTGCAAGGTATTCATAAATAGCAACACGTGACTTGTTTCCGATCGATTCCCATAGAGAATCTGATACGGATACACCGGGGAGAACTGAGCCTGGATTTGTTTTTGCATCAAGAGATGATAGTCCCTTTGTTACAACAAATACTGAATCCTTATATGCTGAAACACGATCTGCAGGCGTTAAATTAAGAGAAACTTGAATATCACTTTCAAGTTCTGGAAATGTCTGTAATAGATCATTGGCAAACTCCTCGTATTTCTTATTAAACATTTCGGTAAGTGTACTCGTTGACATTCTTCTTTGTCTTAGGGTATTGATAAGTATTTCTTTACGCCCTCTTACAGCCAAGTACTAGACGTTATCAAATACTAAAGTTATTTTATCTTTAGTATTTGATTATGCTAATAATTAATTACCGCCAAGTACTAGACGTTATTACGACGGGTTCCAGAACTTCTACGTCTACGTCTCGTGCCACCACCACGTTTTTTGTGATGTTTTTTTAATTCTGACTCCTCTTGTCCTGGCAGTCTGCTGAAATTTGCTGCCGGACTCCATGCATTGGGCAAGGATTTAACACCTGGCGCCAACCTTACAGGGACTTGTCCGCCAGATTTTCTCGCCTTTTCTCTAGCTTTTTCTAATTCTGTCTCCTTTGATTTTGTACTAAGACCAGTGGCTTTGAGCCTTTCTAATTCTCTTTCAAGTTCTTCTACCTTTTCAGCATCTTTTTTTGCCTGCTTTTTCTTTATATTAGCTGTGGACATTCTATTTATGAACTCTAATTAAAACGCATCTCTTTTTGTTTCAGTAGCTACTGCTACTCCCAGTGCATCATTAATTGGAGCCTTTATAACCATAACTGGAACTGGTTTATTTGGTTTTGTTTTTTTGGCGGCAGCCCACCGATGATGTCCGTCAACAATATAATTGTCTTCAGATATTACTAAAGGATTATTATGTGTTTGTTTTGTTTTTATTATTTTATTCACAATTTCCCCATTTATTTCATTTTGAGAGGGTTTTAAAACACGTGGGGCCTTGCAAGCTTTATGTGTCTTAACACCAAAACGCTGTTTTACAACTTTTGCAAACTTTTTAGCATTATAGATCTGGGGCATTAACTTTCGGGGAATATCTTTCGCACCGCTACAGAAAGTTCCATTTTTACACATATCATGTTTTCGTTTTGGAGCTTTTAAAGTTCTGTTTTTAACTACATCACGCTTCCATTTTTTAAAGGCTTTTGTTTTAGTCCATGGGCGTAACATACTTACTAGATTGCCCTTTTTAAAAAAGGGCCCAAAAACTATAGTTCAAAAAAGGTCCGCCCTTTTTAAAAAAGGGCCCAAAAACTATAGTTCAAAAAGGGTCCGCCCTTTTTAGAAAGAGCGTGTCGCCCTAGCCTTTTCACACAGAACACAAAGAACCTTAAGATACTTCCAAATAGCTTTTTGACTTGTTTCATTCATTGTAGTCCAATGTCTATCAAAAATAATAAGAGCAGCCGACATTTCATTAAATTGATTTGAAATCTTTGATTTTGCATAGACAATTACTGTCTGCTCATCCTCCTTTACAATAGCATCATGTATATCATGATACACATGCTCGTAAAAAAGATCAAGGATTAACTTAGGATTGATCTTTTTCGCAGCCTGAATACCTTCAAGGCCGAGTTTAATATCGCGCTCTTCGGGATATGTCTCCGTAAGCTCCTCAAAAAATCTAATAAGTTGGGTGTTAAACGCTCCAAGGGCCGACATTTCTTGTGTATAAATATGTGAAAATCTTTAGACCTTATGAACGCTGATATGCCACAACACGTTAAATATGCTCTGGTCTAAATGTCCCATTCATCAATGATTTCATTACTGTATTTCTTTGTTTGTTTCTACCAACTGATGCAGCCAAGTGCGGTACAATACGATGCTTTAATACTGTAATAATATCCTTCGCATTCTCCTTGCTTTCATCATGATCCTTCCAGTTAATAATATCAAATAGTTCTTCTACTACTAGTCCCACAGCAAAATCATCTGTCTTTCCGCTATAAAAGCTATTTAATCTCTTGTTTCTTTCTTTTATTCTAACAGTGCGCTTAGCCTGAGTACCCCTCCTACATGAAAGACATCCGAGCCATCCAATACGTCCATTCTGATGAGCTTTCTTAGTTACTGGGAAGTTTCGCACTATAGAATAACCTCTGTTACGATTTGTCTTATTTATAAAGTTAGATGGACGATAAAATGGTGTACCTACACTATTTGTATCATTGCATGGTAATTTACATGCCAAACCAAAATCAATAATAATAGGAATATTTTTATTATGCTCACCAGTTCTTATCAGGATATTACCAGGTTTAATATCGCGATGTATAAAATTATGTTTTTGTAAAAGCCAAAACCCCTCTAGTATTTTATTAAATAATTCTGACCCATCTTTATATGGTAATTTTTGGGTTTTATAGCGTTCTAGATAATCAAACATATCGACAACAGGTTCATATTTCTGAATTATATAACCTTTATCACCCATATTTTCAGATCCTACAAACTCGGGAAGAAACGGTTTTAATTTATTTATATTTGTCAATTCTTTCCAAGTTTTAACCTCTTCTTCAAATATTTCACTTTGATATTCAATATTATTTTCATTATTACTATCTCTTATAAAATTAATTTCTTTAATTACATAATTTTTTTCTTTATAGACCTTTCCAAAGGTGCCTTCACCTAATAATTGACTATGATCCATATTTTCAATTATTTTTGATATGTCATTTTCATTCATTTTAATTAGTATTGGCATATTATCTAAGCACGTCTAGCCGTTTGTGGTACACCCGCATTACGATCCCGCTGATAGGCTTCCATTTGCTTATCAAAAAGTTCCTCTTTCTTCGACTTCTTTGTAGTGGGTTCTGGGCGTCCTGTTCCCACAGCATCCTGTCTATCACTACTTCCTGCAGCACCTCCTAAAAATGAAAATGCTCCAGGCATTGATGAACCTCCAGTCCCCTGAGCTGATGTATCAACATTAATACCACTATAACTAAAACCCTTTGAAAAACTTCCCTGTTCTATAGTGTTCCATGCATCTGGTTCACCTCCAGCACCAGGTACAGGTCCCTGATGACCCGCAGGTCGTAACTTCTCGCCTTCTTTCATTTTCTTTTCATAAAGCCAATTCATAACTTCAGAATCGGTTTTCGGCTCTGGATCACCTGATAAAACAAGTGTCGGAACCTTTTTTAGCCAAGAGGGGAGGGGGGGTCTCGTATTAGATGGATCAACACATATATAATGAAACTGACTTTTCCAAGGCGTATTTGCTACTTCGCGAATAAATGCCTTAGACCAGTCACAACGATTACTATAATAGCAAATATGAATTGGTCCTCCGGACATAATCTACTATCGCATAATAGCAAAGTAAAAATACGTAGCAAGCGCAAAAACACGCCCCCAGTCCTAAATTTGAATCCTTTAGAATGAAAAGAAGAGAATAGAATAATGTCAGCTCGGCGCCAATTTAAAGTTGTAAAGCCTGTAACTCAAAATGAATCCGTCTTTAAGAATCTTACTCAAGTATCAAAGAATGTAATAAAGTTTCAATTGGCCCCAACAGATGTTGCATATGCAAATGTACTACGTCGTGTAATCTTAACCGAAGTTGAGTCAGTTGCCTTTAGATCTCATATTCTTGAAGACGGTAGTACATCTGATATCAAAATCTTAAAAAACAGTACTCCAATGAGTAATGAAATGCTAGCACATCGTGTTGGCCTTATTCCTATTAATATTTCAAATCCACTTGATTGGAATTCGGCCCAGTACTCATTTAAACTAAATGTTGTTAATGATTCACCTGATTCAAGAGATGTTGTCGCAGCCGATATTCAAGTTCTACAGAATCGTGGGCCTGAGGAAGATCCTCTCCCTATCCCAAGTGGGGAGTTCTTCTATCCTGATCCTATTACATCCGATACATCACTCATTGCAGTTCTAAAGGGTCGGATTGGTACACAAGAACCGGAATCTTTAGTCTTTGAGGCTGTAGCAAGTGTTGGTATTGGTCGTGAAAACGCCCAATTTATTCCAGTGAGCCAATGTGCTTACTCTTACACTCTAGATCCTTCTCCTGACCGTCAGCGTGAGTTCTTTGAAAAATGGCTACTGTCCCACAAGAAGATTGATACCGTTGAACTTGAAACAAATGTTACGCGCAAGAAAGAGCTTGAGCGTGAGTTTCAGACTATGGAAGTAGCCCGGTGTTTTATGATTAATGAACGTGGTGAACCAAATAGTTTTGATTTTACACTGGAAACTATTGGTGTTCTTGACCCATTCTATATTGTAGCACGGGCGCTCCAAGTAATCCAGGAGAAGCTACTTACGTATGTATCAATTGATTCTGGTGATCTTCCAAATAACATCAAGGTACGTCCAGCTGATGCAAGAATGAAAGGGTTCGATTTCATCTTTGCAGAAGAGGACCATACACTTGGCAATCTTCTTCAGTGTTGGATGGATGCAAATCTTGTTGATAGTGGTGAAATTACTTATGCTGGATACAAGGTACCCCATCCTCTAAAGGATGAAATGCTACTTCGTATTGGTGTAGATGACGGAAAGGAGACTTCTGCCCGCACCGCAATTTCTAAGGCGACGCAGGCGTGTGCTGACATGTTTCGTAGATGGGGTACACAGTGGTCGGCAATTGGTGGAACTGCGGCTGCCCCTCCACCTACAGTTAAGGAGGCACTTCAAACGGCACGACAGAATCGTTTTGTGAAGAGCTAATTTCTAAATAACACGGTAGGAAATAGATGGAAGATAATATACATTTTTATTGTATTAATCTTAAAAATAGAGTAGATCGTTGGAATACCTTCTCATCCCAATCGGCTATTCTCCAAATTAAAGAAAAGTATAAGTTTGAACGCTTTGATGCATATCCAGGATCAACAATTGATATTAAAAATGACAGTCGTATTTCTTTAAGAACTAAGCGTAATATTAAAGAGGGTTCACGACGCGATCACGAAGATCTTAATACTGCTGGTGGAGTCGGCTGTTATCTAAGCCACGTGGAACTTTGGAAAAAAATAGCAGATGGAAAAGAACCCTATGCTATTATTTTTGAAGATGATACAAAGTTACCTGATAATTTCCTAGAAATTTTCGAGAAATGCTTATCAGATCAGAATCTTTTACCCGAAACACCAGATGTTTGGACCTTTTCATACGGCTGGGAATTTTATTACAGGACAAAGGGAAAGAAGGCCCCACAAGATGTTACAACAAATCACCGTGGTCCGTGGGTCTTTAACACCTGTCCTGGTGGTCTCAATGGTTATTTTATAACAAAAGAGGGTGCCAAGAAATTAATAGAGGGTGCATTACCTATTGATATGCATGTTGATATGTATATTTGTCTTTGTTCTGAATTAAAAAAGATCATATGTGTATCTCATAAAGAGCTGATCTTACGCTTACTGGTTGAAAGTGAAAAATCAGATATTCAGTTACCTTCTGAATGTTTAATTTGTGATATTCCAACCAATTATACTACACATGGTATTCTTGCAATAAATATTCCACTCTTATCGATTGGTCTTCTTACTCTGATAGTTTTGTCGCAGCTTCAACGACGCTAGCGCGATAATCAACTATATAAATAACCATTATTCCGCAGGCATTTACTATTAGATGCATCATTGTATGGCATATAGTTGCAACTAGTAAGTTGGGACTATATACTAAAGTTTGTGTAAGATACCCGCCATAATATACAATTACTGTAAATCCAGTACCTACATACCATACATATATTAGACCATATTTGTATGATTGACACATTGTATACAATGCATAAATTATACATGCAGTTTGATCTAGATAAAACAGATAGTTATTTTTAGTAGCATGATATATTGTTGATACTAATGTTAGATATGTTAGAACAACACATGCAGACCAATATTTGGTATAAGCTGCATAAGATGCAGGAATAATAAACATAAGGCTCGTGGCTATAAGATATGGATTCGGTTGCATTATAGTATTTTTATGCCAGTTTAGTTCTTAAAATTTTTTTGGGTGAGGAGCAGACGGCGTGGCTCAGTCGGCGGTAAATAACTAAATATAAAATGATAGCCAGTTTTTACTAGAGCAGTATTGGTATATTCGACAATTTCTTTACTCGCTATTTTATTATTAATAAAGTTCCGAATATCACACATATCATAGTCATCAAATATGACAGGTGAGTCTGCTTGCGAGAGTTGTTTTATATTATTATAATCAAATGAAAAAATGTTTTCTGTATGGCCTCCATCGATATGACACATATCATATTGATGGAGTTCTTTTTCATTTTCACTTACATATTTCGTAAGTGTTTCAACAGAGTTGCCAAAAATGACTCTTATTGTTGTATTAGGAAAGGCAGATTTAATGTATTTTAAACAGGGTTCAGTGTATCTATGATTATTTAAATCAAAGAGTAGATATTCGGCATCAGGATTTACTAGTAACATAATAAGTAGAGAGTGGCAGGCATTCACACCAATTTCACAAATTTTCTTTTTATCCTTACATAGGGCCTGTAAATTTTTAATTTTATCTGAAAAAGTTGTGTAGACGTAATTTCGTGCCTCGATATCACAGAATAAATTTCCCTCCACCCTCTCGCCAATTTCTTCGAGAATTTTTTGAATTGCAAGTATATGAATATTATCTTTTAGATCCATATTCATCTACTATTATCTATTTTAAACTACTACCGCCAAATACTTAATCAACCTCCTCAACCTTTGGACCCGGGCCAGGAACAAAATCTTCACCCTTGTTACCCTTATCATCTGCACCATAGAGCTTCATAAGAAGAGGGCGAATCGCCTCCTCAGCAAGCTTGTAGCGCTCCTTATATGTGTCCTTGTCCCCATCAGGATTTGCCTCAAGCCACTCAATATGCTCCTTTAGAACTGACTCCGCCTTCTCAACATCCTCAGCACCCATCTTCTCCTTCGCCTTATCTTCACGCACAGTGTTTCTCGCATTATAAAGATAGCTTTCCAGCTCATTCTTTGCCTCTACACGCTCCATAGCCTTCTTATCTTCCTCAGCCAGCTTCTCAGCATCTGAAACCATCCGCTCAATATCATCCTTTGATAGACGACCCTTTTCATTTGTAATAGTAATCTTCTGCGACTTGCCAGTTGACTTCTCTGCAGCTGAAACATTAAGAATACCATTCGCGTCAACATCATAGGTCACCTCGATCTGAGGCACCCCGCGAGGCATTGGAGGAATGCCCTCCAGACGGAACTTGCCTAGGAGACGATTATCCTTCGTGAACTGACGCTCACCCTCAAACACACAAATATCAACTGCAACCTGGTTATCAGAATATGTCGAAAAAGTCTGCGACTTCTTTGTAGGAACCGTTGTGTTACGCTTAATAAGGACTGTCATTACATTGCCGGCAGTCTCAATACCAAGCGAAAGAGGTGTAACATCTAGAAGAAGAAGATCCGTCGTTGCATCATTTGTATTATTACCTGAAAGAATGTGGGCCTGGACGGCAGCACCATAGGCGACTGCCTCATCTGGGTGAATACTCTGGCAGAGTTCCTTGCCATTAAAAAGCTCCTTTAGAAGTGCCTGAACGCGAGGAATGCGCGATGAACCACCAACAAGAACAACGTCGTCAACATCTGACTTAGACATCTTCGCATCCTTTAGAACCTGCTCGACTGGGCCCATGCACTTTCTAAAAAGATCATCACAAAGAGACTCGAACTTTGCACGTGTTAGTGTTAGCTGAAGATCGACGCCCTCAGCAATGCTATCAATCTCAATAGCAGTCTGTGTAGCCGTTGAAAGTGTCTTCTTCGCCCGCTCCGCAGCAAGGCGTGAGCGGGCCAGGGCGCGCGCATTTGAACGAATATCAATCTTCGTCTTCTTCTTAAACTCCTCAATCATCCACTCAACAATACGGCTATCAAAGTCCTGACCGCCAAGGTGCGTATCTCCACTCGTCGCGCGCACTTCAAATACACCATCTTCCACTGTAAGAAGAGATACATCGAATGTACCTCCACCAAGATCAAAAATAACAACCTTGCGCTCGCCCTTACCCTTGTCATTTAGCCCATATGCAATGCAGGCAGATGTTGGCTCAGCAAGAAGACGAAGAACATTTAGACCGGCAATACGACCAGCGTCCTTTGTAGCCTGACGCTGAGAATCATTAAAATAAGCTGGAACAGTCACAACCGCATCAGTGACCTCCTGTCCGAGATAGGACTCTGCCATAGCCTTCAGCTTACTTAGAACCATGGCAGCGATCTCCTCAGGATAATACTTCTTTGTCTCACCCTTATTTTCAATAACAATCTGGGGACGATTGCGACCATCATCAACAACTGTAAAAGGCCATGTCTTCATATCGCGCTGGACTAGAGGATCATCAAATGAACGGCCAATAAGACGCTTTGCATCAAAAATAGTGTTCTTAGGATTTGTGGCACTTGCAGACTTGGCACCGTCACCTACGAGTCGCTCCTCGCCAAAACTTACAACAGATGGGACTGTGCGATTTCCCGTTTCTGATGCGATTATTTCAACACCTCCATTACGCCAAACTGCAACCATTGACATACATGTAGCAAGATCACAGCCAATAACATAATTGGTAGAGGACTTTGTCATCTTTCTAGTATGATTATTGTGTTTAGTTTTTAGGCCCGCTCAGGATGCTACAGGCTCCGCGACAGGCTCCGCAACAGACTCCGCGACAGGCTCCGCGACAGGCTCTGCAACAGGCTCTGCAACAGGCTCTGCGACAGGCTCTGCAACAGGCTCTGCAACAGGCTCTGCGACAGGCTCCACAACAACAACATCAGGCACCTTAAATACCGGCGCATCAAGAAGCCGCCGTTGCTCGAATTGCTTCATTGAGTTAACAACCTTAATAGTATGAGAAAGCTGAACGGTATGCCTCTGATCCCGCAGATTTGTTAGGTACTCAAGATGAAGAAGATACACTGCAGGCTTATACTGAAACGGAAGTTCTGTAAATTTCATCTTGTGAGACTTATGAACGGCAATGTATGCTGTAAGAACATCATTAGTACGCTCGCGCAGAGTCGTCTCAAAATTCCAAAACTCCTTACGCTCCTCACCATAATGCTTTAGATAGTCAATTACCTTACCAGTATTACGAAGGCGAAGGAAACGATCAACCGAACTTGCCTCAGACCCTCTCAGTGTACGAAGAAAGATATAATTGGGTGAACGTAGACGCCACCGATTACCCTCATTATCTTTGAAGACAAGTCCCTGCCAACGGAAACTATTTTGAACTGCCGTCCGGCGCATTAGAGACTGAATATCCTCATTTGTATGAAACATTTTTACAGGATACGATGGAATTTGAAGACGACGAAGTGGAGGGAGCCACTCAGATGAATGTTCATACAGTGTAACACCACTTGATGAGTTTACTGTACCAACATGTACGATATTTACATCAGGAGAGTGAAAGTTTTGAACGATACGGTGTTCTGGATGCTGAAGTACAAATGATGCAAAGGCACTTGTATTACCTTCAACCGCCGACATTGTTTCACGAAGATGCATAAGAAGCATGTCTACCGTTCGCACAGGTGTAGTAGCAAGACACTCAACAAACATATCATAGAACGTTTTACTACTGTAAAATCCATTCTTTGCACCCATCTTCGTACGCGAGCAAACCTGAAGTACAGTTGGATCCGATGCAGATACGAATGCTTGGATCATAACACCATCAAGGAAATCCTGGATACTGACGAAGTTAACGTTAAGAGGAACTGGATTATCATTCGCCTTTGCAGGCGCCATGCATACAGGAAGATTATTTACAGTATCCCATACAACTGAACGAAACAGACCCGTACCAGGAACATTCAACTTACTCTCACCCTTTACATACCGAATAATAACATAAGGCTCCTCCGACTCGGATTCAATAACACGCAGAGAACCACCCTTATCTGACGTAAGAAAGTTCTTTAGCTCATCCCAAGTAGGAAAACGATCACGAAGATTATGAAAGTGATTCAGAACTGACATACTATATGTTTCTACTAGGTGACTCCTGTTTATATAGTTTCAATTTTACGCGTCCCCAGCGTATCTAAATTTCAAAGTAGCCGATAGGGAGAATAGTATGACAGATAAAGAAGAAGAAGAAATTGGTTTTGAACTCGGTGATAAAATTCTTATTATGGGAGGACGATATGATAGTTTAAAAGGAAGAGTCTATTACATTGATGAAAATTTAATACGTATTCTACCTGAAGGTGTTTCTGATCGTCTTGTTGATCTTCCAATTGTTGATGGCGATATTGATCCAGATCTTCAAGTCGATCATTTATATCCTATATCAAAACGTACGAATCCTTCATTTGTATCGCAAATTGGAGCAAATGTAGATCAAATCGCACAAGCCTTTGGTCCAAATGGCGAAGTTAAAGGATCTTTTACTATAAAGTCAATTAATGAATTATCTGATAGTATTGTCCTAGCGGATGAAACAGGTGATGAGGTTGAAGTGAATTTTAATTTCACTGGAATTCCACTCGATCTACCATTTGCAGTTATTAGACCCCGCGATTTACCCACTTCGGATTTATTTAGTAATGAAGATACTGCCGGTAATTCTGATACAGTCGCAGATGTCGAGGCCGCAGCCGAAGAAAATATCTTTGAAGATCTTCTTGAATCTGAAATGGCCGCTGTACGTGAAAAAGGCGTCGGTCAAATTCAAGAAATTGAAGCAACGGAACGTATTTATCCAGATATGGATCAGCGAAATGATATGATACACGATATGATTATGGCACTTCCAATTGCATCGCAAAAAAATCCAGAACAGCAAAAACAGATTCGCAAGATAGTGGAACAATGCATGTTTCCTCGCAATTCATTAGTTGAATACTCGAGAACTGGCGAACCTATCGGTCAGATTTCAACATCTTTTTTAACTCTATCAGATCTTATTAAAAATCTTAATATTCCCTTGGCGCGCCCTGTTATAGAATCAAATCGTACACTTTATCTAGATCATACAGGAGCCTCTCTTCTTGCCTCTGCAAATGGAAATCCTCCACAGGATCCTGATGAAGTTGCCGATGCGAATCTCGATATAAAATATTTGGGTGATGTTGTCAGGGCAACAATTGACTATATGAATACACAGCTAGGAGGTATACAATCTCAAACTCTATCAGCAGACTCATTACCTGCATGGTTTCTTTCATGGGAAACACTTAATAAAGTGTATCATAAATCATGGTCCTCTAAAAGTAATTTCGATAATACTAAATTCTCTGAAGATAGAGAGTTTTTTCAAGCACCTATTCCAGATATATTTACACCTATAGTAGACGGTATTAAGGCAAATACTATAGATTCAGATACGATTTTAACAAGTGATTATGTTGGAAAGATCGGCATCTCACTTTTACGTGGACTCGGTCCACGTAAGACGCGTCTAAGAGAGCGTGACTCTCTTTTACAGGTCGAGTCGGCAGAAGAGGGAGGTGTTATTAATACTCTTCTTTTTCCACTATCAGAACAACGTAATTTAGGAATTACACGTTCTGGTAGAATTGCAAATGATATTGCATATTCTCATGAGCTTCCACAAACTATGCGTACTATTTTTGAGCGCCTAGAGGGTGTTCCAGATGCTCCTACTGCGGGTGGAATTCTTTCAATTGGAGAGGATGGAAATACTCTAGGAAATATTCCACTTGAGGATTGGTTATCGGCCCAACCTTTGTATCCTCTCGGTCTCGCAGATGCAATTGTAAATCTCTCAAATTACGGATTTACACAATTTGAATTGAATTTAGATCAACAGAGTACAATTGTAGAAAAAATTAATAAATATCGTGCACTAATTAAACAGTACATAATTGAATTACGCGATGCTTCGACTGCAGAATTATCTAAACATAAAATGGAAAATAATCCTTTTTTAATTGGAGAGGCCTTCGCTGAATTTATGGCAATTCTAGAGGGTGAACCAATTCTAGCCTCTAAAATTCAAGAAATTCGCAACAAGCTTCCCTACTATAAAAATAATGATATTGCAATAATTGCAGGGCTTCTAGTAAACACAAGCGATCTCTTTCTTACTACAATGGCACAAGTTGCGGGTCCCCTCGCCCGTGAGAGAACGAGGATGGTACGCGACCAATTTCTAGATGCCCTAAATATTGCTCTTGCTAAAAATTTAAAAGATGAAAATTCTGGAGAAGAGCCCGATATAAATAATTGTCCTCACGTCGCAGATTACTATGATATGAATAAAATAAGGGATGACGCCCAGCGTATGAAATTTTTTGCGAAATTTCTAACAAAATACAGGGGTCGGCGCGAAGATAATTGGGTTAACTGTTCCGCCTGTGGAAAACATCTAGTCTGCTATCATGAAGTTCTTCTTTTACAGGAATTTCTACACCCCCGCGAAAAAGATACAATTCACAAGGAAATTATTTTAACCTTCGGTGGAGAACAATTTCACGGGAGGTTTACCTGTAAGAATTGCGGACAACCACTTGCCGAATTAGAATATGATACAAGTATTGAATTTTCAGATGATGGTGTTCCAATGAGTGGGCGGGCTGTACTTGAATCAAATGATGATGAAAATACTATACTTGATGAGCTATTGGGACCTCCTGCTGGAAAAGATGATGAAATCGAATTTAAAACGGATACACAGACAACATCTTATAGAGCGGCACGTAAGATATTTGACACAGTAGGTGTATTTGGAAAAGAAGAGGCATATAAACGCATCGTTCAGCGCGTTGAGACTGAGATTCTTAAACAGCCCTCTCTAGAGGCCTATAAACAGCTTACAAAGGGCAAGCGTGCGATGGATTATGATGTTTATATTAATCGTATTCTTGTTTCCGCTACAGCTGCAAACTGTGTTGTAGAGTTACAAACAGATATTCCAGGATACGTTATGCGCTATAAGTTGCCTGGGTGCAGAGCAGGATTTTCAGGATATCCTTTAGGAAATGAGAAAGATCGTACCTGTATTGAATATATTGCTTGTGCGGTAGCATCTATACAAGAAAACACGGCTCCTTGGAATTTAACAGGATATCTTCGTGATTCTAGTAGTGCAAAACGCCAGGAAGCGATCATTATTGATATGACAAAAATACTTGCTGTTCTTTTAACAAATGCTGGCATTCAGCAACAATTATCAATGAAGCGCGCACACCTACAAGATCTTTATGGAAGTATTGTTTATTCAGAACAACTTCCAGAATACATACCTGATGGATTTGCTCCATTTCCTTATAAACCTGAAGAAGAGGAAGTAATTGAGCCGACCGCCGCGGGACCACGCGAAAAAATTCGTGGATGGATTCTTCAAGCGCACAAAATAAGTAAGGATAATGGTGTATATGTAAAAGGAAATCCATTTTCGGATGCCACATGCTGTTTAATGCCAATTCAAAAACCTGGATCTTTTTGGAAGTCTGGAGATCTTATTGCTTTACCGATCAAGTCTTCTCCTCTCGGCCCTGTAAAATCCCATCTTGGTATCCATTTTTTACCTCGACCCTATATTGTATTAGAAGGTATTGTATCACCTGAGATTATATATCGTATCTTTTTAAAAGTATGTTATGATGGACCTAATAAGGGTCTTCCACACGAGCCTGGATACACAAATACATGTACCTTCTGTGGATTTGTTTTTCCAGAGAGTCCCTATATTCCTAGAATTTTTCCTCCAATTACATCAAATACAAAAGATCTAAAGGCCTATTTTGATGATATTGATGCGATCATTACAAAGGGTAAGATTGCCCTAGAAACACAAGGTGTTACAATTAATAAATCAACATTTGAAGAAATTCTAGATGCCACCCATACAGCCTTTAAAGTGCCACCATACGTGAAAAAAATGCCAATTGCAGGAATGAAATTATTTGAAATGTTGCGTAGAATTAATCCTGAACCCTTTGAGGGTTGGCAACAAATGTTAACAACCACAATGGAGGGGCTATCAAGACTGACTCCTGGAGCAGATGCAATTGAAGTTGCAGAAACGTATGGAGAAATCTCGAATTTTGCAGCGAAAATTATTAATGATTTTGAAGTTCGTATTGGAGGTGATAATGCTCGCGCCCTGCAAAAAGTTCTGGAAAGTGGACCAAATCAAATGATTGAAACAGTGCGTACTTATTTTTTAATACCCTTTCAGCGCCTTGTAAGTGGATTTCATACTACGTCTCTCGTCTTTAACAAACTGGCGCCTCCTACAAATGATGATATTAATAAGTCGCTACAGATACATTTAGAGTATTTAGGACTTTTAGCAAAGCGTGCAACTGGGTCGACTCTTAATAAATTAGAGTGGGCGCGCGACAGACTTTCAGATTCTCTCGTAATTCTTAAAAAATATATTCGTGGTCCAACAATTCCTGGGGGTGTTCTAGGTCTCTCTTATGTAACAACTGCGCTAATAGGAGGAATTCTAGCGGATTTTATGAATCCAAATTCAGTTCCTCCAGGATTTGGTGATGCCTCGGCAGCCGTGAATTCTGGGGCGCGGGCGCCAATTCAAATTATAGATGTATGTATTCAGAAAATTCGCATGGAGGGTTTGAATTTTACGGCGGATCAAATACGTGAGATGATTGCCCGTCGCGATCAACTTGAGAAAAATACATACATTAAAAAATACGATAATCTCACTCCTGAAGAAAAGGCTGTGGCGAAGATGAATAAGAAACTCGGTCTGAAGGAATGGGCGGTTGGTGGCACTAAGGCCATCTATGCATATGATCCCGAACAATATGAGCGGGAGCGCGTGCAACGTCTAGAAATGGGATTCGCTGATTTTATGCCTGTAGGTGATGTTCGTATAGCGGCTGATACGGGAGCAGAGGGTGGATATGATAACGCACAAATGGCTGAAGAGGATTATTAGGCATCCTCGGCATGCTCGACATGCTCGACACGGCCTATTACAGCACATGCAATTCTTTTGCCACTATGACCGGTGGTCTTGGAATCTTCCTCATCACCTAGTCCATAATCATCTTTATCAGCATGTATTATAACTGAGCGACCCCATAAATCATCACATTTAACACCTTTTAAACGATATGTGTATTTTGTTATGGTATCTTTTTCCATGGAAATGTTTCCTAAATCGCCGGTATGGCGAGGGCCTTTAAAGTTTGGTGGCCCTCCATGTATTGTTGGAGGGCCACGATGATAGTGATCACAGGCCTTCTTACAACCTTCTCCACGTAAGTCACCTGCTCTATGAATATGAAATCCATGTTCTCCCTCGGGAAGCCTTGTAAAGATCGCTTCAACACGTAGACCATTTATAGTATTTTTAAACGCCACTTCACCTTGAACGCTACGGGTATTAAATACTGCTACAGCCATCTATGTTCTTTCCCTATAAAAATTATTAAATAAATACTAATTAAGTGAATGGCAAAAAGATTAGTTAAATCATATAAAAGATATCGTACAAGAAAACAAAAAGGTGGCTCAGCTACACCTATAATTGTTCTCCAGTCACGATGGGGTCTTGGAAATCAAATTATACAATACTGTATTGCATGTACCATCCAGAAGCATTTTGGGTATAAGATGTTTATTTTACCACCGATTGAAAACGTCCATGCCACTAAAGATTATCGTGAACTTTTTACAAGGGGTGAAAAAATAGATGAAAAACCAGCGAGTTTTACAGATCCGTATGTACTAAACAAAAATGGAGAGCCACTGAATATATCAGAGATTCCGAAAAATAAAAATATCTTTGTTGAACTTGTGGGGCATTTTTACGAGGTTTTTGAAGACATAATGCCTGAACTTGCAAAAGAAATGCATACAAGACTCGGTGAACTCTATCCAGATCTTCCCGTTAAAAATAGTACAAAAAATGGATTTATACATGTTCGGCGTGGAGATTACACTCAGCTTGGTTGGAACAAAGGTTTAAAATTCTATAACAGCGCTCTTAAAATTGCCAATACAATGCCACATACAAAGGTAACAACATGGCATATTTTATCAGATGATCTTCCATGGTGTAAAGAACAGAAATGGGATACAACTCTGCCGATAAAATTTATCGATGAACCAGATGAGTTAAAAGCTCTTGCAATTATGTCGAGATGTATTGGTGGTGCTATTTTATCGAATTCTACATTTAGTTGGGCTGGAGCAATGTTTGGTGCATATAGATATAAGAATTCTCCTATTATAACACATTTTGATACTGCGCGCCATGACAGTGGTAAAGGAGCTAAACATATTGGTCCATCAGATTGGATTTATTTAGATGATGAAGGAAATCAAAAAGAATATAAATAATGCTAACTGGCAGAGATGAGGACGCTACTCTTTAGTGGAATCTTATATTTAATAGGTATTATTGTAGTTCTTCTTATTCGTCCATTTTTAATGTTTGATGAAAAAGGAGAATGGAAGGAATTTGGTATGATATCTAAAGAACATACTATCTTTCCTTTTTGGATGTTTTGTATTGTGTGGGCGGTTGTTTCATATATGATTTCACTTTTGTTAGTTGGTGAATTTGCTAGTAAGGTTGCAGTTGTAGCTGGTCTGGGAGCAAACACTCATGCACTCTATAAATCGGAGCCCCCGGAAGATCTTGTACCAGTTCTTCCATCAAAGACGACAAAGAAAAGCAATAATACAAAATCGGTTGATACTGGAAACATGAAACCTGGATATTATATGCTTGATACAAAAGAACTTGATCGTACGGGCATTCCAAAATACCTCTACGTTGGTGAGGAAATGACAGAACCAGTCCCTGTTAAAGGTGATTGAGGTTCTGTCCGAGTACTATAAACTTGTAAAATGCCTGTAATAAGAGCATTCATAACAACAGAAGTTGCTATTAATGAATTTATCGGCCCAGTTCCAACCGATGGTAACATTTCAAGAGGTAATATAAAAAGACTAATACAAAATATTCCAACTGGTGGAATCCAGAATGATTTCAGAACATGTGGTATATTTATGTTTCCATCACATACATACTGAACGCAAGTTGTACATAATACACTTAAAATTGCACTAATAACTGGCAGAACAAGACATCCTAAGAGTGCGAACGACCAGCCTGAAAACGATGGAAACCATACAATAAGTCCAAAAGTTATGAGTGTTAAAATGACGGCATGAACGAGACCAAATGTTAATTGTATTGCATAGTTTAATTCATAATTTGGATTATTAATTCCAGTTTCGTTTCCGTTCATTAAAGAGAAATCTCCCCAGATGGCCGAAATGAAAGAAGAAGGTACTCACGCAACTCCGGAAATTGATCTTACAAATTTTATTCGTGATGATATTCCATATCCACCCGAACAAGTGAAGCGTATTGAGTTTTATTATAAAAAACGAGAGAACAATCGAGATCAATTCAATGTTACAAAGGGTGGTGACCTAGCCTTCTATACAAAAACAGGAGGACTCGATGAAAGTATTCGTCTTCTTACGTATGTTCCACATGCATTTGAAATGAGAGAGAAAATGGATCAAGATCGACTAGATGCAATCGGATTTGCAGAGACAAAATACGACGAGGCCATCTTAGCCTTACGTAGTGTAACGGAAAAATACAAATTAACTGGTGCAACTGAAGGAATGCTTTCCGCTCAAAAAGCGGTTGCTGAGGCCGATCAGATTCTTTCAAGAGTGCGATACAGAACACGAAACATACAAACACTTGATAATCCGGAAACAAGGGATATATTTTTCGATCAAGCAAAGGAACAGCGAAAACTCATTTCAGGAAAAGAGAAGGATCCTTTTAAGAAAAAGTTATTTCGTCTTATAACTTTGGATCACCCACTTTATACTTTTTACGGAAAATATGTGGAAAGTGCTCCAGACATTGAAACTGGTATAGATATTGATAGTGCCGTTAAAGCAACATTACCAGCCGACGGAGAAGCCCGGCGACGTCTCAAGGATGGTCGAATGGCCCGTATCTTTTTTGATGTTGAAAACAGTGGAGATTACAATAGTTTCCTCAGTCCATTTTGGCCTGTTGAATATACCATGGATAATGTCAGATATTTTACGGCAGTTCAGGCCTATGAAGCTGAGAGGGCGCGTATGGCCGGTCAAGAAGCTCTTCGCACGAGCATTCTTAAGACACGAGCCACGCGTACAATGCGTTATTTAACAAAGAACTTTAATACACAACCAAAAGACGTAAAGGGCCTCTGGTTAAAGATTTTGACGGCTGTTTATCAGCAACATCCTGAACTTTTACAAAAGTTGCTTGGAACGGGTACGGATGCTCTTGTTTTTGCGGATATTCGGCAGGGTCCATCGGGAACTGGGGTAGGAGAACAAACGCGTGAAATACTTGATCCATCGCGTTGGACTGGTGAAAATGCAATGGGTCTTGCACTAGAAACTTTACGTTATCAATTACGCGAAGGAACCGCGCGGGAGACTGCCAGATCAGATAATGTTAGAGAGTCTGTTATTACAGAGGCAGAACAAGAAAAGGCAAAAGTTGGAGCTATTATACAAGCTAAGAAGTTTCAGGTTAAAAAACCGCCTGCGTCCGCACCCGCGCCCGCGGCCACATTCGCGCCCTAATTCTGTAAAGGATATTCTTTAAGTATCGATTCATTCTCATTACAACCCACTGTTTCTGCTGTATATGCATAACAGGTCCCATTCTTATCTTTATAAACGCGTTCATGAATATTATCAGGATGAGGATATTGGAAAATACTGTGCGCCTCCATCTTAAATATACTTAAAAATGATACTGCTAAAAGAACTCCCCCTATGAACGGTATAAGTCGAAAGTGTTTTATACCAAATAAGTCATTATTAAACATCCTATAGTGTTCCGCGAAAATTAAGTATCCCTTCAAACAGAATGTTGAAGATTATTAAAACAGAAGCATATAATACTGCCTTTAGTATTGTAATTGGAATAGGTCTTGTAGCTGTTTTAATACCTGGATGTCGTAGTAATTCATGCGCTGTTAAAAAGGCTCCTCCTGTTGATGAAGTTACTAAATCGGCCTATAAAATTGGTGATAAATGTTACAAATTCAAAACAAATACAATTCAATGTCCTACAAAGGGTATTATAGAACCATTTGAAATAGAATTAGAACAGACAGGGCGCGCGGCGCGGGTCTAATATTTAAATCTTTCAAGACCCTTTTTCAGAACATGAGTACTCTTCTTTCAGATTTAGAATCCGCGCCTGGGCCAGGCAAGGATGGCGATCTTGTAGATCAAATAATAAAAGAAATGAACGGAGTTGGTTCTCAGCAAGGATCTGATATGTTTGTACCTCCTCAACCACCACCATCTCCGGCAATGATGCCACCAAATCAAGGTATGATGCCCGTTCAAATGTCAAATACGGCCCTTTCATCATATCATATGGATAATGCGCCAGCTACCGCTCATATGATTGGTGGAGCTTCACCGTCACCTGCTGATTTTGCGGCGGCAATGCATGGTGGAGCCTCAATAAGTCATGAATCAGAGTCAACTCCGGCGCTTCCTCCTCGTCGCCCATATAAGCGCTCAATTCTTCAGCGTCTTGGTGAAGAATTCAAGATTCCTATGCTTGTAGCTCTGCTCGTATTTGTCTTTTCACTTCCGGTCGTAAATTTCCTCTTTGCGCACTATCTCCCCTATTTTGTATTACCAACAGGTCAACTAAAAACAATCGGACTCATCATTAAATCACTTGCAGCAGGTGTTGTATTTTGGGTACTTCAACGTATTATTGTACCACTATTTAGTTTATAACGTCTAGTACTTAATTTTGGGACACCACGTTAGAAATGAAGGTTAAAACAGATCTTGTTTTACTCGGTCTAGCCCTATTTTATATTGTTTTAATGTTCCCTTTAGGATTAATGGCTCTGACTGCAGTAATATCAGGGGCAGTGTTTGCTGTCTATAATTCAACAAGACATGTACTTATAGTTTTAGTGGTTGCAATAATTGCTCGTTTTCTTACTGTTCTTTTAAAGCCCGAACCTCTTGCGAATCTACCTGGATTTTCTAGTCTGAAGGATGGCTTTCAAAATCTTAACAAGGAGGGATTTCAGCCAAAAGACCCTGTAAGTGTTCACCAACGTATTGCTGATAATAAGAAGGCTGGCCCTCTTCAACCAAAAATGGATGATATAACTGGTGTTCTTGAGTCGCCTAAAATTCTCGATAGACTTCAAATTGCGAATCTAAATAAGGCAGAGACTGGTGGACCCTCTATTACACAGCCGGCGAGTCTTAGTGGAATACCACCAATCCGTACTCCGCGCGAAGATGAGATAGTGAGAAATACATTTGAAGGTCTTGCGCCTCGTGGAAATCCATTTTTACAGAATGGTGCAGATGATGGTTCTGTAAATACGGCTCTCTCATCGCGGGGGGCGGATCTTAAGATGCATGAGTCAGCGGGCGATCTTGCTGGAACAACAGTGGGTCACGGCACAGTCTAACGTGTTGTGCCAAAAAGAAATACCCCCTTCAAAGGGGGTACTTATTTTCGGCCTACAACACTACATAGGCAAGTAGGCTAACTTAAGAGCGCCCTTTGGGCGTTCTTAACTTTGGCACTTGGCGGTAAATGATTCATAGTGGCACAACACTCTAATATAATGCCTAAATTAAGCACTATATTATAGAAAGTATGGTTCGGATATCAAATAAATGTCCTCCAGGTGTACTTTGTTTAACACCTGGAGTGTTTATATTTGGAATTATAGGAATTATTGTCGCAATTGGTATTTTTTTCATGCCTGCGAGACAGCCTTACCAGATATCTAGACAGATGCCGGCGCCATCAACCTCTTTATCAGTTCAAGTTCCAGGCGATGATCGCTATAATCGTGCACCAAAACCTGAAAAAGACTGGCTCACACGCCCAGACCTCTCTGTTATTGCAAACTCTCCTACTGCAATAATGTCAACAATACCAGCAGTTGCAACACAAGGAATTCCAGAAACTTATCAATCGATGGGTGTTTTAAAAACAGATGGGGGGCAGATTCTTCCACTCTATGGAAGACGTACTTCTTCCCGGTCTGATAGATTTCAATACTATACACGTACTGACTCGTATAATCCAGTTCAATTACCATTAGAATACAAAAAGCATAATTGCCAAGATGATATTGGGTGTGATGAATTATACGATGGAGATAAACTTAAAATAGGAGCTACTGGTGAAATAGCAATAGCCACTATTTATAGATTCTCTGGTCCAACGTACGTGCCAGCAGTGATTTTATAGAATATCAAACTATAGAAAGAGGTTCAATGCCATGTGTATTAAAATCATTTCCTATTGCTTTAAACTCATCAATGATTGTATCTCAATCAACATATAATGCAATGGGTAATACGCAAGTAGGATTATCAATAACATGGGGATCTGGCTCAGATAATCCAGATTTTTCAGAGTCTGCATCTGTTCGATCAGGAGAAATTAGCCATACTTCAATAGAAAAAACATCACTTAAGTACAACTCAAAAAATTATCAACTGTTCTCAGTGCAAATTACGGGAGCCACACATAATAGTTGGCTTGCTTTAACAAATTCAGAAGTTATAAGAGGAAATAATCTTGAAGATGTAATACTAACCTTTATTACTACAGAAAATGCAGTTCCTAGTTTTATTATTCTAGTAAATCCAATTATCCGTGTAGCATCACCAATTCAAAGTTCAGCATTTTTAACAGCGTTTACAAGTAGAAATAATAGTACAATAGGTCCAGATTCACTTTTTCCAAATGATCGATCAAAACAATTTGTTTATTATACTACTTGTGGAAAAGATGTTGGAAATGCAGACATTTTAGAAGTACTTGTTGTTGTAAACGTTCAGGGTCTCTTAGTTTGGCAAAATATCATGACAAACATACTAGCAACATATCAAAGAGAAAGATTTGCCTCTTCTTTTCCTAATTATGTACCCGCATTTTATAGTCTTTTTTCAGAAACTCCAACACCGCCCTTGACAACTTTTGTAGGATATGGTGTTAGTGTTGGTCTTGGATACTCAAGCTCAGTTCAAACACCCAACTTAATACGTGAGGTTCTAACAGACTCTTATAAATGTGTTCCTTTAAATCCAGAAAGAGATATAAGTGGAGGAACCTTACTTATTGATAGTAGAAATGGGACACCATTAAATACTGCACTTGGTAAAAGAAGACAGGAAATAGATAATTATAATTCTACATCTACTATTTTAATTCCATATGAAATTTTGAAAAAATATACAAATATATTTTTAATTGCTGTATTTTCTATTTTATTTGTATTTATTCTTATATATGGTATTTTATCATTTACAATGGGGCCAACCTTAGTAGGTAGTGGGGCATCAAGATTGAATCTTATTTTTACTGGTATATTGAAAACACCAATTT
>Ga0187843_10000527_pt1 | contig 27045 bp, 26 predicted proteins | sample SpaLakP09_SKY_43_FD_134516 | JGI IMG/M metagenome (GOLD analysis project Ga0187843, IMG submission 134516) | Oligotrophic lake water microbial communities from Sparkling Lake, Wisconsin, USA - SP09_SKY_43 | ecosystem: Environmental > Aquatic > Freshwater > Lake | place: USA: Sparkling Lake... | reverse complement strand
GTGTTGTTCGATGGTGCGGGTTTTCGGCTCGAACACCAAACGCACCGGCGCGTCTTTGCTTGACTCGTCGCGCACGCCATCGAGCACGGCCAACACCGTGGCTTTGAGCAGGGTTTGCTCGGGGCTCAGGGCTTTCTTGCCGGTCTTCACCTTGGGGTTGGTGATCTCTTCAATTTCCTCCAGCACTTTTTGGCTGCTGACACCCGGGGGCAATTCGTTCACGACCAATTGCCATTGGCCGCGTGCCAGGTCTTCAATCACCCAACGCGCACGCACCTTGAGGGAACCGCGACCCGTGGCGTAGGCGTCTGAGATATCCGAGGCACTGCTGATGATTTGGCCGCCGCCGGGGTAATCCGGGCCGGGCAAGAGCGTCAGCAGTTCTTCGTGGCTCAGCTTGGGGTTTTTGATGAGCGCCACGCAAGCGTCGGCCACTTCGCGCAAATTGTGACTGGGGATTTCGGTGGCCATGCCAACGGCGATGCCACTCGCACCATTGAGCAAAGCAAAGGGCAGGCGGGCGGGCAACTGCTTGGGTTCTTCGGTGGAGCCGTCGTAGTTGGGTTGGAAATCGACGGTGCCTTCGTCAATCTCATCCAGCAGCAAACTGGTGATGCGGGCCAACCGGGCCTCGGTGTAGCGCATGGCCGCCGCGCCATCGCCATCGCGCGAACCGAAGTTGCCTTGCCCATCAATCAGCGGGTAACGCTGCGAAAAATCCTGGGCCATGCGCACCAGTGCGTCGTAAGCAGCGCTGTCCCCGTGGGGGTGATAACGGCCCAACACATCGCCCACCACACGCGCACTTTTCACAGGCCGCGCACCTACAGCGCCATTGGGTCCGCCAAAGCCCAAGCCCATGCGCGACATCGAATACAAAATGCGCCGCTGCACCGGCTTTTGGCCGTCGCAGACATCGGGCAAAGCGCGGCCCTTGACCACGCTCAAGGCGTATTCAAGGTAGGCGCGTTGGGCGTAATGGCCCAAGGCAATGCCGTCGTCCGACTCGGACGAGGCGTTCAAATCAACAACAGGTGTATCGCTCATGATCAAACATCAATTTCGATGGCGTCGCCATGCAACTCCATCAGTTCACGCCGCGCTGCGGCCTCGCCCTTGCCCATCAATTGGGTGATCAGGCCCTCGGTTTGGGCAAAGTCCAACACCCCCAATTGCACCGGCAGCAAGCGGCGTGTGTCGGGGTTCAAGGTGGTGTCCCAAAGTTGCTCGGCGTTCATTTCGCCCAAGCCTTTGAAGCGGGAGATGCTGCATTTGTCACGCGGCACGCCATCTTTGGCGCACTTGTCCAAGATGGTGGTGAGTTCAGCCTCGTCCAAGGCGTACATCTTGGCGGCGGGTTTTTTGCCGCGCGCGGGCACATCGACCCGAAACAAGGGCGGGCGGGCCACATACACATGACCGGCTTCAATCAGTTTGGGGAAATGGCGGAAAAACAAGGTGAGCAACAACACCTGAATGTGTGAGCCATCGACATCGGCGTCACTCAGGATACAGACCTTGCCGTAGCGCAGACCGCTCATGTCGGGCGTGTCGCTGGGGCCGTGCGGGTCCACGCCGATGGCCACCGAAATGTCATGGACTTCGTTGTTGGCAAACAAGCGGTCGCGCTCGACCTCCCAGGTATTGAGCACCTTGCCCCGCAAGGGCAGAATGGCTTGGCTTTCCTTGTCGCGGCCCATCTTGGCGCTGCCGCCGGCGCTGTCACCTTCCACCAAAAACAATTCGTTGTGCGCCAAGTCGCGGCTTTCGCAGTCGGTCAACTTGCCGGGCAACACGGCCACGCCCGAGCCTTTGCGTTTTTCTATTTTTTGACCCGCTTTTTGGCGCAATTGCGCCGCACGAATAACCAATTCCGCCAACTTCTTACCGTAATCGACATGCTTGTTCAGCCACAAATCCAAAGCGGGTTTGACAAAGCTCGACACCAAACGCACGGCGTCACGCGAGTTCAAACGTTCTTTGATTTGCCCTTGAAACTGCGGGTCCAGCACCTTGGCGCTCAAGACAAAACTGGCGCGGGCAAACACATCTTCGGGCAGCAACTTGACGCCTTTGGGCAGCAAGGCGTGCAAGTCGATGAAGCTTTTCACAGCATTGAACAAGCCATCGCGCAAACCGCTTTCGTGGGTGCCGCCCGCGCTGGTGGGGATCAGGTTGACGTAACTTTCACGCACCGGTGCGCCGTCTTCGGTGAAGGCCAAGCACCATTGCGCGCCCTCGCCTTCGGCGAAACTGTCGTGGCCTTCATCGGCATAACCCTCGCCCTCAAACAGCGGAATGAACGGGTCGTGGCTGAGCGTTTGCATCAGGTAGTCGCGCAGACCGCCTTTGTAAAGCCAGGTTTGGCTGTCTTTGGCTTTTTCTTGCACCAGCGTGACGCTGACGCCCGGCATCAAAACGGCTTTGCTGCGCAGCAAGTGGATCAGTTCACCCAATGGCAAGTTGGCCGATTCAAAGTATTTGGCGTCTGGCCAAACCCGCACCACCGTGCCTTGTTTGCGGTCGCCGCTGTCAGCTTTGCGGATTTTGAGTTTCTCGGTGACGTCTCCGGCTTCGAACACCAGGTGGGCCACTTGACCGTCGCGGTAAGAGCTGACTTCCATGCGCTTGGCCAAGGCATTGGTGACGCTCACGCCCACGCCATGCAAACCGCCGGAGAAGCTGTAAGCGCCACCCTTGCCCTTGTCAAACTTGCCACCAGCATGCAAACGGGTGAACACCAGTTCGATGACCGGGGCTTTCTCCTCGGGGTGCATGCCAAAGGGAATACCGCGTCCGTCGTCCTCAATGCCGATGGAGCCATCGGCAAACAGGCTGACGCTGATCTTTTTGCCAAACCCCGCCAAAGCTTCATCGGCGGCGTTGTCGATCACCTCTTGAATGATGTGCAGGGGGTTGTCGGTCCGGGTGTACATGCCCGGGCGTTGTTTGACGGGCTCGAGTCCTTTGAGGACCCGGATGGAGCCTTCGGAGTAGTCGGATTGTTTGGTGGCCATGGGCGGCGATTGTAGACAGACTGCATGACAGCCACTGGACAAAACCACAGCCCTCGCCATAAGCGCTTGATTCCATTCAACATCGTTACAGTTAAGGCATGCAAACCCCATCCTCCAAAACCCTTCCGCTTTGGCAAGTGCTGGCCTGCGGCGCGTTGATCGTCTCCATGGCCATGGGTATTCGCCATGGCTTTGGCCTGTGGATGCAACCCATGACCCAGGACATGGGCTGGGGCCGCGAAGACTTCGCGCTGGCCGTTGGCATCCAGAACATCAGTTGGGGCGTGTTTGGCATCTTTTCGGGCATGCTGGCCGATCGCTTCGGCGCTTTTCGGGTGATTCTGATCGGTGGGCTGCTGTATGTGGCCGGTTTATGGGGCATGGCGCATGCCACAACGACCTGGGGCTTGATGTTGACCGCAGGCTTGCTGGTGGGTGCGGCGCAAGCCGGCACCACCTTTGCCGTGGTTTTTGGCGTGATTGGCCGCAACATCCCCGCTGAAAAACGTTCTTGGGCCATGGGGGTGGTGTCCTCCGCAGGCTCGTTTGGCCAGTTCGTGATGGTGCCGGCCGCTTCTTATCTCATTGGCCACTTGGGCTGGCAACAAGCTTTGGTGTTTTTGGCGGCATTGCTGCTCACTGTTTTTCCTTTGGCCATGGGTCTGCGCGAACCCGAGTTTGCCAGTGGTGCACCGCCTCAGCGAGACCAAAGCATTTGGCACGCTTTTCGAGAAGCCTTTGGCTACCGCAGTTTTCAGTTGCTGATGGCCGGCTACTTTGTCTGTGGGTTTCAGGTGGTGTTCATCGGCGTTCACATGCCCAGCTATTTGAAAGACCAAGGCTTAGAACCCTATGTGGCCAGCACGGCTTTGGCGCTCATTGGTTTGTTCAATATTTTTGGCACCTATGCCGCTGGCAGTCTGGGGCAAATTTGGCCGAAACAAAAAATCTTGTCCGGAATTTATTTGGCGCGCGGCATCTTTGTGATGGGCTTCATCTTTGCACCGATCTCACCCATGTCGGTCTATGTTTTCGCCGCGCTCATGGGCTTGTTGTGGCTGTCTACGGTGCCAGTTACCAGTGCTTTGGTGGCCCAAATTTTCGGCGTAGCGCATTTATCCATGCTCAGCGGTTTTGTCTTTTTGAGCCACCAATTTGGCAGTTTCTTGGGTGTTTGGTTGGGCGGATGGGTCTACGACCGCACGGGTAGTTATGACCTTGTTTGGTACCTCACGATTGCATTAAGCGTGTTTGCCATGCTGATCAACCTGCCGATCAACGAGCGCGCCATCGAGCGCCAAGCGGTGCCCGCATGAGAAAGTTGGCACTCATCCTCACCTACGCCTTGGGGGCATTCTCCATGGCAGGTGTTTTTGCGATGTACCTGAAACCTGAATTCGTGTTCAATTTGACCAATCAAGTGTGGAGTTGTTTTTAAGATGCCCAACATCATCATCACCGGCGCATCCGATGGCATTGGCGCGGAGTTGGCCCGCCAGCTCTCGCGCCGCCACGGCCTGCAGGCCATGATGGTCTTGGCCGCGCGCAATGCCTCTGGTTTGCAAGCCGTCGCCGCCGAGTGCAATGCCTTGGGCGCGCGCACCCTCATCCTTCCCACCGACGTCACAGATGCCTACCAATGCCGTCATTTGGTCAACACCACGGTGCGCCAGTTCGGCAGTTTGGACATCTTGATCAACAACGCCGGCGTATCTGGGCACGCCTTGTTGGAAGACGTGCCCGCCGACAAACTGGCTTGGTATGAAGACATGATGCGGGTGAATTTGTGGGGCAGCGTTTATTGCACCCATGCCGCATTGCCTGCACTCAAGCAAAGTCACGGTCGCATCGTCGCTGTGTCGTCTTTGGCCGGCATGATCGGTGTGCCCGGTCGCACGGCCTACTGCGCCAGCAAATTCGCCATGGCTGGCTTCTTCGAAGCGCTGCGCGCCGAGGTGAAAGACGCAGGGGTCAGCATCACCATTGCCTACCCCGGGGTGGTGCGCACCAATATTCGCCACCACGGCTTCAATGCACAGGGCGAGACAGCCGGCGTCAGTGGTTTGCATGAAGACAAGGCCATGTCAATCCAAGATTGCGCACGGCAAATCATTTACGGCATGGTGCGGCGTCGCCGTGAAGTGGTGATGACGGCACCGGGCAAGATGGCGCGCTACTTGAAACTGCTTGCCCCATGGTTGGTGGAGCACTTGGCGCAAGCGGCCGTGAAAAAAGAATTCCAGCCCAAGACACCATGAATGTTTCTGCCGCTGGCAAGCATCGTTTCAAGACATGACACAACTGCCCCACGGCGCGGGTCCCGCTTCCCCTTGGGTCCAGCGTTGGTCCCACCTGATTCCTGCTGCCGGCCGCGTGCTGGATTTGGCCTGCGGCCAAGGTCGGCACATGCGCTATTTGCAAGCGCAAGGTTTTCAATGCCTGGGGGTTGACCGTGATTTATCGGCATTAGCGGTCGCAGAAAGTTTTGGTGATGTGCTGCACGCCGATGTGGAGAACTTGGATTGGCCGCTGGCGGGTGCGCAGTTTGACGCGGTGGTGGTGACCAACTATTTATGGCGGCCCCTGTGGCCTCAGATCTTGAGCAGCCTGAAGCCCGGTGCTGTTTTGATTTATGAAACCTTCACTTCCGGCAATGAAACGGTGGGCAAGCCGTCGAACCCCGACTTCTTGCTGCGCCCTGGTGAGCTTCTTGCAGTTTGCCAACCCTTGCGCGTGGTGGCCTTTGAAGATGGATTTTTACCCCAACCGGCCCGTTTCGTGCAGCGCATCGTCGCCCTGCAAGCAGGAAAAGCGCCTTTGCCTGACTTCATCAGCGCTCAAAGCGTAAAGCTAGAATCTGTGCTTTAGTCACACTCTGACCTCATTCAATGACACCCATTTCTGGAAGCATTGTGGCCTTGGTCACACCGATGTTGGAAGACGGCAGCATCGACTACCCCCATTTGCGCTCACTCATCGATTGGCACATTGCGCAAGGCACGGATTGCATTGGCGTGGTGGGGACCACCGGTGAGTCGCCTACGGTCACGGTGGAAGAACACTGTGAAATCATCCGCGTGTCGGTGGAACAAGCCCAAGGCCGGGTGCCCATCATGGCCGGATGCGGCGCCAATTCCACCGCCGAGGCGATTGAACTGGCGACATTCGCTAAAAACGTCGGCGCTGATTGCCAGTTGCAAGTCGTGCCCTACTACAACAAGCCCACGCAAGAAGGCCAGTACCTGCATTTTCGCGCCATCGCTGAAGCCGTGAATTTGCCGATGGTGCTCTACAACGTGCCAGGACGCACAGTGGCAGATATGCAGCACGATACAGTGATGCGTTTGGCGCAAATCGACGGCATCATTGGCATCAAAGAAGCCACCGGCAATATTGAACGCGCCCAATGGTTGATTCACGAAGCACCGCCAGGCTTCAGCGTCTACTCAGGCGATGACGGTACGGCTGTGGCTCTGATGCTGTGCGGCGGCCAAGGCAATGTCAGCGTGACAGCCAATGTGGTGCCCAAACTCATGCATGAGTTATGCGTGGCGGCCATGGCTGGCAAAGCGCACGAAGCCATGGCCATCCAACGTCAGTTGCTGAATTTGCACAAGCACATGTTCATTGAAGCCAACCCCATTCCTGTGAAATGGGCTGTGGCCCGCATGGGTTTGTGCGGCGCGACCATGCGCTTGCCCATGACTCCCTTGTCCAGCCCGCTTGAACCGCTGCTGGAATCCGCCCTTCGCAAGAATGGCTTGATCTAATGGCTCCCCAGAAGGACCTCTTTTGATGTCACATTCGTCGTTGAATTTTTTTCGCCCTGTGGGCTTGTGTCTGGTCATTGCCGGCTTGAGCGCGTGCAGTTCGGTGCTTGAAACGGACAAGTTGAATTACAAGTCAGAAACTGAAGAAAAGGGCCCGACCTCTTTGGAAGTCCCGCCCGACTTGACCAAAATCAACCGCAACAAGCGCTATGACATGCCCAATGGCAAGTTCAGCGCCAACCAGCAAGATGAGGGCAAGACCAGCACCAACCCTGACGGTACCAGCCCTCTGCAACTCGCCGACATTCAGGTCAAACGTACAGGCAACCAAATGTGGCTGGAAATTGGTCGTCCACCAGAAGAGTTGTGGCCGCAAGTGCGCGACTTTTGGAAAGAGTCGGGCTTTGTGTTGACCCGTGATGAACAAAAAATCGGCGTGATGGAAACCGACTGGGCGGAAAACCGCGCCAAATTGCCGCAAGACTTCATCCGCCGCAGCTTGGGTAAAGTGATTGACTCGCTTTACTCCACTGGTGAGCGCGACAAATTCCGCATCCGTTTGGAGCGCACAAGCAACAACCACACGGAGTTGTTTGTCAGCCACCGTGGCCTGATGGAGGTCTACACCGACGCTTTGAGCAAACGAACGACTTGGCAACCGCGCCCGAACGACCCCGAGTTGGAAAAAGAATTTTTACGGCGCATCATGATCAAGTTGGCACCGGCCACGCCCAACCCTGATAAAGCCATGGACCAAGTCGCGCTCAGCAGTGCGAGCAAACTCATCAGCTTGAATGGCAAACCTACCGTGGCATTCAACCAAGCCTTTGACATTGCTTGGCGCCGTGTGGGTGTGGCTCTGGACCGCAATGGCTTCACGGTGGAGGATCGGGACCGCAAGCAAGGTATTTACTTTGTCCGCTACGTTGAAGTCGGCCCCGAGGGCGAAGAAGGCTTTTTCAGCAAATGGTTTGGCAAAGCCAAGTCAGGCGTCCAAGGTCCCCAACAATACCGTTTGAAATTGCAAAACGGCGATGCAGGCAGCACCAATATCTTGATCCTGAACTCTTCGGGTGAACAAGACGGTTCGGCCAACGCCCAAAAAATCGCCCAATTGCTCGTCTCCGAACTGCAGTAACCCCTGTGCTGCGTTTCAAAAACCTGGGCAGTGGCAGCGCAGGCAACGCGACCTTGGTTGAAGCGCAGTGCGGCACCCTGGTGTCACGCCTGCTCATTGATTGCGGCTTGAGCCTGCGTGAACTGGGCAAACGTCTCGCGACAGCGGACCTCAGTTTGGAAGACATCGATGCGGTATTCATCACCCATGAACACGCCGATCACGTCGGCCATGCCCGTTCGTTTGCCCAGAAAACCGGCGCCGCGGTTTGGATGAGCAAAGGCACGGCACTGGCCTGCAATTTGGCGCAATGGGATCTCCGCCCTGATCAATTTCAAATTGCCCGAGACGGGGCATCCATTGATCTGGGGGCTTTGCAGCTCCATCCCTTTACCGTTCCACACGATGCGCGTGAGCCGCTGCAGCTGCGTTGCACCGATGGCGATGTGCATTTGGGCGTGCTGACCGATTTGGGCCATGGCAGCAGCCATGTGGTGCAAGCCCTGCAACAGTGCCATGCGCTCTTGCTTGAATGCAACCATGATTCGACGCTGTTGGCGCAATCGAGCTACCCTGGGTTCCTGAAGAAGCGTATTGCCGGACCGCAAGGTCATTTGTCCAACGAAGAATCAGCCACACTCACCAAAGCGCTGGTGCACCCTCATTTAAACCTGCTCGTGGCTGCCCACTTGAGTGAAAGAAACAACCGGCCCGATTTGGCGCAATGTCTGGTAGCCGAGGCTGCGGGCTGCCAACCGACGGACATTCACGTGGCCGATCCGTTGCTGGGCACGCCTTGGTTCAAGGTTCAGTAAGTCAGCACAATGTGGGCCTTTGGCATCGGATTCAAGCGCACCCATAAGACTGAAAACGAACAAAAAAAAGCCACCCGAAGGTGGCATTTTTTTTGAAGCAGAAAAAATTACTTCTTCTCGCCAGCAGGGGCAGCAGCAGGTACTTCAGCAGCAGGAGCGGCAGGCGCAGCAGCTGGTGCAGCGGCAGGCGCTTCAGCAGCAGGTGCAGCAGCAGGAGCGGGGGCTTCTTTTTTACCGCAAGCAACCAGCGCTGCAGCCAACAAAGTTGCCAAGAGGAGTGATTTTTTCATGGAAATTTCCTTTAAGTGATGCGAAAAACATTGCAAGGTTTGCCGCAACTTTCAATCTAAATTAAAAATTGCAACTGAGCCGATGGACTCAAGCTCCTTCAACTCAGCCACGCATTATAGGTGATTTCCCGTGGATCCAAATAAATTGCCCTTGTTGGTCAATTGGCGGCCTGCAACCAACCCGCCTCAAGCCAAGACCTGACTAAATTTTGTACTTCATCCGATGCTTTGGCGATTTGGTATTCATCCAAGCTGCGCGTATCGGCCAATAGACGTAAGACGCGTGCATCAGCACCTCGGCAAAGCCAACTCTCGCCGTTCATAAAAACGAAATCTTTGTCATAAAGCATTTTGCTTTTGTCATCGAGTCGCAATGCACCCAAGACACGGGGCGAAGGCCGCCCTTCAAACCAAACGGCTGATTTCGGTTCCGACAACAACTCACCCAAGGCGCAATGCACATCACGGGTGCGCTTCAAGGCTTGGCGAACAGCCACTTGCGCAAAGCTTTGCAAATCAGCAGGAATGCGCGCGGGATGCCGGGTGGATGTTTGTCGCGGGTCTTTGTAAAGCGCCGAATGACTGTCGGGTTCCATGTCGGCCAGCCTTGTCAGCAGTTCACGCCCCAAACGTTCAGGCGACTCAGCCTTGAAACCGATGGAATAGGTCATGCATTCGCCCACCGCCACGCCCTCATGGGCATAGTGCGGCGGTAAATACAGCATGTCACCCGCTTCCAATACGAATCGCTCGGTGGGTTTGAAGGCTTTCAAAATCTTCAGCGGCACGTCATCGCGCAAACGCAAATCTTGTTGCGCACTGATGCGCCAACGGCGTTTCCCTTGAGCCTGCAGCAAAAACACGTCGTAACTGTCGAAATGCGGGCCGACACCGCCGCCATCGGTGGCGTAGCTGATCATCACATCGTCCAGGCGTGCGTCAGGCACAAATCGAAAGCGGTCGCGCAGGGCCGCCACGGCGGGTTCATGCAAGTCCACGCCTTGCACCAACAAGGTCCAATGGGGGTGACTCAATGGCGGCAAGCTTCTTGGTTTGAATGGGCCATGGCGAAAAGTCCATGACTTGGAACGGATGTCACCGGTGACCAAACGCGATTCCACATCGGGCTTCGCGGCCAGCGCCAGCAAGGCTTGTCGGCTGAGCAGCGGTTGCATGCCGGGCACGGCTTGGCGAATCAACAAAGGCTTTTTTTGCCAGTACTGGCGCATGAAGACTTCAGGGCTGATCTCGCCCAAGACGCTTTGCACGGTGGTTTTTTTCATGGTCACTCCAAACTGCGACAATTCTGCCCCATGAACATCACACCCGACTGCGTTGTGGCCCTGACATGGGTCCTCAAAGACACCCAAGGCGAACTCTTGGACGAACTCGACGACCCGGTTGAGTTTTATTTGGGCGGCCATGACCTGCTCGACAAAATTCAACACGCCTTGCAAGACCACCAGGTGGGTGATCAGATCGACCTGCATCTGGAGCCAGAAGACGCATTTGGCGACTTTGATGAAACTTTGATTTTTCTCGAGCCGCGCAATCTGTTTCCTGCGGGTTTGGAAGAAGGCATGACGATTGAAGGCCATGCCCTGCCTGCTGCTTGCAGCAGCGAGATGCCCAAAGAAGTGATCTACACCATCACCGATTTATACCCTGCGCATGTGGTGCTCGATGGCAACCATCCCCTGTCGGGTATGGCCTTGCGCATTTCCTTGAAGATCACCGGTGTGCGCCATGCCACCAGCCAAGAAAAAGCCCACGGCAGTTGTGGTTCAGGATTTTTCACGCTGCCACCTGCACCGGGCAGCGAAACTTTGCACTGAGCAGTTGATGGCTTCAGCCGCTTTGAGACGCTGTTGCGCCGCAAAGATGAACGCGCTGTTTCAAGATTTACCTGTCGAGCCGTAGCCGCCTTCGCCGCGCTCACTGGCGGCGGTAAACGCCGTCACCAGATTGAACTGCGCCTGCACCACTGGCACGATCACCAACTGGGCGATACGTTCCATGGGTTCGATGGTGAAAGCCACGTCGCTGCGATTCCAAGCGCTGACCATCAACTGGCCTTGGTAATCGCTGTCAATCAGTCCCACCAAATTACCCAACACGATGCCATGCTTGTGCCCCAAACCCGAGCGCGGCAAGATGAGCGCTGCAAAGCCCGGATCGTTCAAATGGATGGCCATGCCGGTGGGTACCAGTTGCCACGCATTGGGTTGCAGTGTCAACGGCGCATCAAGACAAGCGCGCAAATCCAGACCGGCACTCCCAGGCGTGGCATAGCTGGGCAATTGATCGGCCAAACGGGCATCCATGACTTTCACATCCAACTTCATATCCATCCTCGTTTTACTTTAAACGGCGAGCGACTTCGACCACCAGTTGCCTGGCCAGTGTCAGCTTGTCAGCCTGTGGCCAAGGCGTGCAGCCTTGCGCGTCAATCAGCAGCAGCGCGTTATCGTCCGCGCCAAAGGTGGCCGGTCCGATATTGCCCACCATCAGCGGAACGCCTTTACGCACCCGTTTGGCTTGCGCCTGGGCTTGCAAGTCATGGCTTTCGGCAGCAAAGCCTACGCAATAAAGCGCACCGGTTTGGGCGCGTGGGCTGGCCGCCACTTCGGCCAAGATGTCGGGGTTCTCTTGCCAAGTCAGGCTCGGCATGCTGCCGCTGCTGTCTTTCTTGATTTTTTCAGCCGCCACTTGCGCAGGCCGCCAATCGGCGACCGCCGCGGTGGCAATAAAGACATCGGCCATGGCTGCCTGCGCCAACACCGCTGCTTGCATGTCCAGCGCAGAACGGACATCAATGCGCTTGACCCCCCACGGCGTCGCCAAGGACACCGGCCCGGCCACCAAGGTGACGCGGGCACCGGCTTCATGGGCTGCACGGGCCAGTGCAAAACCCATCTTGCCACTGGACAAATTGGTGATTCCGCGCACCGGGTCAATGGCTTCAAAGGTCGGACCAGCGCTGATCAGAACGTGTTTTCCCCTCAAATGCTTGGGCTGAAACAAGGCCACCAGTTCTTGCAGCAATTCATCGGGCTCAAGCATCCGCCCGTCGCCAGATTCACCGCAGGCCTGCTCGCCCTGCCCAACACCCAGCACCAGCGCACCATCGGCGCGCAATTGCACCATGTTGCGTTGGGTGGCCGGATGCGCCCACATTTCACGGTTCATCGCCGGAGCCAACAACAAGGGCACGCTGTCCAAAGGTCTGGCCAGGCACATGAGGCTGAGCAAATCGTCGGCACGCCCATGCAGGAGTTTGGCCATGAAGTCGGCGCTCGCCGGGGCCACCAAGATGGCGTCCGCCTCACGGCTCAGGTTGATGTGCGCCATGTTGTTCGGTTCGCGGCCATCCCACTGAGACACGTAAACAGGACGATTCGAAAGTGCCTGCATGGTCACCGGGGTGATGAACTGCGCGGCAGCCTCGGTCATCACCACCTGCACCGTGGCGCCTTGTTTCACCAATGCACGGCACAATTCGGCGGTTTTGTAGCAGGCGATGCCCCCGCTTAAGCCAAGAACAATGTGTTTGTTGGACAGATCAGTCATGGGGCGCAATGTAGCAGAGCCTATAATTTGCTATTACCACCTCTGGGGAGACGGCCCTCCCGATCCGACATGACCAAATTTGTCTTCGTCACAGGCGGTGTGGTGTCTTCCCTTGGCAAGGGAATCGCCGCCGCCTCTCTTGCAGCGATTCTTGAATCGCGGGGCCTCAAAGTCACTCTCATCAAGCTAGACCCCTACATCAACGTCGATCCTGGCACCATGTCACCGTTCGAGCACGGCGAGGTGTTTGTCACCGAAGATGGTGCGGAAACCGACCTTGACTTGGGACATTACGAACGTTTCATCACGACGCGCATGCGTCGCTTCAACAACTTCACCACCGGCCAGATCTACAAAAGCGTGCTTGAAAAGGAACGCCGCGGGGATTATTTAGGCACCACAGTGCAAGTCATTCCGCACATCACCAACGAAATTCAAGATTTTGTCAAACGCGGTGCGGGCTTTGGGACCCCCGAAGCGGTGGACGTGGCGATTGTGGAGGTGGGTGGCACCGTCGGCGACATCGAGTCCCTGCCATTTTTAGAAGCCGCTCGTCAAATGAATTTGCGCATGGGCCCCAATAACACCGCGTTTGTGCACTTGAGCTATGTGCCATGGATTGCCGCTGCTGGCGAACTCAAAACCAAGCCGACCCAACACACCGCCCAAAAACTGCGCGAAATCGGTATTCAGGCCGATGCTTTGCTGTGCCGCGCCGATCGCCCTATCCCGCAAGAAGAGCGGGCCAAAATTTCCTTGTTCTCTAATGTGCCCGAGTGGGGCGTCATCTCCATGTGGGATGTGGACACCATTTACAAAGTCCCACGCATGTTGCACGAACAAGGCTTGGACGCACTGATCTGCGAAAAACTCAAGCTCAACACACCACCCGCCAGTTTGAAGCGCTGGGATGATTTGGTCGATGCCGTGGAACACCCGCAAGGTGAACTCACCATCGCCATGGTCGGCAAGTATGTCGACTTGTCCGACAGCTACAAATCGCTCAATGAAGCACTGCGCCATGCGGGCATTCACAACCATGCACGGGTGCACATCGAGTACATCGACTCGGAAACCCTCACGGCCGACAACACCCAACAGTTGTCACGCTTTGACGCGATTTTGGTGCCCGGTGGTTTTGGCAAACGCGGCATCGAAGGCAAGATTTGCGCGGCCCGGTATGCCCGCGAGCACAAAGTGCCCTACTTGGGGATTTGCTTGGGCATGCAAATCGCCACCATTGAATATGCACGTCACGTGGCCGGCTTGAAAGATGCCAACAGCACGGAATTTGAACCTGATACTCCCTATCCGGTCATCGCGCTCATCACCGAATGGAAGGACGCCGACGGCAGCATCAAACAACGCCACGCCAATTCCGATTTGGGCGGCACCATGCGGCTGGGTGCGCAAACCTCCAATGTCAGTGCAGGCACCTTGGCGCACGAGATTTACGGCGACGTGGTGACAGAGCGGCACCGCCACCGATATGAAGCCAACGTGAATTACCTCGACACCTTGCGCCAAGCGGGATTGGTCATTTCAGCCCTGACCCAACAAGAACAACTGACTGAAATTGTGGAGTTGCCGCACAACGTCCACCCTTGGTATGTGGGGGTGCAATTTCACCCGGAGTTCAAGTCCACGCCCTGGGATGGCCACCCTTTGTTCAATGCCTATTTGCATGCAGCGCAGGCCTATCAAATCGAGCGCAAGAAACTCAAGGTCGTCGCATGAAACTGTGCGGTTTTGAAGCAGGCCTGAACCAACCCTTTTTTTTGATCGCGGGCACCTGCTCGATCGAAGGTTTGCAGATGTCTTTGGATGTTGCCGGTCAGCTGAAAGAAATTTGCGCGGTGCTGGGCATTCCTCTCATTTACAAAGGCTCGTTTGACAAAGCCAACCGCTCATCGGGCAGCACCCAGCGTGGAGTGGGTCTCGATGCCGGTTTAAAGATTTTGGATGAGGTGCGCCGACAAATCGGGGTCCCCATACTCACAGACGTGCACGACGAATCACAAGTGGCCGCTGTTGCCAGCGTGGTCAATGTATTGCAAACACCCGCCTTCTTGTGCCGCCAAACCGATTTCATCCGCGCTGTGGCGCAAGCCGGAAAGCCTGTGAACATCAAGAAGGGGCAGTTTTTGGCCCCATGGGACATGAAGCATGTGATTGACAAAGCGCGGGACGCAGCGCGGGACGCGGGATTGCTGGAAGACAACTTCTTGGCCTGCGAGCGCGGCGTGAGTTTTGGCTACAACAACCTGGTAGCCGACATGACCAGCTTGGCTGAGATGCGCAAAAGTGGCGCGCCTGTGGTGTTTGACGTCACCCATTCCGTGCAAAAACCGGGTGGTCAAGGCACCAGCAGTGGCGGTGCCCGCGACATGGTGCCCGTCTTGGCACGGGCTGGTGTGGCCGCCGGCGTGGCAGGCTTGTTCATGGAGACCCATCCCGCCCCAAACGAGGCCTGGTCGGATGGACCCAATGCCGTGCCTTTGAAACACATGAAGGCCTTGCTTGAAACTTTGCAAGCCATCGACCGCGTGGTCAAAGCCCGGCCTTGGCTGGAAAATGATTTTTCAGTTTGAAATTTGAATCTCAACCCCAGGTCTTGTGTTGCCTGTGATTATTTTTTGGAAAGAAGCAAATGAGCGCAATCGTTGACATCGTCGGACGTGAAATTTTAGACAGCCGGGGCAACCCTACGGTTGAATGCGATGTGTTGTTGGAAAGCGGTGTGATGGGCCGCGCAGCGGTCCCGTCTGGTGCATCCACAGGCAGTCGCGAAGCCATTGAGTTGCGTGATGGCGACGCGAATCGTTATTTGGGCAAAGGCGTGCTGAAAGCCATAGAGCACATCAACCACGACATCACCCAAGCCGTCATCGGCTTAGATGCGTCCGAGCAAGCATTTTTAGACCACACCCTGATTGACTTGGACCGCACGGACAACAAAGCCCGCATGGGCGCGAACGCCATTTTGGCGGTGTCCATGGCCGTCGCACGTGCTGCCGCCGAAGAGGCTGGTCTGCCTCTTTACCGCTACTTTGGCGGCATGGGTCGAATGCAAATGCCGGTGCCCATGATGAATGTGGTCAATGGCGGCGCCCATGCCAACAACAACCTCGACCTGCAAGAGTTGATGATCATTCCGGTAGGCGCACCCACTTTCCGTGAAGCAGTGCGTTATGGCGCCGAAGTTTTTCATGCTTTGAAAAAAATCATGTCCGACAAAGGCATGAGCATTGCCGTTGGGGACGAAGGTGGTTTTGCACCGAATGTGCCCAGCCACGAAGCCGCCATTCAAATGATTTTGGAAGCCATCGACAAAGCCGGTTACACGGCTGGCGAACAAATTGTGCTGGGTCTGGACTGTGCTGCCAGTGAGTTTTACAAAGACGGCCTGTACCACTTGAACGGCGAGGGCCTGAAGTTGGATGCGGGTCAATGGACGGACATGTTGGCCACTTGGGCCGACAAGTACCCGATCATCAGCATCGAAGACGGCATGGCCGAGGGCGACTGGGACGGCTGGAAAACACTGACCGATCGATTGGGTCGAAAAGTGCAACTCGTCGGTGACGACTTGTTTGTCACCAACACGAAGATTTTGCAAGAAGGCATTGACAAAGGCGTGGCCAATTCCATCCTGATCAAGATCAACCAAATTGGCACCTTGACCGAAACATTTGATGCGATTGAGATGGCCAAACGTGCGGGCTACACCGCCGTCATCAGCCACCGCTCAGGTGAAACCGAGGACACCACCATTGCCGACATCGCTGTCGGCACCAACGCGGGTCAGATCAAAACGGGCTCCCTCAGCCGAAGTGACCGCTTGGCTAAATACAACCAACTGCTGCGCATCGAAGAAGACCTGGGCACCGTGGCAACCTACCCTGGTCGCTCCGCCTTCTACAATCTGCGCGGTTGAACCTGAACGCGAGTCCGCCACATGCGTCGTCCTGTCCCCCTGATTCTGCTGAGCTTGCTGCTGGTGTTGCAACTCCAGTTGTGGTTTGGCCGTGGCAGCATCCCCGACGTGTGGCGCCTGCGCCAGCAGTACCAAAGCCAATTGCAACTCAACGCACAAGCCGAAAAAAGCAACGAACGACTGCGTGCCGAATTGCGCGACTTGCGTGATGGCCTGGAAATGGTGGAAGAACGTGCCCGCTTGGAAATTGGCATGGTCAAAGCCAACGAAATTTTTGTGCAAATCGCCAAGTAAACCATGCCCAGCCCTGACCGCCATGTGGTGTTGATGGGCGCACCGTTGACACAACGCCATCACCTCGCACGCGCCTTGCAGGATGTGATGCAGCGTTTAGAGCAACCCTGCATCCTGCATTGCCCAGCGTTCCCCCTTGAACTTGCCGCCCTCCCGCCACATGCTCAGCACCTGTTGTGGAACCCGTTGGGCAGCTTGCCGCTGGAGGATTGGCGTGGCGAATTGCAAAAATCCAAGCGCAGCTTTCAGGTGCTGCATGGTGAAGACTCAGAGGCCTTGAAACAATGCATTTACGCCTTGCTGCCACCCAATTTGGCCCAAGATTGGGCCCGCCAACCGCCATTGCCGCGCTGGACAGGTGTTTGTGAAACCTGTGGCGACGCCGACTGCGAGCAGCGCTTGTTCAGTCGCTTATGGAAGGACTGAAGGGCTTTTGTGGGGCAATGCTTATTGCAAGGCTGAAGGGCTGGGCGGCGGTGGCGCGGGATGTGCAAACAACTGCGCCGCGTCCACCGCGTCATAGTGGTATTGCTGGCCACAAAAATCACACCCCACCTCAATGTTCTCGCGTTCGGCCAAGATGCTGTCGGCTTCGGCCTGTCCCAAGCCGCGGATCATTTGACTCACCCGTTCGCGGCTGCAACTGCAGACAAACCGCGGTGAAGCGTCCCCTGGCTGGGGTGTGAAATGGCGAACATGTTCTTGCCAGAACAAGCGGTGCAAAACCTTTTCGGGTGACAAATTGAGCAATTCATCTGCCGTCAGGCTGTTGGCCAAGATGGCGATGCGGTTGTAGTCTTCGCTTTGACCAATGCCGTCTTCGTCGGCCATGGTTCTTGAGCCGCCAAGGTTGCCGCTGCCGCCCATTGGCAGGCGCTGAATCAACAGGCCTGCAGCCACTTGATCGTTGGCAGCCAACACCAAGGTGGTGTCGAGTTGTTCGCTTTGCAGCATGTAATGCGCCAACACATCACTGAAGCGTTTCAAGGGCTGTTTTTGATCGTCGTACAACGACACGATGCCTTGGTAAGGCTGTTGCCCAGGGCGGCGACCAACGGGGTCCAGCGTGATGGCGCAGCGACCCAAGTTGTTTTGATTGCACAGGTCTTCAAACGCCATGTGCGGTGTGACCTCGCCAATGGTTTTAGCGGTAGAGCGCACACACAAATCGGACTGCACCTCCACCACCGCGAGTTTGAGTGGGCCCTCGCCATGCAGTTGCAACACCAATGCGCCTTCAAACTTGATGTTGGCTTGCATCAAAACAGCCGCCGCGGTCATTTCTCCGAGCAATTGCCTGACCGGCGCTGGGTAAGGCCCGGTTTCCAAGTTGTTGGCACGGCGGCGCAGGATGTCTTGCCAACTGTCGGTCAAACGCACCAGCATGCCACGCACGGGCAGGCCCTCAAACAAAAATTTATGCAAAGCACTCATGGGTTCAATTTATTTTTTTCAAGCCCGCCAGATAGCGTTGGGCGTTTTGGATGTAGTGGCGGGCACTGGCACGCAGGCCTTCGATTTGTTCGGGGCTGAGTTGACGCACCACCTTGGCGGGGCTGCCCAGAATCATCGAGCCATCGGGAAATTCTTTGCCCTCGGTCACCAAAGAACCGGCGCCGACCAAACAGTTTTTGCCGATGCGCACGCCGTTGAGCACGATGGCACCAATGCCAATCAAGCTCTCATCACCAATGGTGCAACCGTGCAGCATCACTTTGTGACCAACCGTGACATGTTTGCCCACCACAACGGGCATGCCGTTGTCGGCATGGATGACAGCCAAGTCTTGCACGTTGCTGCACTCCCCGATCGAGATGGTTTCGGTGTCGCCGCGAATCACCGCATTGAACCAGACACTGGTGTTGGCGGCCAAGCTGACCGCACCCATGACGTCGGCGCTCTTGGCAATCCAAGCGCTGGCGTCTATCTGCGGAACGTGTTGATCGAGTTGGTAAATCGCCATGGTGTGTGCTTTCGGTGGGTCTTTCTACAATTGTAGGGATGGAACTGCGCGCATCTGCTTTAAAGGTCTTGTGCATCAGCGACCCGTGCGACAAGGTGCAGGCGCTGCAGTCGCTATGGGCCATGCACACGGCACAACCCATTCAGCCTGATGGCTTTGCTTGCAACATGGCGGCTCAAGGGCCCGACAGCTTTGGCTTATTCCTGAATGCCCAAACGCAGTTGAGCACCGCCGGTTTGGTGGTGCCCGGTCGCCCTGACCATCCCCGGCTGTGCCCACCGCAGCAAGTACCGACGCGCTCGGTGCACACCGATGCAGGCTTGGCAGCCATGGTGCACGCCATATGTCATATCGAGTTCAACGCCATCAATTTGGCGCTGGATGCCATTTGGCGCTACCCCGACATGCCCACAGCCTATTACCTCGATTGGTTCAGAGTGGCCTATGAAGAGTCCACTCACTTTGTTTTATTGCAGGACTTGCTGCAACAGATGGACCATGCTTATGGTGACTTCGAGGCGCACGACGGCCTGTGGGCCATGTGCGAAAAAACCGCTGACGATTTCTTGGCCCGCATGGCCTTGGTGCCACGCACCTTGGAAGCCCGCGGCTTGGACGCCACGCCACTGATCCAATCCAAATTGAATCTCTCCCAATCGGTGCACGCAAAAGCCTTCAAACCCATCTTGGACACGATCTTGCACGATGAAGTGGGTCATGTGGCGATCGGCAACCATTGGTTTCGATGGTTATGCGCCCAGCAACAACGCGACCCCCTCATGCACTACCCCGCATTGGTGAAGAAACATACCGCTCCGCGCTTGAAACCGCCCTTCAACCAAGAAGCGCGTTTGCGTGCGGGCTTTACGCAAGAAGAGATCGATTGGCTGATGGCGCAGCGGGTTTGAATCGCTGAGCCCCTGAACGCAAGGACTTATCCCCGAGGATGGTGTTGCGCATGCAGCGATTTCAAGCGTTCCCGCGCCACATGGGTGTAGATCGTGGTGGTGGAAATATCAGCATGACCCAGCAACATTTGCACGGCACGCAAATCGGCACCGTGGTTGAGTAAATGCGTAGCAAAGGCATGGCGCAAGGTGTGCGGTGACAGCGGTACGTGAATACCAGCCAGCACAGCGTATTTTTTAATCAGCATCCAAAACATGACCCGGCTCATCGCACGACCGCGCTGCGTGACGAACACCGCATCGCTGTGATGCTTGCCCAGCAGCACGCCCCGCGCATCGGCCAGATAACGCTGTAACCAATCGCCGGCTTCTTCACCAAACGGCACCAAGCGTTCTTTGTCGCCTTTACCGGTGACCCGCAACACCCCTTCGCGCAAATTCAAACTCAACAAGGGTAAATCGACCAACTCGCTCACACGCAAACCGCTGGCATAGAGCAACTCCATCATGGCGCGGTCACGCAAGCCCAAGGCGGTGTCGACATCGGGGGCATGCAGCAGGTTTTCCACTTGTTGCTCAGTCAAACTTTTTGGCAAACGCTGCGGTTGCTTGGCTGACAAGAGTTTCAAGGTGGGGTCTGTTTGCAAACGGTTGTCGCGTAACGCCCAACGGTAAAAACGACGAAACACCGTCATGCGCCGGTTTGCGCTGCTGGCCTTGGTGTCATGGTGACGATGCGCAAAATAACTTTGAATATCGGGCTCTTGGGCATCCGACAATTGGCGGCCCTGGCTGTGCAACCAAACAGCCAAGCCGTTCATGTCGCGCCGGTAGGCAGACAGTGTGAGTTTGGACAAACCATCTTCCAGCCACAGGCTGTCGATGAACGCATCGATCAGCGGATCGTTGTGCTCAGTCGAGTTTGAGCTTTTGGTCATCGACCACCTTTTTGTAAAGGGTGTATTCGGCTTGGAGCTGAGCGGCAAATTGAGCCGGGCTGTTGGCCACCACTTTGGAGCCCGTGGCCTCGATGCGCTTGACCACAGCGGGGTCTTGCAGCACTTTGCGAAAGGCGTTGTTGAGTTGGGTTACCAGCGCAGCCGGTAAGCCCTTGGGCCCCCAAATGCCATAGAGCGCGGTGCGGTTGACCGGCTCGAGGCCCAGTTCTTTGAAGGTGGGCACCTGGGGCAATTCGGCCACCCGTTCCGGTGCGGCCACGGCGATGGCGAATAACTTTCTGTCTTGGATGAAGGGCAACGCCGACGGCAAATTGTCAAAGATGATGGGTACTTGACCGGCCACGGTGTCACGCAAGGCCGGTCCGGCACCGCTGTAAGGAATGTGCACTACACGTGTTTGAGTCAGGCTTTTGAACAACTCCATTTGCAAATGCGCCACCCCGCCTGCACCTGAAGATGCGTAGTCGTACTTGCCGGGTTGGGCTCTCAACACCTTCAACATGCTGGCCATGTCTTTTGCAGGGAAAGAGGCGTGCACGGCCAGCACATTGGGCGTGGCCATCATGTTGATGATGGCTGTGAAATCGGTAAGCGGGTTATAGGGCAGTTGCGGATTGATGGCCGGGTTGGTCGCGGCACTGGAGAGTGTGGCCAACCCCAAGGTGTAACCATCGGCAGCGGCGCGGGCCAATTCTGCTGCACCCACCACGCCCCCGCCGCCGGGCTTGTTCACCACCACCACGGTTTGACCCAATAGCTTGCCCAAGGGTTCGGCCACGGTGCGCGCAATCAGGTCGGTGGTGCCTCCGGTGGCGAAGGGCACCAGCAGCTGTATTGGTTTCACGGGATAAGTTTGTGCCGACGCAAAGCTTGCAAGCAAACACGTCAGTGCAAGCAGGCCGCGACGCATCAGACCACCACAGGCTCGGGCTCGAGCCGAATGCCAAAACGCTCGTAGACGCTGGTTTGAATCGCTTTGGCCAAGGTCATGACCTCGCCGCCGGTGCAGGGATTGCTGCGCCCGCCTTTGTTGACGATGACCAAGGCTTGGCGCTCATAGACCGCCGCATGGCCCACGCTTTTGCCGCGCCAACCGCAGGCGTCGATCAGCCAACCCGCAGCGAGCTTGATCCGGCCATCGGCCAGGTGGTAGTGCACCAACTTTGGTTCGCGGGCAATGATGTCGGCGCATTGTTCTGGCGAAACGGTCGGGTTCTTGAAGAAACTTCCTGCGCTGCCCAGGTGCTCGGGGTCGGGCAACTTGGCGCGGCGAATCTCACAGACCCAGTCAAAGACCTGCTGCGGTGTGGGGTGGACCACCCCGTAATGGGTTTGTTTTTTCGTGAGGTCAAGATAACTCACCTCGCACTGCCATTTTTTGGGCAGACGAAACCGCACCTGTGTGATGAGTGCACGGCCCAAGAGGCCCAAATCGCGGCTGTCGGCGGCCGCGTGTTTGAAGACCGAATCGCGGTAGCCAAAAGCGCATTGCGCCGCATTCAGGGTGAAGCTTTGGCCGGTATGCAAGTCCACGGCATCTAAAGATTCGAAGCGGTCTTGCAATTCCACGCCGTAGGCACCGATGTTTTGCACGGGTGACGCGCCCACCGAACCAGGGATCAGGGCCAGGTTTTCCAGACCCGGCCAACCTTGCGTCAAGGTCCATTCAACAAATTCATGCCAGTTCTCACCGGCTGCGGCTTGCACCACCCAGGCTTTCTCGTCCTCCGAGACGAGCTGTTTGCCCATCAACTCGATCTTGACGACCAGTGGTTTGATGTCCCCGGTGATCACGATGTTGCTGCCCCCGCCCAGCACGAAATGCGGTTCAAGGCGCTGCGGGTTTTGCAAAAAAGCTTGGACATCGTCGTCGCTGCGCAGGCGCAGCAAGCGCTCGGCGCGGGCGGCGATGCCAAAGCTGTTGTGGGGTTGCAGCGGAACGTTGCGCTCAATAATCATGTGAGAATTGTCGCACCCTGAACTTCTGAAGTAGCGACCATGCCCTCTTTTGATACTGTTTGCGAAGCCGACGTGGTGGAAGTGAAAAACGCGGTGGAAAACACCGCCAAAGAAATCGGTACCCGTTTCGATTTCAAAGGCACCTCGGCGGCCATCGAACTGAAAGAAAAAGACATCACCCTGATTGGCGACAGCGACTTTCAGTTGCAACAAATCGACGACATCTTGCGAAACAAATTGGCCAAACGCAACGTGGACGTGCGGTTTTTGGACAAAGGCGATGTGCAAAAAATCGGCGGCGACAAGGTCAAGCAGGTGGTGAAAGTGCGTGAGGGCATCGCGACGGAAGACGCCAAAAAAATTCAGCGGCTCATTAAAGACAGCAAGCTGAAGGTGCAGGCGGCAATTCAGGGCGAGTCGGTGCGGGTGACCGGGGCCAAGCGCGACGACTTGCAAGCTGCCATGGCGCTGATCCGAAAGGACATGACGGACCTCCCCCTCACTTTTGACAATTTCCGAGATTAAGTTTCAGCTTGCCCGATGTGCTGGGTTGGGCGCGCCAAGCGAACGTCGCAGCTTTGCTGCGGTGAGCGGCGTTTGAGCCCAGTGTGGCGGGCAAGCCGGCGGGTCTTCCTTGTGTTCATTGAAGCCACGATTGCGCCGCCCGCCATGGGGACGCATTTTTCTGGTCTTTCGCTCAAAAAATGGTCCCCAAGTCGTGCGGCTTTGAAGTGATGTTTCGGCGCACGGTGAAATGGTTTGAGCGCCATCGCTTACGACAACTTCGCCAGCTCATCAAACCACTTCAGCTTGACCGACGTGCTGGGTCAAACGTTTAACGAACGTCGCAGCTTTGCTGCGGTGAGCGGCGTTTGAGCCCAGTGCGGCGGTCAAGCTGCGTGTATTTCAAGGACGGCAGACGAGCCCAATGTGGCGGACAAGAGCCGAAAATCAAATGGAATCTGACCCCAATTTCTGACCCCCGATGCGGCTCTCTTCGCCGCGCAGAAGCTTGGCGATATTGCCTTGGTGCCGCCACACCAAGATGGCGCTCATCACCACCGTGGCCAACAACACCGCATCATCGGCATACCAAACCAATCGGTGCCCGAGAAAATAGTAAGCCGGTGCAAACACCGCGCTGGCCAAGGCCGCCAAGGACGAATAGCGCGAGAAAAATGCCACGATCAACCAAGTCGCCAAGGTGGCCAGCCCCAAAAACGGCTCAATACCCAACAACACACCCGCTGCGGTGGCCACGCCCTTGCCGCCTTGGAAGCGGAAAAACACGGGCCAGACATGCCCAATGAACGCGGCCAAGGCCACCAAGGCCACGCTGCCCTCAGCCAAACCATAGTGCGCGCCGAAGTGCACGACGGCAAACACCGGCAACCAACCCTTGACACCATCAAGCAGCAAGGTCAGCAAAGCCGCTGCTTTATTGCCCGAGCGCAGCACGTTGGTGGCGCCTGGGTTGTTGCTGCCATAAGAGCGGGGATCGGCCAGACCCATGACACGGCTGACCACCACCGCGAAAGACACCGAGCCCATCAGGTAAGCGAGCACCGTGGCCAAGGCCGGGTGCAGCATTTCAATCGGGAAATTCATGGCTTAGATGGCGGGGTCGCGCAGGTCCCAGCGGATGGCGTCGATGGCAGCCAAGACCTCAGGCGACAACTTGGTGCCCCAGGCGTTCAAGTCTTCATCGAGTTGCGCCACCGATGTCACGCCAATGATGGTGCTGGCCACGCGCCAATTGGTGTAACAAAACGCCAACGCCATTTGGGTGGGTGTCATGCCGTTGGCGCGCGCCAAGGCGTTGTAGCGGCGCGATGCCTCGAGGGCTTCGGGGCGGCCCCAGCGCTGCCGGCGCATGCTTTCATACTTGGCGATTCGGGCTTCTGGCGGTGCATCGGGACCGGTGATGCCGGATTGGTCGTACTTGCCAGTCAGCAGGCCAAAGCCCAGCGGCGAATAGGCCAACAAGGACACATCCAAGCGGTGCATGGTTTCGTCCAAGCCGTTGTCCAGAATCCGGTTCACCAAGCAATACACGTTTTGCACCGCTGCGATGCGCGGCAATTGGTGTTGCTCGGCCAAGCGCACAAACTCGTGCACGCCATAGGACGTTTCATTCGACAACCCGATATAGCGCACTTTGCCTGCTTTCACCAGCTTGCTCATGGCTTCCAGTTGTTCATGGATCGAGGTCACCGAGCGCTCTTTGCTCGGTTCGTAATACATCGCGCCGAAGATGGGGGCATGGCGCTCGGGCCAGTGAATTTGGTAGAGGTCGATGACGTCGGTTTTCAGGCGCTTCAAACTGGCGTCACAAGAGGCCAAGATGTCCGCCGCGGTCATGCCCTCGCCGGCGCGCACCCAAGGCATGCCGCGTGACGGGCCCGCCACTTTGGTGGCCAGCACCATTTTTTGGCGCATTCCGGGGCGTTTGGACAACCAGTTACCAATGTAGGTTTCAGTGAATCCAAAGGTGTCGGCGGTTGGCGGCACGGCATACATCTCGGCAGTGTCGAAAAAATTCACACCACGCTCAATGCTGTGGTCCATGATGGTGTGGCTGCTGGCTTCATCCACCTGCTGACCAAAAGTCATGGTTCCCAAGCAAATAGGGGTGACGTGCAGATCGCTTTGACCCAAGCGAACGGGGGTGAGGCTGAGTTTGTTCATGATTCAGAGTTTAAGGGGGACTGACTGGCATTCGCGCGACAGGGCGTGGGACGGCTTTGATTGAAAATCCGCCGATCTGATCTCGCCCCTTCAATGACAGGACAAGCCGATATGCCCCCTCACCCAACCGCCATCGTCACCGGGGCCGCACGCGGCATCGGACTGGCCACCACGCAACTTTTCTTGGACAAGGGCTACCGAGTGGCCATGGTGGACCGCGACAGCGAGGCCTTGCACCAAGCTGTGCAAAGCCTGCAAAACGTGCTGCCGGTGGACTGCGATGTGTCCGACGAGCAGCAAGTCGCTGCGATGGTGAAAAGCGTTCTGGCGTGGTCGGGGCGGATTGACGCCCTGGTGAACAACGCGGGGGTGGCCGACTTTGGGCCGATCGAAGAAACCACGTTCGCGCGCTGGCAAACCGTGATGCGCACCAACTTGGATGGCGTTTTTTTGTGTTCGCAAGCGGTGATTCCGTCGCTGCGCAAATGCAAAGGCAGCATCGTCAATATCGCGTCCATCTCGGGACTGCGCGCCTCTACACTGCGCGTGGCCTATGGCACTTCAAAAGCCGCGGTGATTCAGCTCAGCAAACAACAAGCGGTGGAGTTGGGTGAATATGGCATTCGCGTCAACTGTGTGGCTCCCGGACCGGTGAAAACCAAGCTTTCCATGGCGGTGCACAGCCCCGAAATCATCAGTGCCTACCATGATGCGATTCCGCTCAACCGGTATGGCAGCGAGGCCGAGATTGGCCGCGTGATCGTTTTTTTGGCGTCCGAGGAAGCCAGCTACCTCACGGGGCAAGTGGTGGCGGTGGACGGCGGGTTTGAGGCGACGGGGGTGGGTTTGCCCGCGCTCAGGGCTTGACTTTTTGTGCCCGCTCTTCTTCCCTCAACCTCAACACCCGCCGCTGCACTTTCCCCGTCGTCGTCATCGGCAACTGATCAATGAATTCAATCTCTTTGGGGTATTCATAGGGCGCCAGCAGGCCGCGTACATGCTGCTGCAGCACTTGCACCAAAGCGTCTGAGGCGGCAAAGCCGGCAGACAAGACCACGTAAGCCTTGACCAGATTGCCGCGCTCGTCGTCGGGCTTGGGCACGACAGCGGCGTTGGCCACCGCGGGATGTTTGACCAAACAGTTTTCAATTTCGCTCGGGCCAATGCGGTAGCCTGCTGCTTTGAACACATCGTCAGCACGGCCCTGATACCAGAGGTAACCGTCGGCGTCACGGGTGGCCAGGTCGCCAGTGCGGCACCAGTCGCCGTCGTACTTGCGGGCGGTGGCCTCGGGTTGGCCCCAGTAACCCAAAAAGAAAATCGGGTCGGGGTCGCCGTGCATATCCATGCGATGCAAGGCCACGTCACCGGGCACGCCCACGGCGCACTCCCCACCATCTTCATCAATCACCGCCACCCGGTGTCCGGGGTAAGCGCGGCCCATGCTGCCGGGCTTGGCTGACCAACCCACACCAATGCTGGTCTCGCCGTTCATGGCGCAATTGCCGACGATGTAGTTCACCTCGGTCTGGCCAAACATTTCATTGACGGTCACACCCAGCGCCTGTTGGCAATAGTTGAAAACCGCGTCGCCCACGGCCTCACCCGCACTCATGATGGCTTGCAAATCGAGTTGAAATTGCGTGCTCGGATGCGGGTAGGCCTTCATCATGGCCTTCAAGGCTGTTGGAAACAAAAAGGTGTGGGTGACGCGGTGTTGTTGCATCAAGCCAAACGCCAAATCCGCCGAAAACCGCC
>Ga0187843_10000525_pt1 | contig 27095 bp, 22 predicted proteins | sample SpaLakP09_SKY_43_FD_134516 | JGI IMG/M metagenome (GOLD analysis project Ga0187843, IMG submission 134516) | Oligotrophic lake water microbial communities from Sparkling Lake, Wisconsin, USA - SP09_SKY_43 | ecosystem: Environmental > Aquatic > Freshwater > Lake | place: USA: Sparkling Lake... | reverse complement strand
TAAATTGGCGGCGCAACCATGGACTGTCGCCATTTGTGCTGATGCCTCACGCCAAATCGGCAGCGGCCATTTGATGCGTTGTCTCAGTCTTGCCAAAGCACTTTCGCAAATTGGCGCAGAGGTGCGGTTTTATTACGCCGCTTGGCCTGGACATGCCGATGCTTGGTTAAATGCCCAAGGTTTTCATGGCGAATTGCTCGACTTTGCTGTCGACAGTTTTTTAGCTGATCACGACGCCAAGGACAACGCCAATATTTGGTCAACGTTATGGCAGCAACACTATGGCCAAGCTTGTGTTAAAGCTTGGCAGCCGTGGCTTCAAAGCTTAAATGCTGAGGCAGTACCGGTCGACAATACCCAAACTACCCCTTCTGGTATTCGCCAAATTGATTGGTGCATTTATGACAACTATGGTTTAGCCGCTGATTTTGTTGACGTGATTAGACCCTGCTGTCGTCAAGTCATGGCTATCGATGATTTGGCTAATCGCCAGCATCCGGTCGATTTGCTGCTTGACCAAAATGCCGTTGTTGGCATGGAAAATCGTTACCAACCATGGGTGAACGCTAGTTGCCCGCAGTTGCTCGGACCAAAGTACGCGCTATTACGGCCAGAGTTTTATCCGAGTTCAGCCCAAGTAACTGAACAAACACCAAGTACACGCAGCCTGCAACAGGTCCAGCGGATTTTAGTGAGTATTGGCGGCAGCGATACCGTGGGTCTTACCGAAAAAGTATGCTCACTTATTTTCAGTCAACAGGCTTATGTCGCCATTGCACTTGATGTCGTCGTAGGCAGTGCTTACGACAAAATCGCTGAGCTAACCGCGCTTATTGCTTCACGCGCTAACAGCCAATTATTTATTCAAACCAATGACATGGCGACATTAATGCGCCAAGCCGATCTTGCCATTGGCGCTGGCGGCAGCAGTCAATGGGAGCGGGCATTAACTCATTTACCCTCAATAGTTGTCGCCGTCGCCGACAATCAGCAACCCGGCTGTGAGTACTTACAACAGTTCGGCGCCATAAAGTATCTGGGAAGAGTTGAGCAAGTTACTGATGAAGCGCTGCTCACTGCCCTTGCAGAACTGATCCGCAATAAAGATTTGCGGCAAAATTTGACAGAGCGTGCTTATGCCCTGATGGAGATGAACGACAACCATGCATCACTAGCGGCGATAACAGTCAATCAATCCGGCGCGGAAAAAGTCGCGAGACAATTGCGCTTTCTTTCCACGTTATCGAGCTTAAAACTGCGTCAGGCAGAAGCTCAAGATGCCGAGTTGTTATTTACTTGGGCAAACGACCCTTATGTTCGCGCCATGGCATTTAGCAAAGCGCCGATTGCCTGGGCTACGCATTTAGCCTGGTTTGAGCAAAAATACCAAGATGCCAATACTGATATCTGGATCTGTGAACAATTTGGCCAAGCCGTCGGTCAATGCCGGTTAAACGCCGTTGCGCCCGCAATTGGCGAAATTCACTTGAATCTAAATCCCGCTTGTCGCGGTATGGGATTGGCGGCGGCAATGATCAGCAAAGCCTGTCAAGCATCAATGGCACGTCATCACTGGCACGAAATTCATGCTGTGGTGAAATTAAATAATCAAGCATCCTTACGCGCCTTTATCCGCGCTGGTTTTCAGCCAACTCGACAAGAACACTGTTATGGTGAAGAATGTCAGTGGTTTAGTTTTAGCCCAACGCCAATTGCAAAGAGTTAATTATGTCAAAAATAGTCACTATTGATGGCCGTGCTATCGGCGATGGTCATGCGCCTTATATCGTTGCAGAGCTTTCCGCCAACCATCAAGGCAATTTACAAATCGCCCTCGATACCATCAGCATGGCGAAAGCACAAGGCGCTGATGCGGTAAAGCTGCAAACCTATGAAGCGGATACTATTACACTGAATAGCACGCTTGATGATTTTATGATTTTCGAAGGCCCTTGGGCTGGTGAATCACTCTATTCATTGTATGAAAAAGCGCAAACACCGTTTGCTTGGCACAAACCGCTATTCGAGCATGCGCGAAAAGTTGGGATCACCGCTTTTAGTACCCCATTCGACGAAACTGCTGTTGATTTATTAGAAGATTTAAACGCACCAGCCTATAAAATTGCCTCGTTTGAGCTTATCGATCTACCGTTAATTGCATATGTTGCAGCAACAAAAAAACCGATGGTGATGTCGACCGGCATGGCCAATCTTGAAGAAATCGCCGAGGCAGTGGCCACAGCCCGCGATAATGGCTGCCAAGAACTTATTTTATTGCACTGCATTAGTGGTTACCCCACGCCCGCCGAACAGGCAAATTTACGCACTATTCGTGATTTGGCCGAGCGCTTTCAAGTGGTTGGTGGCCTTTCTGATCACACACTTGGCACAGCAGTCAGTGTCGCCAGTATTGGCATGGGTGCAAGTTTTATTGAGAAACATTTTATTCTAGATCCTGCGCTTGGCGGGCCAGATGCGGCCTTTTCCATTACCCCAAGCCAATTGAAACAACTTTGCGATGACTGTCGCACAGCCTATGTTGCACAAGGGCAAGTCAACTATCAACTCCTCGGCGCAGAGCAACAAAACTTACGGTTTCGTCGCTCCATTTATGTCGCCAAAGATGTTGCAGCAGGTGAAGTTTTCACTACCGAGAACATCCGTCGCGTGCGCCCTGGCTTTGGTTTAGCGCCAAAACATTATGCAGAGTTATTAGGTAAAACCGCGGCGACCGATGTCAAAGCAGGAACGGCAATGCGCTGGGATTTGGTGGAAAAATGAGTCAGTAAAGCTTTGCTACGAAGGCCTAGCCTTCGTTTGGCGCAAAAGGAAACTTCGGTTAAAACGTTGGTTTTAATAAAATTTGCCCACCGAAGCCACGTTTAAAGTGGCTAATGGTTAGTTCTTTTTCCGAAGCTGCAGCACCATGAGGATGCGGCTGCCCAGCAAAATAAACTTCTCCAAATTCAAAGCTATTACAACCCAAACTTTGCGCGTGCATCATGGCTCGCCACACCAAATCATGCGATACCGGCACGCTGAATTTATCGCGATCGTAGACGCCAACGCCATAATAACAACTGCTGGCGTTGTGAATAAAAAAGCCGGTGGAAATAAGTTCACCGTCCGCACTTTCACCATAAAGCGCAAAGGCTTCGCCAGCCATCAACATCTGCGCCTGTCGCCGCCAACTTTCACTACTGCGCGTCTCGCGCCCAGCGATACGGATATGAAATAACCGCATCGCTTCGAGGCAATCTGCTGTGGCATTGGTTTTATCGAGCAACTGATAACGCAAATTAGCTTGCCCCCACTCAATGTTACTCAAATACACTGGGCGCAAATCGGCTGAAATTTGTTCACTTGCCTGAGTTAAATCGATTTGTTGCACGGTCGCCAACTGACAAGCATAGCCTTGTTGTAATAACCAAAGTGCCATTGGATCTAGAGTTAAACTGCTCGGTTGATAAATCCAGCGCTGATACAGCCCAGTTTGTTGCCAGCGTTGGAATTCCTTGAGTAGAACCTTCCAGCAACCTTTGCTGGCGCGCTCGGACAAATCTTTGGCGATTTCAATCTGCATGGGTAAACCCCAATAACAGATCTGCTTGGCGGCTAAAGACACCGTCATAAAAACTCGCGCTAGAATTTGCGTGCCAAGCACCACCACAAAAGACTCATCATGCCAGTCACTTTGCAAATACTCGCGATAGTAAGCTAATGAATTTTCTTGATAAAGCGGAGAGACCGTCGCCGGTAAAGGACGGTAATACTGAACATATTTGGTATCGTGGCAACGAATAATATTCACTTGCGCGCCGTCACAATCAAGTACTCCAGTGTTTGGCTTTGGCTGTTATAAGTGCGAGTTTGCTTTTCGATACTGATCTCGCGAAAGCCGACGTCGGTTAAAAGTTGCTGGTAGATAGCAGTTGATAATAAACAGGTTTGCCCGTTACCCGCCAGCGGCAAGCCACTTGGAATATCGACGACAGTGCGCTCATCGACCATCTCACTGACGGCTTGGCGTATAAAGCCATTTTCTGCCAAATGGTATGAGAAGAACTGACCGCCTTCTTGCAAACAGCGATGGGCTTCAGTAAGTGCTGCGGCGTGTTGCGCAAGCGTCAAATGTTGCATGGATACCACGTCGAAAACCACATTAAAGCTACTATTTTCAAAGGGTAATGCGGTCATATCCGCCAATTGCAGCTTGGCTTGAACTTGCCAAATATCCAGCATCGTTTGGCAAAGGGCAATACCAGATGGCGCAAAATCGATACCGGTAACGTCAAAACCTTCTCTGGCCACAAACCATAAATTCGCCCCGCTGCCGCACCCTAGCTCCAACATTTTGATATTTGCTCGAGTCGCAGCGTCAGCTCGAAAGAAATTACCGGCGATAAACCCGATCAATTGCTCGTTTGGGTAACGTCTTTGGCTGGCAAAACCACGGGTTTGATACAACTGTTCGAATACGTTCATCAGTGCCTCCGTTTACAGTAAATCCATCAAATAACATTCTTGGTCATCGACTTCATTGAGTACACCACGATATTTTATTTTTGCAGCCTGTAAATACTCAATAAAAACCGCCATAGTGCGTTTAGTTAGCACGAGTGTTTGCTGCTCATCATCAAAGCTATATAAACACAAGCGGATCACAGAATGAGCGTAAGTTATTGAACCTTCCAATAAAAAATACAAATGACGGAATTTCGTATGGCTATGCGCAAATAAAAACCGCGCTTGTTCACGCAAGGCGATACTCATTTCCTTGCGACTGGAAAAATCACGGTCAAGGTAAGCAATGAGTTCATCACATAAAGTAGCAAAATCATCAATGGCAAGCCAAGCTTCGTAGACATCATGATCAAACTCGCGAACGGCGAACATCTCATTTTTAATGTACGACACCAACTCGGCTTTTGGCCGACGATTAGGGGCCAACATCACGTCAGCAATCGGAAGCGCTTCTGCACCACCAATCCTCGCGCCATCAGCGGTATTGTAGGCTTTAGTGCGCGGGTATAACTTCAACAAGCACTCAAGGTAGAAGCGGCCAGTGTTAAAGAAAGCGGTACTATAAATTTCCCCACCAAAGTTACCGTCGACTTTAATTTCGCCCGCCCGAACTAACTCGCCAATTGCTGCTTTTTCATTACCATCGGCATCGTAATAGACGCTGTGTTTCGAGTGGTGATGATCTCGACGACGATAGCCATTATCTGTACCGAACATATAAATATCGCGAAAACCCAGGGTACAGCCGTAGGATAGCGCTGTATTACCAACCAGTGGATTACAGAACTTCAACTCGGTGAAGTCAAAACCTCCGGGTACAAACAAATGCGATAACACAGTACCTGGTTCTGTTTGTTTGTAAGCCATGCCTGCCCACTTAAACAACTTAAATGCGCCTGGATGCATAATATTGGCGGATAAAAAGCTGATTTTCGCCAAATCTTCCGCTGCCACAAAACGAACTAACCAATCAGTTGTGAACTTAGTGCGTTCAATCTCAAAGTGAAAATCTGGCACTATGCCATGTTGCAACAGTGGCACTATCGCGGAACCACAAGCAAAAATTACTGCAGTCTCTTGAAATTCTTTAATGGTTTCTAACGAATAATCCAGCGATGGGCCATTGGCGCAGATAAACACCGGGGTATTGGCAAAATCACGAGGGATTGTCGCGTCTTTTTTTAACAGCGGAACCTGATTTTTTAAATTGTGGTAGTCGTGGGCGATACTAATAACGCCATCGTCAAAAAAGCCCCACCCGACAGTCAACATATGAAAGTCGTGTTGAAAACGCTCGATTATTTTTCTTAACGCATCACTTGGATAATGCTGATAAATCAAAGCATTAGCTGCATAGAATGAGCCTTTATCGCGAAGTTCGTTTAAGTAATCCGTGGTAAAATTCTCATAACTTGCGCCGATATTCAGCACCAAATAACCACCGGCATTAAACACCCGCTCAAGAATTGCCACCCAGTCCGTGACTAACAACGAGGCATAAAACCAGTCGAGATTGGGTTCACAAATGTATAAGTGGTCAAAACTAACTCGCGCAGTTAATTCTTCAATGTGATAGCCAAGGCCAACCCCGAAAATGACCCCTGCGCCCAAATGTTCTGGGATCCCCTGCAGTGGCGCTAGTTCATCGGCAACTTTGGTATATTCACCATACATCTTGTTCATGTAGTGGGTATGGATAAAGGTGTTTTGCACCACTTCATCTAAGCTGAAGGCAATCTTGGTGTAAAGTGGCTCACGGATATGCTTTTCAACTTGCGCTAAACACTGTGCTCTTGGATCTTCGTTATATAACCAAGAGTCAGTCGAAGCATCAAACAAGTTGGCCGCACCATCGGTACTTGCGATCATTTTTAAACTGACCGGTTTATACTCGGCAAACTCTTTGGCAATACCTGGCAAATAGCGAGCAAATGCCGCTAAATTTGCCGCTTTGCGCGCTATGCTGCTTTCGTTGAATTCGATATTTTGTTGGTGTTGCTGCGCAACTTGCTGCAATTGTTGTTCGAGTGCATTCAGTTGTTGTTGCAGCGCGTCCAAAGGCGAGGACTGACTCATGAGCGGTTATTCCTGTTGATAGAAAGCGACGGCTTTTTTTCCAACAGATAAGGTTCGAAGTTCACTGGCAATGCCAAGTTGCACCTTACTTAGGACGACCGTCATTTCTGCGTCAAAGCGTTGTATTTCTTTGTACATGGCTTCTAGCTGATGTTCAAGCTCGGCAGTAAGATTTTCCGGCAGGATCTGCCTGATTTGTTCTAAAAGTAGCTGGCGAGCACTGACTAACTCACTGACTAATGGCCAATTTGCCTCAGCACAAGCTTGCCGTAACTGCGAATTGCATTGACGAATTTCGTCACAATACGCAGCTACATCAATATTCATTAAGCGCCTACCCGCAGCGGTTCTGTTGGCACTTCGGCTAATGCCACAGGACGAATTTCATCCCATGCGCTTTTGATTTCACCTAATAAGAACATTACTTCATCAATTGCGGCATTATCTAAATTCACTGATGCATCATGGATCCGCCCCACCATGTAGTCATACAGTGACGCCAAATTGTTGGCAACGTCGCCGCCAATTTCAAAATCTAAGCTTGAAGACAATGAATTGATGATCGCAGAAGCTTTCGACAAACTTTCTGCTTTGCCCGCCAGATCACGGCGCTCAATTTGACCTTTGGCACGAGCAAGGCGATCTAAAGCGCCTTGCATTAACATCTGGATGATCCGATGTGGGTCTGCCGCTGATAATTCAGAACGTAAACTATCTTTGCTATATGCATTCATTCTGTGGTTATACATAACGACACCTTCTTAAGATTTACTAAAACCAGGTAAAGCCGAGAGCTGAGCCGAAACGTAATCGCCGGTTGAACGCATTTTTGCAATGGTTACATCCAACGTCGTGTACTGCTCACGCAAGCGCTTCTCAAATTGCTCCATCCGATAGGTGTGATCAAGGCTATCTTTTTGAACAGCACGTAAGCGCTCATTGAGGCTATCGGTTGTGCGTTTAATCACTCCATCAGTCGCTAAATACGTATCGGCCGTCTTTTTGAAAACTGTAGCTAAACCTGTAGAAGAAGTGAAAAAATTTCCGATATCAGCATAAGACTTGGTCATCGCTTCATCGAGGGTATTAACCGCCGTCGAATCAAGGCTCAACAAGCCATTTTTATCCAGTTTCATCCCCATATCAAACAAGGTTTTAATATTGCCTGACGCTGACGAATCCACACTCAAGGAGCGAATAAAGGTGTTTTTAATCGTCCGAATTGAAGTATCGCCCTGTAAAGCACCACCTACCGCAGTTTGTTCATTTATCACACCAACGACATCATTGAACGCTTTGATGAAACTTTCGATGCTTTTCTTCACGCCGGCTTTATCAGTTTCGACGTTCATCGTGATGGGCGAACCAGAGACAGTTTCTTTACTGACGGTAATGCTCATATCTTGAATGGCATTAGTGAATATATTTGATTCACTGACCGCTTCAATGCCATCAACTTTTATTTTTGCACTGCTCGCTCTATCTGCCAAAGCGATTTCCATACCGCCGGCACCGCCACCAAAAGCGGTCGTAGCGACTTTATTAAATTCCGCACTGCTACCGGTAATGGTCAAGTCATTGCTATCACCGGAAACATTGGAGGTCAACACCAAACGAGACTGCGGCGATGCACCACCAGTATTGATAATAGTGGCTGACACTCCGAAATTGGTTGACGAACTATTGATAGAATCACGAAGTTGAGTCAACGTCGCGCCAGGATCAACAGCTAAAGTGAAGTTTTTGCTGCCTGCGGCAAATGTTAAGTTACCGCCCGATGCGGATACCACATCATTGCCGGAAGCAAAAGACAAATCAGCACTGACAGCTCGGCTACCTTTGGCGAGGGACATCACATCAATATTAAATTTACCCGCAGCGGTTAAATTACTGGCTTCTGCCGTAAAATAAGTAGTGCCTGATGGCTGGTTAATATTGACGGTCCGGGCATTAAAAGTAGTCGGTTTTGACAATTTTTCGATGGCAGTTTGAAACGCCGACATCGCACCTTTTACCACACCCAAGCCTGACAAATTAACTTCTAAAGTCGATTTGCGCTTGGTAATTATCGCCTTCTTCGGCGTATCTTCAGCACTCACCGTTGCTTTAATGATTGATTCGAGATCTAACCCTGAACCGACACCTGCTGAAGTTACACTGGCCATGTGGTAAACCCTCTAGACTTTTGATTCAAACAGCAACCCTTTAACTTGGTCGGTGTTTTCAATGATATCACTTATTTTTTCGGCAACTTCCAAGAATTCTTTAGAAGGAATTTGGCGAATCACCTTTTTACTTTCTTCATCCACAACTTGGACAACTACAGAACCATTATGCTCTTGCGCAGTAAATTGCAGTTTCAGGTTCTGCATATTTGCAAAATCCGTGACAACACTGACTGCTTTCGGTAATGATTTCTTGGTTGCTGCTTTTTCGCTCTCGGAATCCGCAGGATCGCTCGTTTTTTCGGCAGCCTTATCGACATTTACCGCTGTTCCAGCAGATTGCGCATTGGTATCAGTTGGCTTCTTCGGTATTAAATCGGCAATAACTTGCCGGTTTTTCTCTGCAACATCTTGCGCAGTATAGAAATTTTGCGAAGAACCATTTACAGAAGCGATTGAGGACATAATTACCTCCCAGTTAAAAAAGGCCTGCCACAGCTTATGCGATGACAGGCACTCTTACATCAATTAACCCAGTAACGATAGTGCCTGTTGCGGTCTTTGATTAGACTGCGACAGGATTGAACTACTTGCTTGTTGCAAAATCTGCGCTTTGGTTAAAGCAGCAGTTTCAGCAGCAAAGTCAGCATCTTTGATCCGTGAGCGCGCAGCTGACAGGTTTTCAGAGATGTTCGACTGGTTACGAATGTTTGACGAGAACCGGTTTTGAATAGCACCAAGCTCTGAACGTTTTGCATCGATAGTACCAATCATAGCATCAACAGCAGCTAACATAGATTGGGCTTTATCAATCGAAGTGAATGATAGAGACGATGCATTAGCAAATGCAGTTGCAGCGCCTTGACCTGCGATAGTGCCAGCGATATCTGAAGCAACCGCAGCGATGTCGCTGACGTTGAAACTTGCCATGCTGATAGATGAACCATCAAATGACGACGCTGCTGTCATGGTAAAGCTGATTGTTTGTGCGGTATTCGCACCCACTTGGAATTGTGCGCTGAATGAACCGTCTAATAACGCTTTACCACCGAAAGTAGTATCTTTCGCTACGCGGTTTACTTCTTTACCTAACTGACGCAATTCTAATTGCAGTGCAGCGCGGTCAGAATCGGTATTCGAGCCGTTGGCAGCTTGCGCCGACAAGGTACGCATCCGTTGGAACATGTTACTCACTTCGTCCAATGCACCTTCAGCAGTTTGCGCCAAAGAGATACCGTCGTTTGCGTTACGGATACCTTGGTCTAAACCGTTGATTTGTGCTGTTAAACGACTAGAGATTTGCAGACCAGCAGCGTCATCTTTTGCGCCGTTGATCCGAGAACCAGACGATAAACGTTGAAACGCGGTATCTAACGCATTGCCAGAGTTTACTAACTGACGTTGTGCATTTAAAGATGACACGTTGGTATTGACATATAGAGCCATGGTATAGCCTCCTCATTAATGCTTGATTGGTTTTGGCTTTTTAATGGGTAAAGAGTTGAACCTCTCTTTACCCGAAAACCTAAACCGGCAGAAGCAAACTGACGTCCCGAACGTCTTTGTTAAATTGCCTCATGTTCTTTAACGGCAGCACTTTCTAAACCTTTAGGATTATTTTTGATTTATTTTGATTTATTTTTTGATGGGGGTGAAATGGCAAAAAACAGCAAATCAATATCTAGACATGAAACTATTGGCATGGTTAATGCTTTATAAATCTCGCATCTAACGCGTCAAAATTTTAACGGCCTCATGAACCGTCAAAATACGGCAGTAATGGATGCACGGTTAGTACACCTCAATTCGTCCCGAACGTCTAACCACTCTGAGCAGGCGGTTTGAACCACCGCCTGCTTTCCTTTATTTTGCAACCCTGCTTTTGATTTAATGTCTGTCTTACATCATCACTTCATCAACATACAACATAGCTCATATTCCAAGATCTACATATCCTGAGGCCTGGATACAAGACTGCTCATTACTGCTGCCGTATCAGAAATGCAAAAAGGACAAGGATTTGCTCCTTGCCCTTTTTATCGACTCGGGGTTCATTTCCTAAACCCCGAACACTCACTTTATTTTTAGTTTTGCAGCAGTGACAACGCTGATTGTGGTCTTTGATTAGACTGGGTCAATACTGTGCTGCTAGCCTGTTGCAAAATCTGCGCTTTGGTTAGTGCTGCAGTTTCGGCCGCGAAGTCGGCATCTTTGATGCGTGAGCGCGCTGCAGATAAATTTTCTTGAATATTGGCTTGGTTACGAATAGTTGATGAAAACCGGTTTTGCACCGCACCAAGTTCTGCGCGTTTCGCATCAATGGCACCAATCATGGCATCAACCGCAGCCAACATCGATTGCGCTTTATCCGTACTAGTGAATGACAGCGATGATGCGTTGGCAAATGCGGTTGTTGCGCCTTGGCCGGCAATGGTGCCAGAAATATCAGATGCAACTGCTGCGATATCACTGATATTAAAGCTAGCCATGCTCACTGCTGAACCATCAAAGGAACTGACCGCTGTCATGGTAAAGCTGATAGTTTGACTTGCGTTCGCTCCCACTTGGAACTGCGCACTGTAGGAACCATCCAGCAAATTTTTGCCGCCGAAGGTGGTGTCTTTTGCCACCCGGTTCACTTCTTTACCCAACTGACGCAATTCTAGTTGCAGCGCTGCACGGTCTGAATCGGTGTTTGAGCCATTTGCCGCTTGGGCTGCCAGGGTACGAATACGTTGGAACATATTGCTGACTTCATCTAACGCGCCTTCAGCGGTTTGCGCTAAAGAGATACCGTCGTTGGCGTTGCGGTTCCCTTGCTCTAAACCTGCGATTTGCGCAGATAAGCGACTAGAAATTTGCATGCCAGCAGCATCGTCTTTTGCGCTATTGATCCGGGTGCCTGATGATAAACGTTGAAACGCAGTATCTAATGCATTACCTGAGTTTACTAACTGACGTTGTGCATTTAAAGATGATACGTTGGTGTTTACATATAAAGCCATGATAGTTCTCCGGTTTATTCAATTTAGCGCATTTCGCTGCTGATACTTATGTATCGGAAAAGGCCCGGAAAACTTGAGACTTTTTTTCGAATTTCCATAGAAATTCTTCGCCTGGAGCTAGAATCTGCTCCGTGCGTGCCGCAGTTGCGGTAAAAAACCAGAATAAACCTAGCTAACTTATTGAAAATAATAAAATTAGCTAGAAATCTCTTCGACCTGAGTTAACCTTGTAACAACGACAGCGCGCCCTGGGGTCGCTGATTCGATTGCGACAAAATTGTCGAACTTGCCTGTTGTAGAATTTGTGCCTTCGTTAAGGCCGCAGTTTCAGCAGCAAAATCAGCATCTTTAATGCGAGAACGTGCCGCAGACAAATTTTCAGCAATGTTACTTTGATTGCGAATTGTTGCGCCAAGTCGGTTTTGCACCGCCCCCATTTCGCTGCGCTTGGCATCGATGGCGCCAATCATGGCATCAACAGCAGCGAGCATGGACTGTGCTTTGTCCACACTAGTAAACGACAACGCACTGGCATTGGCAAAAGACACCGACGCGCCTTGCCCCGCAATTGTCCCAGAAATATCGCTCGCAACTGCGGCGATATCACTCACAGCAAAGCTGTTTACATTGACACTGGAACCATCAAAACTTGAGATCGCTGTCACGGTAAAACTAATGGTCTGGTTGGTATTCGCGCCAACCTGGATAACTGCGTTAAAGCTGCCATCCATAATGGTGCGCCCACCAAAAGTTGTATCTTTAGATATTCGATTAATTTCTTTGCCAAGTTGACGAAGCTCAAGCTGTAATGCAGCTCTGTCGGCATCAGTGTTAGAACCGTTCGAGGCTTGCACTGCCAGTTGCCGCATCCGTTGAAACATACCCGACACTTCATCGATAGCCCCCTCAAGCGTTTGCGCGAGAGAGATCCCATCGTTTGCATTCCGATTGCCCTGGTTAAGTCCGGCGATTTGCGACTGTAAACGACTGGATATCTGCAAACCTGCAGCATCATCCTTTGCCGAATTGATCCGCTCGCCGGAAGATAAGCGCTGAAATGCCACATCCAACGCATTGGTTGAATTGGTCATTTGGCGCTGGGCATTCAGTGAAGACACATTTGTGTTTACATAGATTGCCATCGTAATCACCTGCCTGCTTCAAAACACACAAAAAACCGCCTTGACCAGCGCTGGTTTTTTGTGCAAAAATCCAGAGGTAAAAAGCAAAACTGCACCTACGGCTGCAACCAATTGAGGCAATTTTGCTTTTGGGTTAGTAGATTCAGTCCCGAACGTCTAACCACTCGAGGAAAAGGCGGCTTGAACCTCCGCCTTCTTCTTTTTATTAGCCTTGTAACAATGACAATGCTGATTGTGGTCTTTGGTTCGACTGGGTCAGAATTGTGCTACTTGCCTGTTGTAAAATCTGCGCTTTAGTCAGTGCCGCAGTCTCTGACGCGAAATCCGCATCTTTAATCCGTGAACGCGCTGCTGATAAGTTTTCTTGAATATTTGCCTGGTTACGAATAGTTGACGCAAACCGGTTTTGTACCGCACCAAGCTCAGCGCGTTTGGCATCAATTGCACCAATCATCGCATCAACCGCCGCTAACATTGATTGCGCTTTATCCACTGAAGTGAATGACAGTGATGACGCATTTGCAAACGCTGTCGCTGCACCTTGGCCGGCGATAGTCCCTGCAATATCAGATGCCACAGCACCGATGTCACTGACATTAAAGCTTCCCATACTGACTGAAGAACCATCAAACGAAGCGACTGATGTCATGGTAAAGCTGATTGTCTGCGCGGTGTTCGCACCAACTTGGAATTGAGCGCTGTAAGAACCATCTAACAATGTTTTACCGCCGAAGGTGGTGTCTTTTGCTACGCGGTTAATTTCTTTACCCAATTGACGTAACTCAAGTTGCAGTGCTGCGCGGTCAGAATCTGTGTTTGAACCGTTGGCAGCTTGTGCTGACAGCGTACGGATCCGTTGGAACATGTTACTCACTTCATCCAACGCGCCTTCAGCAGTTTGCGCTAAAGAGATACCGTCGTTGGCGTTACGGTTACCTTGTTCCAGACCGTTGATTTGTGCAGACAAACGGCTAGAAATTTGCAGGCCTGCAGCATCGTCTTTTGCGCCGTTGATGCGAGAACCTGAAGATAAACGTTGAAACGCGGTGTCCAGGGCATTCCCTGAGTTAACTAATTGCCGTTGTGCATTCAAAGATGACACGTTGGTGTTTACATATAAGGCCATGATTTATCTCCTGGTTTTCGCTTATTCGTGCAATTTGATTGCTGATACTTATGTATCGGTTACAGCAGGAAAACATTTAGCGGAAATTTGAAATTTTTTAATTTACTTTCAGTTCCCGCAGGCAACCCAAACTGCACCTGTTGCTTATGTATCGGAACAACGAGCGAAATCTTTAAACCAAATAGCCATCATTTTGCGATTTTTTCAGCTGAATAGCATTCAAGCGCCAGACTATCCCCAAAAAACTTGAAGATGTCGTTTCAGCAGGAAATCAGCGGACTTAAGGCTGGGGTTAGTGAGCACAAAGCAACAACCCCTAACGCAGCATCCATGGTTTTCCACGCCCGAGGGCACAGTGCTGATGAGTTATGTCTGGGCAGTTCAATACCCACTCAACCTCAAGATACTCGTTTTGAGCTGCTGTGGAAAAGCCATTTGCGCCACGTGCAGCAACGGGGCTAAAAGCATCTTTAAGTTGTTTGGGTATATACCCAAACAACCTGAAGATACTCGTTTTGAGCTACTGTGGAAAAGCCATTTCAACCACTTGCAGCAACGGGGCTAAAAGCCCTTGAAGCCGCGTTAGTGCTTGTCGCTTTGGAATAACCAAAGCTTCCAAACGCTGCCTTGCCTCAAGCACTTTTATCTCCCGCAAAAAAAGCATCGTCAAGTTGATTGGGTATATAGCGAGTATCTTCAGGTTGTTTGTGTATACGCCAATGACCGGCGCTATGAAATAAGCGCGATGCAATGACAAATGTTTAGAAATGGGCTGTTGGTGATAAAAGCGATTGGAACGCGGTTATTTGCGGGATTTCTCCCGCAAATTTTTTAGCGAAGATAGTCAAATAAGCTAGTGCTAGTCACACGATTAAAAGTTTGCTGTACTGCAGAAAGTGCAGTTTCTTGTTTGGTTAATTCGGTAATGGCTTCGGCGTAATCGACTTCATACAAATCAGCACGAAATGCTTTGTTGCTAATTTGCAGATCATCATTGCCACCTTCGATGTTATCCACCAGATTTTGTCGACCACCAATCCCTGACATCGCCCCATCAATTTTCACCGCGGCGCCATCAATTTGCGCTAATGCGTCTGACATCGATTCTTTTAAGGCGGTACCACTGACCTGACCCACTTCAATCGCATTAATAATATCGGTTAAGGTATTTAAAATATTACTTTTTTCCGGCGTTTTTAATGAAAAATCCACTTGGGCAGGCCCTGCGCCGTTCACCGTCATTTTTAAACCATTAAAACTGATTTCACTGCCTGAAATAAAAGCGCCAGTGACCGCGGGACTTAGACTGGCGCCATTACGCTGAATTTCATAGTTATTCGCACCGTTGATGACCACCTGAAAATTGTTATTGGCAGGAATTAATGAGTCATAGTTTTGCCGATAAAAATCATCAAATTGGCTTTGATTACTGATATTAAATACCGCTGAAGTTGCGCCACCACTGACCACTGGAGCAGTGGTCTTGCGACGCGCATTGACGTCTTCAAACACAAACTTACCACTGTCATTGCTGGCTAATGCCACTGACGGTGAAATTTGCAGTTTCTTCTGCCCCTCATCGCCGTAATAAGTATATTTACCAGTGGCCGGATCTAAATCATACGCTTGAGTTTCATCTTGGAAACCAGAAAACAGATATCCGCCATCCGCATCCTTTTGATTCATTAAATCAAAGATCTGCGAGCGCATATTTTTTAATTGTGTTGAAATCGCGCTGCGATCAAGTTGCGAATAGGCGCCGTTGCCTAGTTGTAATGTCAGTACCCGAGCTTGGTCCATAGTGCCACGAATGTTCGACAAAGCCGCCTCTTCTAAATCGAGGCTATTGCGCAAAATCACGCTATTGCTTTGGTATTGATCCATCTGACTTATTTGTTGGTCAAGCCCAACAACCCGCGCCGACGCCGAAGGGTCATCCGATGGGGTTAAAATTTTAGTTTGCTTCTCAAGTTTGGCACTGGCATTTTGCAAACGCTCTTGCGCCGTCAAAATGCTATTTAAATTCACTTGATACTTTTGATTAAAAGAAATCCGCATACTTACCTCGCTGCTGCCAACAGAGTATCAAAAATGGTCTGTGACGCTGAAATAATCTTAGCCGCTGCTGCATAGGACTGTTGAAATCGAATTAAATTCGCCGCTTCTTCGTCCAAGTTTACGCCAGATATTGATTCATACCAGGCTTCAGATTGCTGCAATAATGACTTTGACGATTCGGTCGCAAGCTTGATTGCACTGGTTTTTTCACCAATAAAACCAATCATATTGCCATACCCTTCGTTCAGGCTCATTTTGTTATCGGCCGTAGCGACAGAAACTGCATTTTTTCTTAGCAAATCGGCACTTTGCAAATTCGCCATAATCAAACCATTTCGGTTATCTTTAAAGCCGCCGGAGTTATAAGCAACGCTGAAAGTATCGCCCGTTTTAGGAACACCTGTGAGCGTGAAATCAAAACCGTAGTTCGCAAGACCGGCTGAAGCTAACACATTCGTATAGCTGCCGCCCGTCATCGCGGCGGTTGTGCCTAACAATGTGCTACTGCTATTGCGAATTTCAAATTGATTCCCACCAATGTAGGTGACACTCAAAGGCGCGCCCGTGATACCGCCTGGAGCAGTAAATGCAGAGGTTGCCGGATTAGTATTGGTGACTTTGAAATCACCGAATCTGCCATTACCAAGATTGTTGATAGCAAATTCACCGCGAACTGGCGAAGCCAATGCTAAATCTTCCGGTCTATCGTTGACCAAAGTTAAAGTCTGAGCAGAGATACTTAAGGGTTTCAGTATAAATTGGTCACCATTGCCAAAAGCACCCGCAGTATTATCTAACGTCACTTCGTAACCATATAAAAAACCACCAGTCACATTATTGGTGTTAAAGGTCATCGGATAACCAGTAACGGTTTGGGTGATGGCAGAACCTGAAATAACCTTTCCTTCGTTATCAAGCACTTCCATTTTGAATTGATTTGGCGCGGTGAACGTCATCAAAAACTCATTGGGCGGAACACTGCTGCCTTTGCCACTTTCAACAATGGCGGTGATCCGACCTGCGCCGGCATTATCACGCATTGGATAGGCGCCAAATGTGCCCATTGTATAGATGGGCTTGCCTAGTTGGCCATTGCCATCCATACCTAGCTGGTTCTGGGTATTCATGGCATCGCCTAAGGCTATCGCCAACTGGCCAAGTTTATTTTGCGTAGGTTCCAGCATCTGTGAACGAAACTCTAACAAACCGCCAATTTTGCCACCAAGACCTGCGCTTTCAACATCTTGCAAGATATTGCTGTTGTAATCTAACTGCATCTCAAGCACTTTTCGCTCAGGATCAGGGTTGCCACTGGCCGCTAACATGTTAAAACGACCATGCTCCATCACCAAGGCTTGACCACTATTTAAAAACACCAACTTTTCGCCGTTGACTGCGTCCAGCGTCTGGATTTCAATCATCTCGGATAATTCGCGCAGGGCTTCATCGCGTTTATCCAATAAGTCCAACGGCGCCGGGGTACTTTGGCCAATGCCATAAGCCATGATTTCTTTATTCAACGACGCAATTGTATTGACGATGTTATTGGTTTCAACCACAAAGGTATCAAGCTGTTGACTGACAAAGGTACGTTGCTCCAATACCAAGCTAGATAATGTATTGAATTTATTAATCAATGTTTGTGAGCTACCCATCACCAATTGACGTGAAGAGGTATTTGAAGGGTCATTATTGGCGGTTTGCACTTGTTTGAATAAATCGGTAATACCAGTCGAAATACTGTTGGCAGTATTGGAAAAAAGCGTGTCAACCCGATTGGCTTCAGCTAGAAATTGTTTGTTGTATGAAACAGAAGAAGTGTCACGACGTAACTGGCGCATGGCAAAGTCGTTGACCATGCGATCAGTGGTGCCTCGCCCTACACCCAAGCCTAAAACTGATGAATCATACTCAGTATTTTGGCGGGTATAGCCTTTGGTATTTAAATTACTGATATTGTTACTGGTGGTACTCAGCAAGCCATTGCTCGCTAAGACCCCAGAAGTCCCTATCGTGAGTAAGTTATCAGCCATTTTCCACCTCTGCAAAGCGCCAATTCAAATGACACTATACTTAATTTAATCGGTCAGTTGATTTGCCAGCAATTTTCGTACCTGATTGAACGTTGGCCCGTCAAACACTGCGGTCAGTTTTTGGGCATAGTTCGGATCTGTAGCGTACCCAGCCGCCTGTAATTGTCGAAAGTAACTTTTCGCATCCGCAGTACTTGCCAGCGCCTGTTGATAGCGCGGATTGTCTTTCATAAAAGCCACGTAATCTTGCATGCTTTGTTCGACGTTTTCATACACACGAAACTTGGCTTTTTCCCGCTGCGCTGAACCTTGGCGATACTCCAAAGTATCTACCACGGCCACTTGGCCAGTCCAGCCTGAGCTGGCTTTAATGCCAAAGAGATTATGGCTTTGCGAACCATCCGTCGCGCGGAATATTTTTTTCCCCCACCCTGTTTCAAGGGCTGCTTGTGCCAACAGTGCCATCGGCTCAAGTCCAAGTTCTTTTGCCGCCAGTCGTGCTGCCGGTAATAATTTTTGCACAAATGCGATAGGTTCGCTGATTTCTCCCGAGTCTTCCGCAGTCGACTTCACAGTCTCAAGTGGCATCGCATGCAAAGTCGAACTCTCGGCTTTGGGCGATGCTGGTTTTAGGCTCGCCACTCGATGACTTTGCCAAAGAGTTTCTTCTCCGAGCTGTTGCAACTGCGGACTCTGCAAGATGCCAACATTCGTCAGAGCCGCCTGTGGCTGCACCAACGTATTCGGCCCAGATGTGTTCTGCTTCAAGGTGCTCTGCTTCAACGTGTTCCAGCCCGACGTATTCAGCCCAGCCGTGTTATCCACTGCAAAAACCGTTTGCTCAGGCGCCAACTGCTGGCTCAAAGGCTTAGTTCGTTGGACATTTAACACTATCCGCTCAGGATCTAATTGCTTAAAGACCGGATCTTGCGCTGGCATTATCAGCTTTTGCTTAGATTGATGTGGCATCGCCAGCGTTTTCTCTGCGCCGATATCCCCGGGCATCGTCAGGTGTCGTTGTAATTTACTTGGTGCCGGATCTGGACTTAATTGCTTAACCATCAAATCGGCCAAGCCCAAAGCGCCATTTTTAGATAATTCGGTCGACAGCTGTTGGTCATACATGTCGCGGAAAAATTCGCTGTTATTGGTATTTAGTGGATTATCTTGTTCAAACGCTTTGTTGGCTTTGCGCATGCTGGACAGCAACATACTCATAAATACCGACTCAAATTGTTTGGCAGCCTGACGCACCGCTTCCTTCTCGTCTTTTTTCGCTAACGAACGCAGTTCGTTTAAGCTCGACAAGTCATGATAGGAAATGTTGCTGCCAGGCGTTTCCATGTTAGATCACCACCAGTTCGCCATGAATAGCGCCAGCTTCTTTTAAGGCTTCAAGGATCGCCATTAGATCGCCCGGGGCTGCGCCAACCGCATTCACGGTACTCACCAACTCATCAAGCGTGGTGCCGGGGTCGAATTTAAACATCCGAGATTTATCTGGACGCACATCAATAATGGTGTTTTGTTGCACCGCAGTGTCACCACCGGCTAAGACGTTAGGTTGCACAACCTGAGGGTTTTCCGCAATAGTGACAGTCATGCCACCATGGGTAATAGCGGCAGGAAAAAGTCGCACATCTTTACCAATGACAATGGTACCGGTACGTGAATTGATAATGATTTTCGCCGCATCAGAAGCCGGTTCGAAATTTAAATTCTCTAGGGTGGCTAAATACGACACTCGTTGGTCGATATCACGAGGAGCCAGCACTTGCACTGAACGAGCATCAAGAGTTCTGGCGGTTTCATCGCCAATGAAACTATTAATGGCTGCAGCCAAATTTTTCGCTGTGGTAAAATCACCGCGATTAAGGTTAAACGTAATGTAATCGCCCTGCGCAAAAGGGGTTTGTACTTCTCTTTCGACCATAGCACCATTCGGAATACGGCCCACGGTTGGCGTGTTAACGACCACCTTAGAACCATCGGCACCTTCTGCGCCCAAACCACTCACAATCAAACTGCCTTGCGCGACCGCATACACTTCGCCATTTAAACCTTTTAAGAAGGTTTGCAATAAAGTGCCACCACGTAAGCTTTTGGAGCTACCTACAGAAGACACTGTAATATCAATGGCTTGGCCTGGTTTGGCAAAGGCTGGCAATTCCGCAGACACCGCAACTGCAGCAACGTTTTTGATTTGCGCTTTCATTCCTGCGGGTAGATTAATACCAAAATTGGCCAGCATGGTTTTAAAGCTTTGTTCAGTAAAGGGGCTTTGTTCTCCGGTCCCTGGCAAGCCAACCACTAACCCGTAACCCACAAGCTGGTTAGAACGCACGCCTTCAACCGTCGCAACGTCTTTCACCCGAGCGCCATGCGCTGCCAGACTTAAACACATTAACGGCAACAACCACCATTTTGGATTTAACATATTGCCCCCTTACGATCGTTAAAATGGCCAGACTGAAGTTGAAAAGAACCGGCTCAACCAGCCAGGACCTTGACCACCATGCGTGGCACCTGTGCCAGAATATTCAATACGGGCATTGGCAATTTTGGTCGACTCCACCATATTTTTCGAGTCGACATCTTCGGCTCGAATCACTCCGGTCAAGCGAATATATTCTTTACCCGTGTTTAAAGTGAGCCACTTTTCACCGCGGATCACTAAGTTGCCATTCGCCATCACCCGAAGCACGTTGACGGAAATATCACCAACTAAGCTGTTACTTTGATCGGCTTTTGAATCCCCTTTAAAATCACTGGTAGAATTAACCCCAAGTTGCAGGGTGTTGCCAGCGATAGAGACCTCACGACCAGCCAAGCCAATCATCGGATCAACAGCATTCGATGAGTCTTTGCCATATTCGGTTTTAGCTTTCTTCGAGGCTTGGGTATTTTCCCTCAACATCACCGTAATGATATCGCCCTCACGGCGCGCTTTGTTATCAGAATACAAACCATTTGAGGTCGTCTGCGCAAATAACGACCCATTATTAACGATTGGCTTTACTTGCGGCTCTGGTGGCAGCGGGGCAAAAGCTGGATCATCAGGAAAAGCTTCTTTTTCGTAACTGGCGCAACCACTTAGCAGTAGCAACAGTAAAGCACTTATGCGTTTATTGACCATCACTCACCCCCAATTACAGGTTTTGTACTGCGTAACTCAGCATTTGATCGACGGCAGTGATCACTTTTGAGTTCATCTCATAAACACGCTGACTTTCAATCAAACCAACCAGTTCTTCAGTGACATTGACGTTTGATGATTCCAAGGCACCTTGCACTATGTACCCTAAACCTTCTAAACCAGGAACTCCTTGCACCGGATCGCCACTCGCGCCAGTTTGCCGGAATAAGTTCTGACCGATAGGTTCAAGACCTGCTGGATTAATAAAGTTAGTCACCGTCAGCTGGCCAAGCACCGCGTTGTCGGGTTGACCTTGCAACTTCACTGAAACCTCACCATCTTGTGAAATATTAATTTCAATCGCATCTGGCGGCACAGTGATCGTTGGCTGGATTTGATAACCCGCCCCAGAAGTTACTAAGTTACCTTCGCTATCGGTGGTGAATTGACCGTTGCGAGTGTATGAAACAGTACCGTCCGGCATTAAAATCTCAAAAAAACCAGCACCTTGAATAGATACATCCAATGCGTTATCGGTTGTGATGTGATTGCCTTGGCTAAAATTCTTTTGCGTGGCGACCACTTTAGCACCCGCGCCTAACATCAATCCGTTCGGTAACTCGGAGTTCTGTGAAGATCGTCCGCCAGGTTGATTGACGTTTTGATAAAGTAAATCTTCAAACACCGCCCGGCTTTTTTTGTAGCCGACGGTACTGGCGTTGGCTAAGTTGTTGGAAATCACCGAAATATCACGCTGTTTCGCGTCTAAGCCGGTTTTACTGATCCAAAGCGCTGGATGCATACAATCCTCCTGAGCGTTAAGCTCTAGATAATACGTAAAATCTGGTTATGTTGACGGTCCATATCTTCGGCCGTCTTCATCATTTTCACCTGCAATTCGTACTGACGTTGCAGCGCTATTAAATAAGTCATCTCGCCGACGGCATTGACATTACTGCCCTCAACGGCACCGCTAATCAAGGTGACTGCTGGGTCAACTTCTGCCACTTCGCCATCTTTTCGTCGAAAAAGGCCATCTGTGCCTTTTTCAATGTCGCCCCGTGTTGGGTTTACTAATTTGATCCGTCCAGCCTCTAACATCGCAGTGGCAGGCGCACCGCGCGGCAACGCCATCACGGAGCCGTCTTCGGCAATCTCTAATTTGTTCAGCGGTAATGGCAATTCAATCGGGCCATTTTCGCCAAGTACTGGCCGGCCTGAAGCAGTTTGCAACACGCCTTCAGTGCTAATTTGCAAATTACCAGCACGGGTATACGCTTCATTGCCGTCGGCATCTTGCACGGCAAACCAGCCATCGCCACGAATAGCGATATCTAACTCGTTCTCGGTAATTTTCAGTTCACCGGCGTCAAAATTCTGACTTGGTGATTCCGTCATCGAAAACACTCGGCTTGGCAAACCGTCGCCAAACGCTTGCATCGCCCGCGCTTGTTGTAAATCTGCTTTAAAACCGACTGTAGTTGCGTTCGCCAAGTTGTTTGAACGCACAGCTAACGCGTTCATGTTCTCTTTAGCGCCGCTCATCGCGATATATAGTAAGTGGTCCATCGCATTCTCCGACAAGTTATAGCTAGATAAAGCAAGGATGATGCCAGAATATTCTTGATAGAATTGACAGAGGAAAAGGCTTGGCTAAAAACAGAAAAGCCATCTGACGATGGCTTTTGCAATGAGGCAAAAAATGACGGTTTATCGGATCTGCAGGACAGTCTGTTGTAATGAACTGTTCACTTCAAGCGCACGTGAGTTGGCTTGGAAATTTCGCTGTGCCGCAATCAAATCAACTAATTCATTGGTTAAATTCACGTTCGATTGCTCTAACGCAGAGGAATTCACTGCCCCCAAAGTACCGCTATTCGCTTCACCAGCCAAGGCTTCACCTGAACGTAAACTCGCTTTCCAAGAAGTATTGCCCGCTTGTGATAAACCCTGCGGGTTAGCAAATTTTACTAAGGTAATTTGCGATAAATAAGTTTGGTCGCCGTTGCTGTAGCTCGCCATCACTTTACCGGCCGCGTCGATATCAATCCCTGTTAAACGGCCAACGGTAGTACCATCTTGACTCAGCGAACCGACTTCAAATTTGCTTGAATACTGAGTTGGGAAATTTGTGCCTGATTGGTTACTAAAATTGACAGTCAAATTGCTGGTAAATTGCGCGCCGTTATTTAAATACGGTGGGCTATTCAACGAAGTATTTGACAAAATTAAATCAGGTAATGAAGTTGTGGTGGGAGCCGTTGGCACACCGTTAGCGTCGAAATCGAGCACCACCGGACCAAAATAGGAACCAGCTGCCGGTGGTGTGGCGGTATTATTATCAAAAGTTGCAAATGTTTCCCAGTTATTATCTGTTGCTGTTGCCGAGCGACGGAAATAAAAGGTCAGAATATGCGGTTCGCCGAGACTATCATAAACAGTGGTTGATGTCGTAGAACCAGAATTGTAAGTTGCTTTGTCACTTGGGTTAAAGGTTGCCCAGCCGCCTGTTGGCGCAGTTAACGCCGAGTTTAAGTTCATCGTCAAATATACGTTTTGTGTGGAACGCGGCGCACCGGCAGTATTTGGAATTTGAACCGGTTTGGTGGTACTTAAACTTACAGAACTTGCAGAACCAGTACTTGGGTCTACCGGGTAACCCTGCAGATAATTGCCGTTAGTGTCGACGATAAAATTGTCTTTACTTAATTTAAATGCGCCAGCACGGGTAAACGTCATATCCCGTGATGCCAAATCCGGAGTCATCGCAAAAAAACCATCACCGGTAATCGACATATCCAAAGAGTTACTGGTAAATTTCAATGCGCCTTGGCTAAACTGCTGCGCCACTGAAGCGGTGGTTACACCATCACCGACTTTAGTCCGACCTGGCGAAAAGATAGAACCGGCGTACACATCCGCAAATTCTGCGCGTGATTCTTTAAAACCGGTGGTATTGACGTTTGCAATGTTGTTTGCCGTAGTATCCAAATCTTTTTGGGCGGCGGCTAACCCGCTTAATGCGATATTAAAACTCATAATTCACCTCGTTGGTTTGGTTTATCCTGCGGCAATTTCCAGCACGTCAGACAATTTTTTGGCGCCAAGGCCTAGCAAGTTTAATGTCATACCACTGGTTGAATTCCCTAAGGTGACACTTGCAACCGGCACATAACTTGATGTGGTTAAGGTCTCATTCTTACCATTGATCGACGCCTCAACCTTCATGGTGTAGAGACCTCGCTCCTGTTTGGTTCCATTGTTATCCGTGCCATCCCAAGCTAATTCAAACTTGCCTGATGCTGGATTTTCCACGGATTGCGATTTAACGAGGGCACCACTGGCATCGTAAATGTTTACCTTCATCCTCGACGTGCCATTAGGCACTTCCGTCGAGCCAAATGAATTATTGGTGCCGTCAAAAACCAATTGGTCTGAATTGACCCGCACAGTGCGGCCGACTAGCGTCGAGGCCTGCAAGGCTTGATTTGAATTCATGCCCGCAGCGAAATCTTTAAAGTTTGTGTTTAAAGAACTAATGCCGTCAGCCATGGTGAAATTGGTCATCTGAGCAATCATTTGGTCGTTTTCAACCGGTTTCGTTGGATCTTGGAACGCCAACTGTTGGGTTAACAACGAAAAGAAATCAGACTGGGTCAAAGCCCCTGAATCATCTGTCGTGGCCTTGTTACCTGTGCCTTTTAACGAATCGAGGTAACTATTGCCAGAACCTGTTACTGTAGTCATACATTACTCCTTATCAGCGCTGGCCTAGCGACAGGGTTCTAGTCAACATTTGTTTTGCCGCATCCGCAATCTGCACATTGGCATCGTAAGAACGAGAGGCTGAAATCATATTTGCCATCTCTTCCATAATGTTGACGTTCGGCTTGTAGATAAAGCCATTTTCATCCGCTAACGGATGCGATGGGTTGTATTCGGTTGTCAAAGGCGCATCACTTTCGACAATCCCAAGCACTTGCACACCTGCGCCGTTTTGCTGACCTAAAGCTTGGTCATATTGCGCAGCGAACACCGGATGGCGACCGCGATACGTAGTATCCAAGCTGCTGCTGACGCTTTCCGCGTTGGCGATATTACTGGCTGTGGTGTTTAGCCGCAGCGCTTGGGCAGACAGCCCAGATCCGGCAATATCAAAGACTCGATATAGGCTCATCAGGACTGCCCTCCTAAAGCTTTTCTTAACCCACCAATTTTACTGTTTAAAAACTGCATCGAAGATTGATACTCCATGCTGTTTTCTGTAAATGCATTGCGTTCACGATGAATATCCACGCTGTTGCCATCGCCGGTATCGGTCTGATCAGCGAGCCGAAATTTCACCTCACTGCGAGATGACGTGGAAATTTCAAAGTGTTTTTCATGAGTTCGATTAATCGGGGTCGACTGGCGCTCTTGGGCATTCGCCAAAGCAACCTTGAAATCAAGATCTTTTGCTTTGTAGCCTGGCGTGTCCGCATTGACGATGTTATCGGCCAATAACACGGTGCGCTGCTCGCGCAGCAACATGCCCTGCTCGTGCAGTCCAAAAGCATTTTTAAAGCTGATGGCCATAGATGAACTCCCGCTCATGAAATCATTTCTAATTTCAAAGCAAAAGTTAGGCCAAAGTTGAAGTCAAAACACAGGCGGTCGCTTAAAAAATTAAGCGAGATTGAAAAAACCTAGCAAAATCAGACTTTTTTCCGGTAGATAATCCCGGGGTTACAGCGGATCATTTCAAAATCACCATTGATACTCGACAGGGATTCAGAAGCGCCAAGAAACAGATAACCTCGTGGGTTTAACGATTGGGCAAACTGGCGGATAATTTTTGCCTTCACTTCCGGTGAGAAGTAAATCAACACATTACGACAAAAAATGATGTCGAACTTGCCAAGCAAGGTATAACTATCCAGCAGGTTTAAGTGACGGAAACTTACATGTTTGCGCACCGGTTCTTTCACACGCATCATACCGTTGCCACTATCTTCGAAAAACTTGGTACGACGTTCTGGTGATAAGCCTCTGGATAAGGCCAATCCGTCATATTCTGCTTTTTGACAATGATCCAGCATCGCATTGGAAATATCAGTGCCTAGAATTTGGATGCCTAAACTAAAAGAACCAGGTTTTGTTTGCTGGTATTCGAGCCCTGTCATTGCGATTGAATAAGGCTCTTGGCCAGAAGAACTTGCCGCTGACCAAATTTTGACGGTACGGTGGTCTTTTTCAAATTCAGGGAGAATTTGTTTTTTGAGCAATTCGTAGGGGTAAGTATCGCGAAACCACAAAGTTTCATTGGTGGTCATCGCGTCAATAACTGCAGAACGTAACTGACGCTCAAATGGACTCAAGGTTTTGCTGACCAGTTCCGACAAACTGGCCAGATTAAATCGTTGCATCAAAGGCGCAAGACGGCTTTTAACTAGATATTGTTTATTATCACCCAGCACAATGCCACATTGTTGCTCCAAGAAATCTCGGAACACTTTGTATTCGCTGTCGTGTAGCTCTTTATTCACCCGACAACCTCTGCGTCTTAACTCTCATGCAACCATTTCCGTACTGACTCGCCCAATTCATCTGGGTTAAATTTGGCAATAAAATCATCAGCGCCAACTTTTTGTACCATCTGCTGGTTAAAAACGCCACTTAAAGAAGTGTGCAAAATAACATGCAGATCTTTAAGCATCGGATCTAATCGAATTTCTGCGGTCAGGGTATAACCATCCATCTCTGGCATTTCAATATCTAAGGTCACCACATCAGGATTGCAAGTCTTCACGGCCTCGATAGCCTGAAGTCCATTAGCAGCAAAACCCGCAAT